>OLRO01001770.1_pt1 | contig 11629 bp, 8 predicted proteins | sample 1673131 | NCBI WGS metagenome assembly OLRO01 (sample SAMEA3136757, study PRJEB25190) | human gut metagenome | biome: human gut; feature: human-associated habitat; material: faeces | place: Austria | collected 2013 | reverse complement strand
GAAAGCAGATTCAGGTAAAAGTAAAATAAAAGACGGAGGTAGAGACAGAAGATGACGATGAAACTTGGAAACTATAAGGATAACGATGTGGAACTATGTCGTACGACAAATGCGCGTGTCGGTAATCAGGCGGCAGAGGTGCTTTTGGAGCAGCACATTCCATTTACAAAGAACAGTAAGAAGATTCCTTTTTTTAAAAGAGAAGCATACAAAGGTGCAGATACACTGTGGGTAATCACCATTAATCCAAGACGTTATGGTCAGGCTCGAAGAGTCATTGATTCCATGGATCGTGTGTACAAGGATCGTCTGGTTTTGTCGAATTATTAGAAGCTGGCTTTGATTCATGAAAAAAATGTGAATTTCATTCAAAAAACAAACAAGGTGTGATAAAATTCAAACAGACTATGTCTGGAAGGAGTTTATCGCACCTTTTTTTTAATTGTTATAAATTTTAGAAAAGATATACCTTGCGATAGAAAGAAGTATCATGGAATTAGAACGTAAAAAAATACAGCGGGCTTTGTATTTTGTTGTATATGCATTGTTGCCGGTCGGCATATTTTATTTGATGGAAGCATATGAACACAATGCATTGCTGGAAGTCCGAACGGAAGCACAGTTTTTTAATATTTTTATCTTTGAACTGCTGGCATGGATTATATACCTGGCAATTGGGCATATGTGCGCAGCGGCCCGTGTGATACTTGGAATTGCTATGGCATTTGGAATTACCAATCATTATGTGATGAAGTTTCGTTCAACTCCGTTTGTGCCGTGGGACATTTTTTCTGTGCGGACAGCGACCAGTGTGGCGGAAAATTATGATTTTACGCCTGATTTGCGCATGGTGATCGTAACACTTATTTTTATTGCAGCGATTGTTTTGTCACGTTTTTTGAAAAAAGCACCGAAAATCAAACTGCAAGTGAGACTTGGCACATTATTGGTCAGTGTTTTAGTGACCTGCCTTTTCGTAAATACATTACAGAAAGAGGATTTTCAGACAAAACATTATCTGTATCCTTTTTTGTTTACACCGGCATATATGACAGAAGTCAATGGTATGGCGGTGACATTTGCCATGAACCTGGCGTATGTTGTGGTAGATAAACCACAGGGATACAGTGCAGAAGATGCGAAGAAGACATTGGAAAGTTATGAAAAGACAGAAGATACAAAGCAGGATACGCAGGATCTTCCGAATATTATTGTAATCATGGATGAAGCTTTTTCGGATCTGGCAGTTCTTGGCGATTTGCAGACGAATGAAGATTATATGCCGTTTATGCACAAGATGCAGCAGGGACAGAAAAATACGATTACCGGATATGCACAGGTATCTGTGTGTGGCGGAAATACAGCAAATTCCGAATTCGAATTTTTAACCGGCGATACGATGGCATTTTTGCCGTCCGGAAGTATTGCATACCAGCAGTATATAAAACAGGATACCCCATCCCTTGCAAGCTATCTGAAAAGCCTTGGGTATGCGACCTACGCGCAGCATCCGTATTATGCAAACGGATGGGACAGAGAACGCGTATATCCGCTTTTGGGCTTTGAACATATGGACTTTATCGAGGATTATACGAATGTGTCTTATGTGCGGAAATATATCAGTGATGCCTCTGATATGCAGCATATCATCGACACCTATGAAAATAAAGAAGCGGGCAAACCGGCATTTATATTTAATGTTACGATGCAGAATCACGGTGGTTATACGGATGTGTATCCGAACTTTGAAAATGATATACAGGCACAGTACAACAGTGATGCTTTGAATCAGTATCTGTCACTGATTCATAAGACGGATGCTGCTTTGGAAGATCTAGTTTCCTACTTCTCAAAGGTAGACGAAAAGACAGTGATCGTTTTCTTTGGCGATCATCAGCCGAGTGACGCAGTGGCAAACCAGATTGAGATGGCAAGCGGTGTTGATCCTTCCGATATGAACAGTGAGCAGCAGAAGAAAAGATATCAGGTGCCGTATCTTGTATGGGCCAATTATGATATTGGGGAAGCAAGCGACCAGAATACAAGTCTGAATTATCTGTCAGCGCAGGTTCTGAAAGCAGCAGGCGTTCCGACGAGTGCTTATCAGAATTACTTTCTGGAGCTGAGCAATACGTATCCGGTACTTTCTGCCGCAGGCAGCACAGAGAACATCGGCGCAAACAAGGATGCACTGTTAACGTATCGGAAGCTGCAGTATTATAATTTGTTTGAGAGGAATAAATAATGAATCAGATGAAGCGTTTTGCGCAAAGCAAAGCTTTTCCATATATAGCTGCATTTGGACTGCCATTTTTCATTTGTGTGATCATATGCATTGGAAATGGTGTGTATCCGTTTGGCGACAACTGTATTTTGCACATTGATATGTATCACCAGTACTGTCCTTTTTTTACAGAGTTTCTAAATAAACTTCAGAGTGGCGGCAGCCTGCAGTATTCCTGGAATCTTGGACTGGGATCTGATTTTGTTTCGCTGTATGCCTACTATCTGGCAAGTCCGCTGAACTTTCTGATTCTGCTTTGTCCGAAAAGCCATGTGATCGAATTTATGACACTTTTGATCATACTGAAAATTTCGGCAAGCGGACTGACCTTTTTCCTGTATATCCGTCATCATTATAAGCTTGTCGGAAAAGATGGACGGATGCATAAAAATCAGGTGATTCCGGCAATTGTATTTTCGACTGCATATGCACTGTCGGGATTTGTGGCAGCATACAGTTGGGATATTATGTGGATGGACTGCATTGCGCTGTTTCCGCTGATCATGATCGGACTGGAAAGACTCGTGCAGGAGAAAAAAGCAGGCCTGTATTATATTACGCTCGCTTTGTGCATCTTCTGTAATTACTATATATCCATTATGATCTGCATTTTTCTGGTATTTGCTTTTGTATTATTGTTCTTTTCTCAGAAGAAAGGAAAAGGCGGGGCAGTACTCCGGTTCGGGTGGTACTCGCTTCTTGCCGGCGCAAGTTCTGCGATCCTGCTTCTTCCGGAGATTGCTGTGTTAAGTGTTTCAGGATCGGCGGAGGGCGGTTTCCCAAAGACCGCCGAATTTTATTTCAATATTCTGGCAGAACTTGGAAGAGGTGCGGCAGTCACGAGTGTATACACAGGAAATGACCACTGGCCGAATCTGTATGCCGGAGCATTCTCTCTATTCCTCGTATGGATTTATGTATTGAACCGGCGGATTTCCTGGAAAGAAAAAGTCCCGCGCATAGCGATGCTTGCGTTTTTCCTGGTCAGTTTTGCGGAAAATCAATTAGATTATATCTGGCATGGCATGCATTTTCCGCAGGCTTTACCGGGAAGACAGTCATTTTTATATAGCTTTGTCCTTCTGTCGATGGGATTTGCGGCCGTTCGAAAACGAAAAGGCACAAAAATCTGGCATATTGCTGTGGCGGCGATTGTGTCTATGATGCTGCTTCTTCTCTCTGGCTGGTACGGAGATGAGACGGTGACTGAGCCTGTTTCACTAGTGATTACGGCATTGTTTATATGTGTCTATGCAGTAACATTTGTTCTTACAAAAATAACAGGAAAGAAAAAGCGTCTGGCATTTGCACAGTTTGCAGTTTTTGTTGCAGTGGCTGAACTTGCTATCAATATGGCGGCCACGGGATTTGGCACTACAAGCCGTGTCGCATATACTGAAAAACAGACGGACTACGAGAATCTGTTGAAGACTGCAAAAGAAGATAACGAAGAGACAGGCAGCGGATTTTACCGTGTGGAAGATACGGAACGTAAGACAAAGAATGATGATTCATTATATGGGTATGCGTCCGCAACGATTTTTTCTTCCCTGATGAATCTTGATGTGAGCCATCTGTTCCAGAGCCTGTTTATGGAAGGCGGCAAAAACTTCTATTGTTATAATGGAGCCACACCACTTTCTTCCTCACTTTTTTCTGTAAAATATATGCTGTCAGACAGTGCTTTGGAAGAAAGTCCATATCGTACATTGATCGGTGGCAGTGGAAGCAGTTTCCTGTATCGCAACAATTACAGCCTTCCGCTTGGTTTTGTTATGGATGAGCAGGCGATTGCAAATTGGACTTCATCGACTGCGGACCGCATGGCATCACTCAATTCCCTGACATCTGCACTTGGTGCGGAGGGGCAGATGCTTTACCCGGCGACGTGCGTCACCGATGCGAATGCGGGAGATACAACAATTGATATTGCAGAAGATGGATATTATTATGCGGATTATGTAAGTTGCACTTCTGATACGTTGACGGTAAACCGCAGCGATGGATGGACAAAGCAGTATTCGAAGACATCCCATCGTTATCTGATCGAACTGGGAGAGTGTAAAGCCGGAGATGAAATACACATCCTTAACTCCAATATGGAAAGTATTGAATTTCAGGTGTACCAGTTAAATGAAAAAGTCGTGCAGCAGGCGTTTGATACTTTGAATGCACAGACCATGCAGCTTACGGATATGACAGACCGTAAGATCGAAGGAAAAATTCAGGTACAGAACGCGGGAAGACTGATTTTATCGGTTCCGGCGGATGAAGGATGGACGCTGTATGTGGATGGAAAAGAGACAGAAATCGAACCACTTGCAGATGCGCTTGTCGGGGTGCATCTGGAAAAAGGCAGTTATACGATAAAACTCTGTTACACAACGCCTGGACTGAAGGTGGGAGCCGGCATCAGTCTGGGGGCAGTTATATTGTTTCTTATCAGTGCATGTGTAAGAACAGGAATAAGCAGAAAGAGAGAATTGCATGAGTAAGGGGAAAGTAAGTATTGTTGTTCCAATGTATAACGAACAGGAATCTTTGGAGATTTTATATCAGGAACTGAATCGGGTCACAGATACGATAAAGGACTACGAATTTGAGTATCTGTTTGTCAACGACGGTTCGAAAGACAATACGTTGCAGGAAATTCAAAGGCTTGCAACAGCAGACGATAGAGTGCGCTATGTTTCGTTTTCCAGAAATTTTGGAAAAGAAGCTGCTTTATATGCAGGATTATCAAATGCTGATGGCGATTATATTGCAACGATGGACGCAGATTTACAGGATCCGCCGTCTTTGCTGCCACAGATGCTTGCCATGATAGAAAGTCAGGATTGCGACAATGTGGCAACGCGGCGTGTCAACCGCAAAGGCGAACCGCCGATCCGTTCATTTTTTGCCCGTTGTTTTTACAAGCTGATGCGCCGGCTGTCAAACATTGATATTGCAGATGGGGCAAGAGACTATCGTCTGATGAGCAGAGCAATGGTGGATTCGATACTCTCCGTCAGCGAATATAATCGCTTCTCCAAAGGTATATTTGCCTGGGTAGGTTATGAGACCAGATGGCTGGAGTTTGAGAATGTAGAACGCTCAGCCGGAGAGACAAAGTGGAGTTTTTGGAAACTGGTGCGATATTCGATCGATGGCATTATAAACTTTTCCAATACGCCGCTTCAGATATCCTCTTATCTTGGAATGATCCTTACCATTGTTTCGTTTATTGCTATTATCGTCGAGGTGATCCGTGCGCTTGTGTTTGGTGATCCGGTGGCAGGATGGCCGTCACTGGTGTGTATCATCACATTTATTGGCGGTATAGAGTTGTTCTGTATGGGCATTATGGGACAGTATATTGCAAAGACTTATATGGAAGTAAAGCATAGACCTCATTATATTGTAAAAGAGAGCAATTGCAAAAATACAAAGAAAAATAATTAAAGTCAAGGAGAAGAAGCAATGGACAACAAAGCAAACAAATTTCTGATTATCGGAGCTGTGGTGGTAATCGTAGCGGTAATTATTGTGGCAATCGTAACATCGGGAAAGGATTACAGCAGTCCGGACGATGCACAGATGTACAATACGGAAGACGGTATGACAATTACAGATGAAGATGGAAATGAATACGAAATCAGTGACTGGACGGAAGTCGGAGAAACGGAGTATGAGGATTAAATGATCATGTGAAGGACACCTGTATGAGAGGTGTCCTTTTTATGTCTCACCATATTTGCGACAATTCTCTTATCAGAAAATGGAACAAACAAAGAGAAAGAAGGAGAGACAAATTATGAATCATCACGTATGGAAAAACAGTCATTTAGACAAAGAAACATTACTGATCCTTGCAATTATTTCAGTGATGGCGGCAATCGGAACGCTTGCGTTTATCGGAGGGCTGGTAAATATTGAAATTATGGATGTGGGAATCCGAAATCTGATTGGTATGACAAGTGGCCTGTCCGGAGGAATTTTTGGGGTCCTTGTTTGGAAAAGCATGACACGCAAAAAGCACTAAATACAGTATCTGTGCCGTTTGTGCCCCTATATTTTGATTGACTGGCTATGTAAAGTTTTATATAATGAAAACTAGCATATTATGTCTTGAAAGGGGTATGCACAAATATGAAAAACAAAAGAAAGCGCTTGCTGAGTATTGTGTTAAGCTGCACGATACTGATTTCAGGCGGAGGTCTTTTTTCGAATATAGATGTTGCAAAGGCAGCAACAAATGCCGCTTTTTCTACGGAAATGAAGGCGGCAGGATTTCCAGACAGCTATATAACCGGACTTACGCAACTTCACAAGCAGTATCCGCAATGGAAGTTTGAAGCTGTAGATACCGGACTTGATTGGGGGACTGTGATCACCAAAGAGAGTGTAAATGGTGTCAATCTGGTTCCAAAAAGCGTAGACGATGCAAGAAAATCTACTGCAGCCGGGGCGTATGACTGGAATACAAATACATGGACAATCTACGATGGATCGAACTGGGTTGCGGCGAATTCAGGATACATTGCTTATTATATGGATCCGAGAAATTTTTTGAACGAGACAGATATATTTCAGTTCGAAAGTCTGAGCTTTAATAAATCACAGACAAAATCCGGAGTGAATGCAATACTTTCCGGAACATTTATGGCAAAGACAGTGAAAGATGCGGATAAGACAACGCTCAATTATGCGGACTCATTTATGAAAATCGGCGAACTTACCGGTGTCAGTCCGTATCATCTGGCATCCCGTGTGCGGCAGGAACAGGGGTTAAATGGAACAAGTTCTCTCATTTCAGGAACATACAAAGGGTATGAGGGATATTTTAATTATTTCAATGTCGGAGCCGCCGGAGTGACCTCTACACTGGTTATCCGGAATGGACTTGCCTATGCGAAGAAAGCAGGATGGAATACGCGTTATAAAGCATTGCTCGGTGGTTCACAGCTTCTTGCAAAGAATTATATTGCGGTGGGACAGGATACATTATATTTTCAGAAATTTAATGTGGTCAATGCAAAGAATCTGTATGGACATCAGTACATGAGCAATCTGACAGCTGCTTATACGGAAGGACGAAAGCTTGGACAGGGTTATACGGACAAGCAGCAGGCATTTGTTTTCCGAATTCCGGTGTACAAATCCATGCCGTCATCCGCAGTGACATTCACAGCGGCGGGCAATCCAAATAATTATCTGAAGAATATTGCCGTGGCAGGACAAAGCCTGACACCTGGATTTAAGAGTGCTACAACAAAATATTCAATGGTTGTTGAAAACACGGTTTCTTCTATTTCTGTAAATGCGACAGCAGTGGCTGCAACTTCCACGATTACAGGAACAGGAACCAAAAAACTGAGCGTGGGAACAAATATCATCAATGTCAAATGCAAATCAGGAAGCGGATCCACGCGTACATACAAACTTACTGTTGTACGGAAAGAGGCGGCAAAACCGACTGGAACGCTTTCATCTGCAAAATATACTGTGGGTGATAAATATATTACCGGGATTGTACCGGGAACCAGGGCGGCAGATTTCCTGGCAGGACTTTCCGTAGACGGAGGAACCGCAAAGCTTGTCGGAACGGATGGCAAACAAAATCAGGGACTGGCAGCGACCGGAAACAAAGTCAAAGTATATGTAAACAACAAGAAGAAAACTTCCTACAAAGTTGTGATTTATGGTGATGTTAATGGAGATGGGGAAATCAATGTCCTGGATATGATAAAAGTCAATCGTCATATTCTTGGATTGGATAAATTGTCCGGAACCTATCTGGTGGCAGCCGATGCAAACCGCAAGGGGGATGGTCTGAATGTGTTGGATATGATTTACATCAACCGTCACGCATTGGGCCTAAGCACCATAAAACAGTAATAAAAGCAAGTAGAAGAAAGGCATGTGTAGCAGAATGAATTCGATAAAAGCACAACAGGAAACAAACAGGGGCAATCAAAGAAAACATAACCGGAAAATTACGATGAGATTTCTGACCAATATGATGGCAATTGTTTTATTGTTTGGCTGCCTTTTGGTTCCGGATATAGAGGCAAAAGCAGATAATCTGTACATTGCGTTGAGTGACACTGCGGTCAAAATCGGAGACACCATTACAGTATCTGTAACCGTACCGGCTGGTGTTTCGGCAACGGTTAATTTGACGTATCCAACGGATTTACTTACATATTCGTCGGCATCCGATACCGCAAGTGCGAATGCGGGAACGGTTTCTATGACAATCGGAAGTTATGGAAGTTCCAATAAACGTTCGGTTGGTACCGTGACTTTTCAGGCAAAATCATCTGGTAAAGCAACCTTTTCAGCCGCTGCTCCAATTGCAGGGAATCAGGAAGGGGATCGTGTCAGCGTCACAGGTGCAAGTGCATCCGTAAACATAAAGAATGAAACAGGTGATGATGCAGAGAATGGGGATAATGCCAATAAATCTTCGGATAATTCCCTTTCCTCTCTTACTTTATCGGCAGGAAAGCTTTCACCGGCTTTTAAATATAATATTACCAATTATACGGCAGAAGTTGAAAATAATGTGACATCCGTTGTGGTAAGTGCAAAGGCAAACAATGAAAATGCAACAGTGGAATCTGTAAAAGGCGGGGAAAAACTTGTTGTTGGCTCCAACAAAATCCAGATTGTCGTCAAAGCGGAGAACGGAGTGACTGCTACTTATGTGGTAAATGTGACACGAAAAGCAGCGGGAGATGATGACAAACAGAAGGATTCGGAGAAAGACGAACAGCAGGATGGTGATTTAAGCCAGCAATATTATGAAATAAACGGACAAAAATTATATCCGGCAACTTCGATTCCTGAGGATGCCGTTCCACAGGATTTCGAACAGGGAACCATGAAACTCTGGGAAAAAGACTACCCGTATTTATACAATGACAAAATCGGCAGCCAGATTTGTCTGCTTTATCTTGTGGATGAAAATAAAGAAAACGGAGCATTGTATATGGTAATGGACAGTGCACCGTACGAGGCGTACCCGTATGTGAGCTTTTCGTCCGAGTTCGGCTATATTGTTGTCGTTCCGGATGCGGATGAGACAACACTTCCGGCAGGTTATAAGGCCGGGACACTCGATATTGAAGGCAAAGGAAGCATTGGTGCATACTATTATGGCAAAGACAAAGATGTTTGTCTGGTCTATGCCGTAAACAATGAAGGAAATTATGGCTGGTATCTCTATGATGTGAACGAACGCACTTATATGCGTTATCTTGGAAACAGTGAGGCGGACAGAGAAGAGATTCAGGTTCCGGACACAGAGGCACAGAGCGGGGATGTACAGAAATTAGAAAGCCAGAACCGTATGATTTTCTGGGCGTTTCTGATTGTTGTGCTGTTCCTTCTTATTGTGATCGTAATACTTGTCCTCTCTCGCAGAAATCGTCTGGAACATCCGGAAGAAGAGGAATTTGATGAATTTGATGAATTTGATGACTTTGATGACTTTGATGATGAAGAAAATGCGGAAGATGATTCCGATACACTGGAAACAAACAGTGAAGATGTCGTGGAGGATACAAAATCGATTCCAAATGAAAATCTACCGGAAGAGACAGAGACGGAAGAAGCTGATTCTGAAGAATCAGATGATGAGGAAGAATGGGAAAATGAAATTCCTAAGAAGAAACCCAAAAAACATCATTTTTTTGGTAGAAAGAAAAAGTCTTCTGCGGAAGAAGAAAGTGGAATAGAATTTATTGATTTATAGGAGGCTTAAAAAGTGAGACCATATACAGATAAGGCGAAAAAAGCAATGAATTATGCAAACCGCCTGTCAAAATCAATGAACTGCAATTATGTGGGATCTGAACACATTCTTGCAGGCTTGTTAAAAGAAGGAACAGGTGTTGCTGCAGAAGTACTTACAGCAAATAATATTCAACTGGATAATCTGTTACAACTGATTCAGGATCTTGTTGCGGCTGGAGAAGAAATTGAAGTACTTGACAGAGATGGATACACCCCGCGCACGCAGGCAATCCTTGATCGTGCATCTGAGATGGCAGAACGTTTTGGATGTGAGGAGATCGGAACAGAACATTTACTTCTTGCAATTATGAAAGAAGGAGATTGTGCTGCCTGCAGGCTTTTGAATACGATGGGGGCAAGCATACAGAAATTGTTTATTGATATTCTTGGGGCAATGGGTGAAGACCCGGCAAAATTTCGTGATGAGATTCAGAGGGGAAGAGGTAATGCTGCCTCATCAACTCCGACGCTGGACCAGTATTCCAGAGACCTGACGGAGCTGGCACGGGAAGGACTGCTGGACCCGGTAATCGGAAGACAGCAGGAGACGGAACGCGTGATTCAGATTCTGTGCCGCAGGGGCAAGAATAATCCGTGCCTGATCGGAGAACCTGGTGTGGGAAAGACAGCAATCGTAGAAGGTATTGCACAGAGTCTCGCAAATGGAACCGTTCCGGAGATTGTTGCAGGAAAGCGTTTGGTTTCCCTTGATATGTCCGGTATGGTGGCAAAATCCAAATATCGTGGAGAATTTGAGGAACGTATCAAGAAAGTAATCAGCGAAGTGACGGAAGCCGGAAATGTGTTACTTTTTATTGATGAGCTGCATACCATTATAGGCGCAGGTGGCGCAGAGGGCGCATTGGATGCATCCAATATTTTAAAACCGGCGCTGGCAAGGGGCGAAGTGCAGGTTATTGGCGCTACAACGATAGAAGAATACCGGAAATATATTGAAAAAGATGCCGCATTAGAGCGCCGTTTTCAGCCGGTTCAGGTCAATGAACCAACGGAAGAAGAATCAATCGAAATATTGAAAGGTATTCGTCCACTGTATGAAAGACATCATAATGTAGAAATTACGGACGAAGGCCTAGAGGCAGCGGTGCATTTGTCAGCCCGGTATGTTAACGATCGCTTTTTGCCGGATAAGGCAATTGATCTTATGGATGAAGCAGCAGCAAAGACAAGGCTTGGTGTGCTAAAAGGCAGCGACGAATTAAACAGATTAAAGCAGGAAATGCATCAGACAGAACTTTTGCTTGAAGATGCTTTGCGTGAGGGCGACATCGAAAAAGCCCGCATGTTAAAAAATACCAAAGAGGAACTGGCCTCTGAATGGGAAAAACAGAACAAGAAGAACCAGCGCGCAAATAAGCGGAAAGTACCGGTTGTCGGAGAAAATGAGATTGCGGATGTTGTGGCCGGATGGACAAAGATTCCGGTGAGCAGACTTACAGAAAGTGAAGCAGCGCGCTTGCAGAAATTAGAAGAGACTTTGCACAAACGTGTCATTGGACAGGAAGAAGCTGTATCTGCAGTGGCGAAGGCTGTACGCCGTGG
>OLRO01001756.1_pt1 | contig 11688 bp, 9 predicted proteins | sample 1673131 | NCBI WGS metagenome assembly OLRO01 (sample SAMEA3136757, study PRJEB25190) | human gut metagenome | biome: human gut; feature: human-associated habitat; material: faeces | place: Austria | collected 2013 | reverse complement strand
TTCTGGCGCCGTATCAGGGTATCCTGCACTATGTGATAAGCAGTGAATGTCCGGGGGTTATATATGAAGAAATGGATGCAGATTTCCATATGATAAAAAGTGTGGTACCATATCGTTATCAGTATCATCTGCGGCCGGAAACGTTTCCGGATAACGAGATTTTCTGTATGGTGACGAATACGGCAAACGGAACGCTGGAACTGCGTGTCAATCCAAAGCACCGACTCTTAAGGATTCTTGAGCCTGTGATGTATCACCCGAAAGTTCACCGGATGATGGAGGTCATCTATGAGAATATCAAGCAGCGGGTTATCAATACGCAGCATCGTTGGAATAAGATTGTTGATTTCGGCGGTTCGTTCGTAGATGACTGGAAAAATCAGGAGAATGTGCCGACAGTGAGCTGTATCTGGTGCCTGGAAGGCGATTTTGATGTATCTGTGAATGAATTTATTGCGCAGACCCTGACACAGAAAGAACGTGTGGATCTGGGACTTGTGGGACTGGTTTTCCGCAGGGAAGATTTTATTGACTGGTGGTTTGCACCAAGAGAGTAGAGTGATTATGGAAGAGAAAAAAGAAATGTCAACAGAAGAAATAAAGATGGACAATGATCCAAAGGGCGAGGGAAAGGAGAAAGCTTCTTCGCCTCTGCGGGAAGTGCTCAGCTGGGTAGTCACTCTGCTGGCAGCCTTCGCGCTGGCGATGGTTTTGAAGAATTACGTGATCATCAATGCAACAGTCCCGACCGGATCGATGGAGCATACCATTGAACCGGGCGATGACCTGTTCGGGCTGCGGCTGGCGTATCAGTTTTCAGAACCGAAGAGAGGAGATATCGTGATTTTCCGGTTCCCGGATGACGAAACGCAAAAATACGTCAAGCGTGTGATTGGTCTGCCCGGAGAAAAGGTTACCATTGAGGATGCGAAAATCTATATCAATGACTCTGAGACTCCTTTGAAGGAGGATTACCTGAAAGAGACATGGACAGAGGCAACCGGACCGTTTGAGTTTGAGGTTCCCAAAGACAGTTATCTGGTGCTTGGAGACAACCGGAATGATTCCTATGATGCCAGATATTGGGATCATACCTATGTCAGCAAAGATAAAATTATCGGAAAAGCTTATTTCATATACTACCCATTCCAAAGACTGGGCAGTCTATATAAATAAATCATTAAATAATTAACAAGGAGGCTATCATTATGCCAGAAAATTCAAGTTGCAGCGGAGCATCATCCTGTTCCAAAGAAAGCTGTGAGGGATGTTCCCATAATTCTCAGAATCCGCAGAGTATGCTCGAAGCGATGAATGCATATTCCAATATCAAACATGTGATTGGAGTGGTCAGCGGAAAGGGAGGTGTCGGTAAATCATTTGTTACTTCTTCCCTGGCGGTACAGATGGCGAAAGCAGGATATAAAGTGGGAATTCTGGATGCCGATATTACCGGACCGTCCATTCCAAAGATGTTTGGAGCACACGGTCAGCTGGTCGGTGACGAAAAAGGAATGTATCCGTATGAGACAAAAGAAGGAATCAAAATCGTTTCCATCAATCTTCTGATGGAAGATGAAGAGGCACCGGTTGTCTGGAGAGGACCTGTGATTGCAGGGGCTGTGAAACAGTTCTGGAATGAGGCTGTCTGGGGCGATGTGGACTATCTGTTTGTGGACATGCCACCGGGAACAGGTGATGTACCGCTTACCGTATTCCAGTCACTTCCGGTCGACGGTATCGTGATCGTTACCTCTCCGCAGGAACTGGTACAGATGATCGTAAAGAAAGCTTTCCATATGGCAAATATGATGCATATACCGGTACTTGGACTGGTGGAAAATTTCAGTTATCTGAAATGCCCGGATTGTGGAAAGAAGATCGCACTGTTTGGAGAAAGCAACATTGACGAAGTTGCCGCAAAAGAAGGAACCCGAGTTTTAGGCAAACTGCCATTGGATCCGGCATATGCGAAGGCTGCGGATGCCGGTGCATTCTATGAGATGGAAAATCCGTATCTGGATGTCGCTGTGGATGCGCTGAAGACGATTTAAGACAAGAAAAGACCTGTCAGTGAATAAATCACTGGCAGGTCTTTTTTGCTTATTTCTGGCTTCCTGAAACTGTAGATTCGGTATTGCTGTCCGACTCTGTTCCCGTAACGGTTTCTTCCACAGCAGGATCTTTGTATGGGTACGTGTTGGATTCACGGAAAATCGTACTGTTGGAACCCATCTGGCACACTTTAATGGTATCACCGTCTTTGACACTGTCTTTTGGAATAATCAGACAACCGGAATTGCTGAAGGTTGTATTGACTTTCTCGTCATTTACAAATACCTTACTCCACTTGGTGAAGTTGTTTCCATAGACAAACACTTCCGATCCGCCGATGGAATCCGACGTCTCCGATACCGTTACATCGTCAATTCCCATTACAATGTCGGTTGCAGGGTATTTGTCTTTGCCATCATAGCAGTAACGGTTTCCGTAAAGAATGTCATACTGCAGATTATCCAGTCCGTCCAGATATGCAGTGTGGTCTGTGTTGTTCATCTGGGTCTGATGGTAATTTAAGATGGTTCCCTCATGAATACCTGTGGAATCCGTAATGCTTGCCATCAGCTGGTATGCATACAGATCTGCATCCTGCTTCTTTAATCCCATGTTATTCCATGTGACATATTTTGTCTTGTAGATATCACCGGATTTCATATCGGAGTCTTCCAGACCCATAGTTGGAAGATGATCACCGAACGCTACCACGATGGTATCTTCATCTCTCTTGGAGAGCTCTGTAATCAGATCATTCAGGAATGTATCTACTTCATTTAACTGGTTGACGTAATAAGTCCACTGGTTTTTCTTTTCTTCATCATTCACACCGCTGACGGTATATACCGGATTTGCGATAACCGGAGTCTTTGGATAATCACCATGTGTACCTACGGTAATGGTGTAGGTAAAGTCCGGCTGATTCGGAGTGGAATCTAAGGTTTTGATTGTTTCAGGAACAAGAATATCATCGGTAGCCCAGCTTCCGTTTGGCGTATAACTCTGAATGTTCATCAGTTCCTTGCTGGTGAAAGTATCAAATCCCATCATGGAAAAGGCATTGACACGGCTGTAAAAGTTACCGCCATTGTTATGTACGGCATGGGTTCCATATCCGATGGAAGCCAGATCAGCAGCAGTGCTCTCGCAGTCTGTCTTTTTCAGGATTGTTTTATACGGATACTCGCCGGTTCCGAAGTACTGCATACTCATACCGGAGAGAACTTCAAACTCAGTGTTTGCGGTTCCTGCGCCAACAACCGGAACTGTCAGGTAACCACTCGTGTAGTTCTTCTCGAGATTGTGGAAGGTAGGAATCGGATCCTGATTATAATTCAGAAACTTGATCTCATCCGGATCACAGAATGATTCAAGAAGAATACAGATAATATTTGGTGCATTCTTTTTGGTGACAGTTGTTTCTTTTTTTGTGTCATTTACATTTTTTTCAATCGAAGCAATTTTCTGCTCGGAGTAGTCATCCGGCTTGCTCATTCCACGGTCTACCACACTCGAAGAGAATCCATAGATAAAACCATAGTTTTCATATCCCTGTGCAATGTTGGAGAAGTAACTTGCAACAACATTGGCATTCTGTGCAGCAGAGGTTGTAACAGGAAGACCGACAAACAGTACCGATACAATGGCACCTACTACAACAATTTTATGGGTCTTGCCCTGATAGCGCGGTCCTTTAATGAAGAGCGCAACACAAAACAGAAGGAACAGACCGAGCCCGATGACTACGATAGTGGCCTCTTCTGCCGTGAAATAGTTGGTATTGTTCATGGCAAACAGATCATTGATACATTTAAGGTCTGTAAAGCCAAACGGTGTTACACGGTTTGAAAGGATGCATCCGTTAATGATTCCAAGGAGCACCCAGAAACCGCTGATAATGATCCGCCAGAATGCACGTCTGCGGAACAGATAAACAAAGCTTAAAGATGCAAATACAATAAAGGCATTATAAAAAAATGCACCGGTATGCATCCCAACGAAGGAACATGCCGAGAGAAAACTCCTTCGGGAAAGAACCTCCACCATAAATACGATCCCACAGGATATCAACATGTGGAACAGCAGGGAATATTTATTCAGAAATGAGATCCGACGCAGGTAAGCTTCGGAATGTTGTTTTTCAACTCTGGTGAATAGTTTTTCTTTGATAATACTAAAAAATTTCTTCATCTTTACCTCTCCTTTACTCGAACTATAGATTACTAAAAAAGGATAGTAAAGACAAGAGGTAAAATTTATAAAAAAACCCCGTTAAAAACGAGGTTTTTTTGCAATATGAATAAATTGTGAACAAACGGTGTTCTTATCGGTTGGAACGTCTCCAGATGTGCATCTGGTCTGCCTCTTTGATCAGATCATCACGGAAGTCCGGATGTGCAATGGAAATCAGAGCCTCTGCCTTCTGCCAGGTAGATAATCCCTTTACATTGACCATGCCATATTCGGTAACGACATAGTGGGTATTTGCACGGGTGTCTGTGACAATGGAACCTTCTGCCAGGGTCGGGCGGATGCGGGAATGCATAACACCTTTCTTATCCGTGAATGTGGAAGAACAGCAGATAAAGCTCTTTCCACCTTTGGACATATAAGCACCGAGAACGAAGTCAAGCTGTCCGCCGGCACCACTGATGTGTTTGGTTCCGGAAGACTCGGCACTGATCTGTCCGAACAGGTCGATATCTACACAGTTGTTGATGGAGATGAAGTTGTCCAGTGCTGCGATGGAGCGGATATCGTTGGTGTAACTGACAGGTGCGCTCATCAGTTCTGGATTTTCATCCAGATAATCATACATCTTCTTGGTTCCGGCACCGAAACCATATACCTGACGGTAGCGGTCAATGTTTTTGCAGGCACCGGTAATCTTTCCGGCTTTGGCAATGTCTACGAATGCATCTACATACATTTCTGTGTGAACACCAAGATCCTTTAAGTCGGACTGTGCGATCAGGGAACCGACTGCGTTTGGCATACCACCGATACCAAGCTGCAAGCAGGCACCGTTTGGAATCTGGTCTACGATCAGCTGTGCAACTTTCTGGTCTACTTCGGTAGCAGGACCGCCGGCACCGAGTTCTCCGATTGGAGGATTGGAGCCTTCTACGATTGCATTGACTTTGGAAATATGTATACCGTTTTCTGTTCCGCCAAGGCAGCGCGGCATATTTTCGTTGACTTCTACGATGATATGTCTGGCTGTCTCACACATCGCACCAAGATGGGAAGCACTTGGCCCGAAGTTGAAGTATCCATGCTTGTCCATTGGAGCAACCTGGAACATTGCCACATCATCCGGACAATCCAGCTCACGGTAATAACGAGGGAGCTCGGAATAACGGATCGGGCTGTAGAATGCACAGCCACGTGCGATCATATGACGTTCGATTCCGGACATATGCCAGGAATTCCATGTAAAATGCTCGCCGGCGTCTTCGCGCTCAAATACGGCAAGCGGTTTTAAGAGGATTCCGCCACGCAGGTTGATATCCTTCAGTTCATCGGTACGCTTGGCAAGTGCTTTGTCCAGTGTATCTACGGTGTTGGTACACCAGCCATAGTCTACCCAGTCACCGGATTTGATTACTTTTACGGCTTCGTCTGCTGAAACGAGCTTCTGTCTGTATTCTTCTGAAAAATCCATTCGTATAAGACCTCCTTGTATGTCTTAGCGTGAAGTTGTGAACAGAAATACAACAACTTCGTTAATTTATTAACAACATTATAACATTTATGGATTTCAAAAACAATGGGGAGTGCTGGAAAACGTAATTATTCTGTGGTACACTTTAAGGGAAAAAGTCCTGAGGTAGACAGGGAGAGGGCATATAGAAGATATTTGAGAGAAAAAATTCTAAGATAGACAGGGCAGGGATATATGGAAGATTTTTAAGTTGAAAAGTCCCGAAGAAGAGTCAGAGTGGGATATATAGAAAAAGTTTCCACTGATATGTCCCGGAAAGCGTTAAAAATGGGATATAGAAGTGCAGATATTATGTATATGTCCCGAACGAAAATAAAAGTGGGACATAAAAGAAGAAATATTGTGTATATGTCCCAAACGAAAACGAAACCGGGACATAAAAGAAGAAATATTGTGTATATGTCCCAAACGAAAACGAAGCTGGGACAGCGAAAAGAAGATATTGTGTATATGTCCTCAAATGTTCGACATCGCACATGGTATCTCTATGAAGAAAATATTTACAGGAAGGAAAAGAAGATGGAGAATCATACAATTGTTACTTTAAAAAAGGGAGAAGGCCGCACGATCAAGGCGGGTGGCGCATGGATTTTTGATAATGAGATTGATACGATTGTGGGGACATTTACCAATGGAGATGTGGTGACGGTACATGATTTTGACGGATATCCGATGGGAAAGGGATTTATCAATCAGAATTCGAAGATCCGTATCCGCATGCTGACTCGTCATGCGGATCAGGAGATTAACGAGAATTTTCTTCGTATGCGTGTAAAGAATGCCTGGGAATACCGGAAGACAACGGTGGATACATCTTCCTGTCGTGTGATTTTCGGGGAAGCGGATTTTTTGCCGGGACTGGTGGTTGACAAGTATGAGGATGTGCTGGTGGTGGAATGTCTGGCACTCGGTATGGAGCAGTTCAAGGAAACAATCGTTTCATTATTAAAAGGGGTACTGAAAGAGGACGGTATTTCTATCCGTGGAGTCTATGAGAGAAGTGACGCCAATGAGCGCAGGAAAGAAGGACTTCCGAAGGTGAAAGGATTTATTGGGGAAACATTTGATACAGAGGTGGAGATTACGGAAAATGGCGTGCACTATCTGGTCGATGTGGTAAATGGTCAGAAGACGGGCTTTTTCCTGGACCAGAAGTATAACCGGCTGGCAATGCAGCGGATCTGTAAAGGAAAGAGAGTTTTGGACTGTTTTACACATATGGGAACGTTTGCACTGAATGCAGGAATCGCAGGTGCTTCCGATGTGACGGGACTTGATATTTCGGAATATGCGGTGCAGCAGGCAAATGCCAATGCCGTGCGTAATCATCTGGAAGATACGGTACATTTTCGCTGTGCAAATGTACTGGACGAGCTTCCGAAACTGGCAGAAGCCGGAGAAAAGTATGATGTAGTCATTCTCGACCCGCCGGCATTTACGAAATCCCGTGAGGCCACGAAGAATGCCATCAAAGGTTATCGGGAGATCAATATGAAAGGGTTAAAGCTGGTAAAAGACGGCGGATACCTGGCAACCTGTTCCTGTTCCCATTTTATGACACAGGAACTGCTGGCAAAGACGGTGAAGGAAGCTGCAAAGGCGGCACATAAACGGCTGCGTCAGGTGGAATTCCGTACGCAGGCGCCGGATCATCCGATTTTGTGGGCAAATTCTGCGAATGTGCCGGAGAGCTATTATCTTAAATTCTTCATTTTTCAGGTGGTGGATGAGAAATAATCCGAAGAATGCTTATTTATAGGGGTTCCGGAACAATTCTCTGATATGAAATAAAAGACTGACACACCTTTTGACACACTTTTATAGAAAAATATCTCGAAATAAGCAAATCCTCTTAGTTCATTTGCGCCCTTGTTGGATTGTGCTACACGATTTTCAAGGGAAAACGAAAATAGCCGCCATTACTGCGAATAATGACGGCTGTTGATAAAACAGTTACTTAATATATTCGGGTAAGCCGCTTCTCTGGCTTTCCCTTTTTCTACGCATAATATAACATGTCTTATGAGTTGATGCAAGGAAAAGTGTAAAACGGTTCATAATTTATAACATGTCATGTTTTCAGATCAGTGATGACTTATTTCGGTTATAATAAAAGGAGAAAGCTCTCAATTGACTAACCGGGTATAAACTCCATATAATAGTGGTAACCGAATGGAGGAGCTATAGAAGGAGGGAGCATTATGCAGGCATTATCAAAAGCAAAAGTTGGTGGAAATTATACCATTCAGTGGTTATTCGGATTACCGGAAGTTGTAGAATTCCTGCACCGCCATCATGTAGAAGAAGGTGGCAGCGTACAGGTGATTCAGAAATTATCCAATGGGCTGATCATCGGTGCCAATGGAGAACGGTTTGCCATGGGAAATGAGATTGCAGATCGTATTCAGGTATGAATACACCCGGCTATAGAAAACAGACACCCCGGTATCCGTTATAAAAACGGCTGCCGGGGTGTTTTGGGTAAAAAATGAAAAGGGCAGTATACTTGCATTTTAGAGAGCATTATGGCATAGTTGAAAAAGAAAATCGAAAGCGAAGGATGAAAAGAAGAAAAATGAAGTTTCGAAAAGCTAAGCAGGACGATAAGGAAGAAATTCTTGCGCTGTATCAGTCACTGATCGGTACTCCATACTGCGCATGGGGCAACGGGTATCCGGGAGAACAGGAATTTGATTATGATATGAAAAGAAATGCTCTTTTTTGTATGGAAAATGAAGATGGAGAAATCATTGGCACGATCACAGTGGATGAAGATCCGCAGGTGGAAGCACTCACCTGCTGGTCCAAAACACTGCAGCCGTCTGCGGAGCTTTCCAGACTCGGGGTGCGCACCGATATGCAGAATCAGGGAATTGCCCGGCGGCTTCTGCAGCATGGCATGGAAGAATTGAAAAAACAGGGAAAAAAGAGTGTGCATTTTCTCGTGTGTAAAACAAATAAAAAAGCGCTCCGTTCTTATGAAAAACTGCATTTTGACGTAGTGGGAGAGAGCGATTTATTTGACGAGGACTGGTGGTGCTACGAGAAAGAACTTTAAAAATCAAGTACAGGAAGTTGGAAAATATGCAAATAGGACAGAAAAAAACAACGGGACAGAAGATGAAAAAAGAGAGGAACAGGGGAAGAGAAACGGATAGAAAACCGAACATAAGCCAGATACAAAAAACAGGCGAACACTGCATTTACGCAAAAAGATGCGGAGGATGTGACTATCAGGGAATTTTGTACAGTCAGCAGCTTTCCAAAAAGCAGAGTTACATGCGCAAACTCATGGAACCGTTTGGAAAGATCAATCCAATCATCGGGATGGACGATCCATACCACTATCGGCATAAAGTACAGGCGGCTTTTTCCTGCAATAAACGCGGACATATTGTGGCAGGCGTATATGAGAAACATTCGCATGACATCGTGGATGTAGAGCAGTGCCAGATCGAGGATGCACAGGCAGATGCCATTATCCGTGAAATCAAAAATATGATGCGTTCTTTCCGGATTCGTGCATATGATGAGGATACCGGATATGGGCTGCTGCGTCATGTGCTGGTGCGAAAGGGCTATCACAGCGGACAGATTATGGTGGTGCTTGTACTGGTATCTCCGATCCTTCCATCCAAAAATAATTTTGTCAAGGCACTGCGGAAGAAGTTCCCGGAGATCAGTACAGTAGTGATCAATGTCAATGACCGCAAGACCAGCATGGTGCTCGGGGAGCGCAATATTACGGTTTATGGAAAAGGATTTATTGAGGATGAACTGTGCGGATGCACATTTCGTATTTCACCGACTTCATTTTATCAGGTAAATCCGCAGCAGACAGAAAAACTCTACCGGAAAGCCATTTCCTGTGCCAAACTGACGGGAAAAGAAACTGTGATCGATGCGTACTGCGGTACGGGCACGATCGGGTTGATTGCCAGCAGCCGCGCAAAGCATGTGATCGGAGTGGAGTTAAACCGTGATGCGATAAAGGATGCTATCTCCAATGCAAAGCGCAATCATATTCACAATGTTACTTTTTATAATGAAGATGCCGGACAATTTATGGTAGAGATGGCAGAAAAAGGAGAACATGCGGATGTGGTCATTATGGATCCGCCGCGTACGGGAAGCGATGAGGCGTTTCTTTCCTCTGTAGTGCGACTGGCTCCGAATAAAGTCGTGTATGTATCCTGTGGTCCGGAAACGCTGGTGCGGGATCTGAAGTATCTGACAAAGCATGGATACCGGATGAAAGAGTGTACACCGTTTGATCTTTTTCCGTTTACGAAACATGTTGAGTCGGTAGTTCTGATGCAGTATTGTGGAAAATAAGAAAAATAGGCATGTTAAACCACAAAATGTTGTGGTTTGAGGGCAAAAATTGGAGTGAAAAATGACCAGTTTTTGCCCTATTTTTTTCCACGTTTTTATAGATGCATAGAGGCAAAAAAGAGATTTTTAAGTATTTTGGGACAAAATTCAGAGAAAGGAAAAGAAACAGGGATGGAGAAAAAGCAGCACCCAAGTTACGGAATGATTCGGTTTGCAAGGTCCTCAATCGGTGGTTCAGGAACGGCATTGTTTGGAAGTTCCATCATGCATAATAATGTCATACGCCTGTCCATTTCAAAAGGCATGATGGAAAGGGAGGGCAACGAGGACTGGTTTTTGGCAGGGACAGACATCAATGACATGATCGTTGAGGTGGAGATGTCCTATACACAGTTTGCCGAAGCAATCACATCACTTAACATTGGAGAGGGGATACCGGTTACCATTACAAAAGTGAATGGGACATTCGTTGAACCATGCCCATACAGTGACAGGCAGAAAGTAATGCGCCGGGAAGTGGATGAAGCAACCCGTGACTTGGTGCGGCAACTGGAAAAGAGGTCAGAGGAGATTGAAAAACTTCTGGATGAGAAACGTGTCCTGAGCAGGGAGGACCGGAGAAATATCGTCTCGACATTGAAAAATGTACGGCAGGAGTTAAAAAGTAATATCCCCTATCTGCAGAAACTGTTTGCTGAACAGATGGATAAAACCGTGACAGAGGCGAAAGGGGAGTTTGAAACTTACCTGCAGAACAAGATGAACAGCATTGCACTTGCAGCAATTTCAGAACAGATGAAGCAGGAGGAAATCAGTTTAAACAGAAACATGATACCGGAACTGGAAGTACAGGAGGGCGGGGAAGAGGAAGGGGAGATGGAAGCGGGAATGCACATGGACATGTAAGGCGGTACTTATTTTAGAAATGAAATGGGTACCGCTATTTTTTTATCCGAAAGGAAGGGGATGAAGTGAAGCGCAGAAAAGGACATGAGATAGACTATGCAGGGAAAAAATATGTTTCACTGCATGAACTGTGCGATGACCTGGACCTGCCTTACTCTCCGCTAACCCATAAATATTACAGGACAAAAGATATTGAACAGTCGGTAGAGAGGGCAAAAAAGGTAAAAGATGCACAGACCTACACCGTCTGGGGCAGGGAATATAAAAGCCTGACGGATATTGCAAAGGAGTACGGGACCAGTGCCGCCGTCATTTCAAAAAGACTGCAGGACGGAAAGACAGCCGAGGAAGCTATCGCAGAAATCATACAGAAGGAAACACTTTCTTTCTGCGGAAAGGAATTTCATGGACTGGCACAGATAGCGAACTTTTATGGAAAAGATTATTCGCTGGTCTGGGAGCGGCTCAAATATGGGATGAGCATGGAAGAAGCGCTGTTTCTACCAATCAGGCAGATGAACAAGCCGCAGTATGAAATAACCTACCGCGGAAAAACCTATCAAAGCAAACGGGCATTCGCAAGGGAAAATAACATCGGGATTGTCTGCATCCGTGAGATGATGGAGAACCATGGGGTGGATTTTGAAACAGCCGCGGACATCCTGCTG
>OLRO01001754.1_pt1 | contig 11696 bp, 9 predicted proteins | sample 1673131 | NCBI WGS metagenome assembly OLRO01 (sample SAMEA3136757, study PRJEB25190) | human gut metagenome | biome: human gut; feature: human-associated habitat; material: faeces | place: Austria | collected 2013 | reverse complement strand
ATTCTTAAAAAATAACTTTTATTAAAAGATGAAAGGAGAAAACATGGGATTTTTTGAAAAATTAAAACAAGGAATGAATAAAACTAAAAGTTCATTTGACGAAAAGATAAATAATGTATTTAAAAGCTTTAGAAAAGTAGATGAAGAATTTTTAGATGAATTAGAAGAAGTTCTAATTATGTCAGACATAGGAGTAGAAACATCAGTTAAGATAATTAGCAACTTAAGAAACAGAATAAAAAAAGATAAGATACAAGACGAAGAAGATGTAAAAAAAGCATTAAGAGAAGAAATGAAAAAGATATTAGATGTTACAGACATTAATTTACATTTAAATACAAAGCCATCTGTTATTTTAGTAGTTGGAGTAAATGGAGTAGGAAAAACAACATCTATTGGAAAAATTGCAAATAGATTAGCAAAAGATGGTAAAAAGGTAGTTGTAGCAGCAGCAGATACTTTTAGAGCAGCAGCTGTAGAACAATTAGAAATATGGGCAAACAGAGCAGGAGCTGATATAGTAAAAAGAGAAGAGGGTGTAGATCCAGCTTCTGTAGTATATGAAGCAATAAAAATAACAAAGAAAAAAGATGCAGATGTATTAATTGTAGATACAGCAGGAAGATTGCATAATAAAAAGTATTTAATGGACGAGTTAAATAAAATTCAAAAAGTAATTAACAAAGAAATGCAAGAGGCAGACAAAGAAGTATTATTAGTAATAGATGGGACGACAGGTCAAAATGCGATTTCACAAGTAAAAGCATTTAAAGAAGAGGCAGATTTAACAGGATTGGTTATTACTAAATTAGATGGAACAGCAAAAGGTGGAGTAGCAATTGGAATTGTTGAAGAAAATAAAATCCCAATTAAGTTTATAGGTGTAGGAGAACAAATTGACGATATGGAGATTTTTAATTCAGAAGATTTTGTAAAAGCAATCATTTAATAAAAAAGGATGTTAGAATTTAGGAGGAAAAAAAGTGAAAGAAGAGAGTAAAGAAAACGATAATATTTCAATCCAAAAAGAGAAAGATACAAGCAAAAAAGATATACTAGATTTAAATAAAAAGAAAAAAAATAGAACAAGAATGATTTTAGTATTATTATTTTTACTATTATTTGCAGGAATTAGTTATATTGAATTAAGAGGAAGTTATTTAGAATATTTGGAATTGGGGCAAAATTATACAAATATATTTTATACAAATCTAACTTATAGATATGGAATTATGGCAGTTAATTTTGTTATTTTATATTTTATTTTATATTTTACAAATAGGGGAATAAAAAAAGGATTAAAGCCATTTTTTGAAAAAGAAAAAAAAGAAATTCCGAAATTGCCAAATAAATCTTTAGCTTTAGTAATATCAGCATTAGTTAGTTTTGTAACATCATCAGCATTGATGCAAAAAATTATGCTTATTTCTAATGGTACATCATTTGGAATTCAAGACCCGATATTTGGATTAGATATTGCTTATTATATGTTTCAAAAACCAGTAATTGAAACATTAGCATTATATTTTGTAATTCTTTTTGTAGGATTATCAATTTATATAGCATTATATTATGTAATAGCATTTAATCGTTACTTTGATGGCGTAGATGGAAAAATGCTAAAAGAAAGCTTGTTTATGAAAAAATTAACAAGAAATGCATTATTAATAATAATAGGAATTGCAATTCTTACAGTAATAAATACCCAAAATACAATGTTTGGAAAAATTCTAACTGTTAAAAATGACTTAGAAATAGTAGGAGCAGGGATGACAGAGACAACCATTAAGTTATGGGGATATGTAATATTTGCATTTGTCATTATAATATTTGCATATAGAGCATTAAAATACTTTAAAAAAGGAAATACAGGTAAAGTATTAAAGAATCTTGCAGTAATACCAGGATATTTAGTAGTATTATTTATAGTAATGGTAGTATTTGATTTAGCATTTGTTAGCACAAATGAATTAGATAAAGAAAAAGAATATATAGCAGAAAATATAAAGAATACTAAAAATGCATATAATATTAATATAGAAGAAAAGAATATAGAAAATTCAGGAACCATAACAAGTGAAGAAGTAGAAGAAAATGCTAATGTAATTAATAATATACCAGTTATTAGTAAAGATGCTGTATCAAAAACATTAGAAAATAGTCAAACAGTGACAGGACACTATGTTTATCCTAATATTAGTATTGCAAAATACAATATAAATGAAAAAAATCAGCTAGTATATGTAGCACCAAGAGAAATAACAAACTCAGGAAGAACTTATAATAATAAAACATATGAATATACACATGGAATAGGAGAAATATTTACATCAGCAACAGAAAGTTCACAAAATGGAAATATACAATATATTCAAAAAGACATAGTTGGAAAAGATGAAAAAATAAATATTTCTGAACCACGTATTTATTTCGGATTAGAGACAAAAGAGACAATTGCAACAAATACGAAAAACAAAAACGAATATGATTACACTGATGAAAACGGAACAGATCAAGTATATTCATATAATGGACAAGCTGGATTGCAATTAGGATTTTTAGATAGATTAATATTAGGTATAAAAAAAGGAGATATTAATTTAGCTTTCTCAGGAGAAATAACAAATGAAAGCAAAATTTTAATTAATAGAGATGTAATAACAAGAGCCAAAAAAGCATTACCATATTTAATTTATGATGAAGAACCATATACTGCAGTAACAGATGAAGGAAAGATTGTATGGGTGTTAGATGCTTATACAGTATCATCTAGTTATCCATATTCACAATATACAAGTATAGAACATGATGGAACAAAAGAAAAAATAAACTATATTAGAAACTCTGTTAAAGTAATTATCGATAGTTATGATGGTACAATGTCATATTATATAACAGATAGAAATGATCCAATAGCTATGGCATATAGAAACATTTATCCAAGCTTATTCAAAGAATTAGATGAAAAAATACCAGAAGATATATCAAGTCATTTTGTATATCCAGAATTTTTATATAATGTACAAGCAAAAATTTTAAAAGTATATCATAACGTAAAACCAGATGTATTATATAGAGCTGACGATGTATGGGATATTGCAAAATTTAATAGTACAAAATCAACAAAATCAACAGGAACTTATATGGAACCATACTATACAATGGTAAAAACATCAGATGGAGAACAACTAGGACTAGTTCAAATTTACACACCAGATGAAAAACAAAACATTATATCATATTTAGTAGGAAGCAATAGTAATGGAAACAATGAACTAAAACTATATAAATTTTCAGCAGACAGTAATATTGTGGGACCAATGCAACTTGATAAACAATTAGAAGAGGACGAAGCAATATCAAGTGAACTAAAATCATTAAATGTTACAGGAACAAAATTAACAAAACAAATGATAGCAGTTCCTATTAATAATACAATATTATATGTTGAACCAATATATCAAACAATGTTAAACGAATCAGAAGTACCAGTACTAAAAAAAGTAGTTGTAGCATCAGGAAACAAAGTTGCAATAGGAGACAACTTAACAAAAGCATTAGAAAATTTACTTTCTAAATATGCGGTAGACATAGAAGTAGAAAACACAGATGATGTTGAAGGATTAATAGAAGCAATTATAAAAGCAAACAAAAACCTAACACAATCAAATGAAAATAATGACTGGGAAATGATGGGAAAAGACATAAAGAAAGTTCAAGAATTAATAGATTCTTTAGAAAAAGTAAAAGAAAAAGAAGATAAAAAATGAGACACAGGGGACAGGTCTTAAATGTCTCATAATGAATAAAAAAGAGGAAACAATTCTTTGTTTCCTCTTTTTATAAAATATTATTTGTATAAATATTAGATTACTAATTTATAAAAAACTTTCTTTCCTTTTTTTAAAATAGCATAGCCATCTTTAAAATCATTATCAGATAAACAATAATTTACATCAGTAATTTTGTTATCATTTAGAGAAATTCCACCTTGATTTACTAAAGTTCTTGCTTGACCTTTTGAAGGAGCAATACCAGTTGTTATAATTGCCTCTAAAATAGAAATATTTGTAGATTCGATTTTTACTGTAGGCATATTTTCTAAACTGCCAGTACCATTAAATAAAGCATTAGAAGCTTCTTCTGCTTTTTTTGCTTCATCTTCTCCATGAATTAATTTTGTGATTTCATAAGCTGCTATTTTTTTAGCTTCATTAATATGTTCATCTTTTAGTGAAGTAAGCTCATTAATTTTATCTATAGGCAAAAATGTAAGCATTTTTAAAACATTTTCTACACTTGAATCTTCAATGTTTCTCCAATATTGATAAAATTCATAAGGAGATGTCTTTTTAGAATCTAGCCATAAAGCACCTTTTTCAGTTTTACCCATTTTCTTTCCTTCTTTTGTAGTAAGAAGTTTAAAAGTTAAACCGAAAGAATCATCTTTTCCAATTTTTCTGATTAAGTCAACTCCACCGATTATATTAGACCATTGGTCATTTCCACCTATTTCAAGTTTACATCCATATGTGTTATATAGATGTAAAAAATCATAAGATTGCATTAACATATAACTCATTTCAAAAAATGTTAATCCTGTTTCTAATCTTTGTTTATAACATTCAGCAGCAAGCATTTTATTAACTGAAAATAAACTACCAATTTCACGCATAAAATCAACAAATTTGAAATCTAAAAGCCAATCAGCATTATTTACAATAATGGCAGCATTTTCTCCTTCAAAACTAACAAATTTTTCTATTTGCTTTTTTAAACATTCAACATTATGATTAATATCTTCGCGAGATAGCATTTTTCTCATGTCTGTTTTACCAGAAGGATCACCAATGCTAGCAGTACCACCACCAACTAAGATAATTGGTTTATGACCACATTTTTGCATATGACTTGCAACCATTAGTGAAACAAAATGACCAACATGTAAACTATCAGCAGTAGGATCAATTCCAATGTAGAAAGCAACAGATTCCTTACTAAATAGTTCTTTCATTTCTTTTGGATGAGTCATTTGCTCTATATAGCCTCTTTCTTCTAATATGTTAAAAACATTTTCCATCACGTTCATTCCTTCCATTAATTAGTCTAAATTAATATTGTTTATATTATTTGTTTTATTTTTTAATGTGTTTTTAAACCCTTTAAATTCTTCATATCCTAAAAATCTGTTTAAGTTTTTTACAGAAATACCAGTTTCACCTGAAATGGTATCAAGTGAATTTTCTAAACCGTTTTCTTGTACATAAGATTTAAAATTTGAAAATTCAAATCCATCTTTAGTACTACATTTAGGGCATACGTTACCTTCTGAAATATAAAAACTACCACATCTACTACATCTATTAAATTCCATAATTTTTCCTCCTATTTTATCTTTTGACAAGTTTTTTTAAAATCCAACACATTGTATCATAAAATTTAATAAAATAAAAGAGCTTTTTAATTATTTTGTAGTTTTATAAACTTTTCATAAAATTCAGGGATATGGTTTTGCAAACGAATAGGTTTTAAAGAAGTATCAGTAAAACAATGTTTAGTTTCACCAGTTAAAACAATGTTACCAGTTTTTTTATTAGTTATAGAATATCCCATTGTTAAGCGAACGCCATTAAATTGTTTAACATAAGGTTCTATTAAAATAATGTCATTAAAAGTTACATGATGTTTAAAAGAACAATTTACTCCTAGAACTGGTATCATAATTCCGTTACTCTCAAATGAAGAGTATGGCATTTCAAATTGTTCTAACATTTTACATCTGGCTTCTTCTAAAAATCTGATATAATTTGAATGGTGAACAATTCCCATTTTATCAGTTTCATAATAATTTATTTTTCTTTCAAATATAAAATCCATTTTTATCTTCCTTTCAAGTTATAAGTATATAAAAACAAAAGGCTAATGTCAAATGTTGAAATTAAAAGAAAATTGTGTTAAAATATATCTATTAACATTAGAAAATGTCTGTATGAATATATGGACATAAGGAGGAAGAATTGTGCTGGAAATAAACGCATTCCTTAAAGACAATTTCATAGTTGTCAATGCAGAAAAAAAAGAAAGGAAAGTAATAAATATGACTCGTGAAAAAGTCATAAAAGTGATTGAAAGTACTTTTTTGGATGAAAACATCGATAAAGAATTATACATTCTTTATGGAACGGTGTTGGGAGGTGCCTGCGGAATAATTATCAAAGAAAATAAAATAGAAGTATATATTTCATGTATAGCATATGCTTCTAAAAGACCAGAAATGGTATTAACAGGAAAAAAGAATTGGAAAAAATTATTCTGCTCGAAGATTTTTTAAGAAAAGGAGACTTCGTTTTTTACGGAGTCTTTTTTTAATAAAATAATTAAAAGAAATATAGAAAAAGTTAACAAGCAGTGGTATAATATGAAAAAACAAAATGGAGAAAAAAATGAAAAAAATAAATGGAATAATAATGCAATACTTTGAATGGTATATGGAATGTGAACAAAATTTATGGAATAACATAAAAGAACAAGCAAAAAAATTATCTGAATTAGGAATTACAGCAATATGGTTACCACCAGCATATAAAGGAATAGGTGGAGCAAATGAAGTTGGATATGGAGCATACGATTTATATGATTTAGGTGAATTTGATCAAAAAGGAAGTATAAAAACAAAATACGGTTCAAAAGATGAATATCTAGAATGTATTGAAGTGCTAAAACAAAATGATATAGAAAGCTATGCAGATATAGTATTAAATCATAAAATGGGAGCAGATAAATTACAAACGATACCTGCAACCAAAGTAGATTGGGGAAACCATAATCTTCAAATATCAAACCAAGAGACAGTAAGAGTTGCTACTAAGTTTACTTTTCCAGGAAGAAAACATAAATATTCAGAATTTGAATGGAATTGGACACATTTTGATGGAATTGATTATGATGAAAATTCAAAAGAACATGCAATTTTCAAATTTAAAGATAAAAATTGGAATAATGCTGTAGATGAAGAATTTGGAAACTATGATTATTTAATGGGAGCAGATATAGATTTTACAAACCAAGAAGTTGTTGAAGAATGTATAAAATGGGGAAAATGGTATATAGATATTACGCAAATTGATGGACTTAGACTAGATGCCGTAAAACATATTCCAGCAGATTTTTATAAAAAGTGGATAAAAGACTTAAGAGAGCAAACAAAAAAGGAATTATTTACAGTAGGAGAATATTGGACAGGAGATGTTCAGAAATTACATAGATATATAACCGAAACAGAAGGAGAAATATCTTTATTTGATGTACCTTTGCATTATAAGCTTTCATCAGCATCTAAAGAAGAAAATTATGATTTATCACAACTACTGGATAATACATTAGTAAAAGAAAATTCAAGTAAGGCAGTTACATTTGTAGATAATCATGATACTCAACCAGGACAAGCATTAGAAAGCTTTGTAGAAAGATGGTTTAAACCAGCGGCATATAGTTTGATATTACTTAGAGATGAAGGATATCCATGTGTTTTCTATGGAGACTATTATGGTATTCCACATGATGATATTAAACCTATTGAAGAACTAAAAATTTTAATTAATTTAAGAAAAGAAAAGGCATATGGAGAACAACATGATTATTTTGATCATCAAAATTATATAGGTTGGACAAGAGAAGGCGATGAAGAACATATTAAATCTGGATTAGCAGTTGTGATTTCAAATACAGGAGATGGGGAAAAGAGAATGTATATAGGAACTCAATTTGCGGGAAGTAAGTTTATAGATAGTTTAGAAAATTGTGAAGAAACTATAGAAATAGATGATTATGGATTTGGAAATTTTAAAGTAAAAGGAAAATCAGTATCAGTCTGGGTTAAGATATAAAATAAACAAGAATAAAGAAAAGCGACAAAAAACGACAAAAAAATGGGACATTTTAGACCTGTCCCTGATGTGTCAAGAAAGGAGAAAAGGATGTCTAAATTTGTTCATTTACATATACATAGTGAGTTTAGTTTGTTGGATGGAGCAAATAGAATCAAAGATTTGCCTAAAAGGGCTAAGGAGTTGGGAATGGATGCTATTGCTCTTACAGATCATGGGGTTATGTATGGTGCAATTGATTTTTATAAAGCATGCAAGGCAGAAGGGGTAAAACCTATTATTGGTTGTGAGGTATATGTAGCACCTCGTTCACGATTGGATAAAGAACCTAATATTGATAATAAATATAATCATCTTATTTTGCTTGCTAAAGATAATGAAGGGTATAAAAATTTAAGTAAGTTAGTTTCTTTAGGGTTTGTTGATGGATATTATTATAAGCCACGTATTGATTTAGAGATTTTAGAGAAATATCATGAAGGTTTAATTTGTTTGAGTGCATGCCTAGCAGGAGCTGTAAATCAAGCTTTATTAAATGGTCAAAATGAGAAGGCAGAAGAAATTGCTTTATGGCATAAGAGAGTTTTTGGAGAGGATTATTATATTGAAATTCAAAATAATGGAATTCAAGAACAAGTTTTAGCTAATCAAAAATTAGTACAATTAGCTAGAAAATTAGATATTCCGCTAGTTGCTACTAATGATGCACATTATTTAAAAAAAGAAGATGCTTATAATCATGAGGTTTTATTGTGTATTCAAACAGGAAAAAGAATGAGTGACATTGATCGTATGAGATTTGACACAGATGAATTATATGTTAAGTCTCCAGAAGAAATGATAGAATATTTTAAAGCGTTTCCAGATGCAATAGAAAATACAGTTAAAATTGCAGAAAAATGTAATGTTGAATTTGAATTTGGACATACTATTTTACCTAATTATGATGTACCAAAGGAATTTCCTACACATTATGATTATTTTAAAAAATTATGTGATGATGGAATAGAAAAAAGATATGGAAAAAATCCATCAAAGGAAATATTAGATAGAGCAGAATATGAGATTAGTGTCATAAAAAAGATGGGATATGTGGATTACTTTTTAATTGTATGGGATTTTATAAATTATGCTAAAACCCATGGAATACCTGTAGGACCAGGACGTGGATCAGGAGCTGGTTCGATTATTGCGTATGCTATTGAGATAACAGATATTGACCCTATGAAATATGGCTTACTTTTTGAAAGATTTTTAAATCCGGAAAGAATAAGCATGCCTGATTTTGATGTTGACTTTTGCTATGAACATAGGCAAGACGTAATTGATTATGTATCAAGAAAATATGGACATGACCATGTATCACAGATTATAACTTTTGGAACAATGGCTGCTAAAATGGTTATTAGAGATGTTGCAAGAGTTTTAGATGTACCATATTCAGAGGCTGATAGTTTAGCAAAAATGATACCTAATGAACTACATATTACTATAAAAAAAGCATTAGAACAAAATAAAGAGTTAAAAGAAAGATATGAATCTGATGAATTAGTAAAAAAAGTATTGGATATTGCAATGGGATTAGAAGGAATGCCAAGACAGGCTTCTACTCATGCGTGTGGAATTGTTATAACAAAAGAGCCAGTAGATACATATGTTCCATTATATGTTAGAGATGGACAAATATCTACACAATATATAATGACAACTTTAGAAGAATTAGGACTATTAAAAATGGACTTCTTAGGATTAAGAACATTAACAGTAATTCAAGATACTATTGATTTAGTAAAAGAAAATAGAGGAATAGATGTAGAATTTGATAAAGAAATGGCAGATCCTAAAGTATATAAACTATGGCAAGAAGGAAAATCATGTGGAATTTTTCAGTTTGAATCGCAAGGTATGACAAACTTCATGAAAGAACTAAAGCCAGATTGTTTAGAAGACTTAATAGCAGGAGTTTCTTTATATCGTCCAGGACCAATGGACCAAATTCCAAGATATGTAAAAGGAAAATTAAATCCTGGACATAATGAATATACTCATCCAAGATTAGAACCAATATTAAATGTAACATATGGATGTATGGTATATCAAGAGCAGGTTATGCAAATTGTTCGTGATTTAGCAGGATATTCACTTCGGAAGAGCTGATTTAGTAAGACGTGCAATGGGAAAGAAAAAGCTAGATGTTATGGCAAAAGAAAGAGAAATATTTATTAATGGACAAGTAGATGAAAATGGAAATATTATTGTACCAGGGTGTGTAAGAAATGGAATTGATGCAAAATCAGCGAATAAAATATTTGACGAAATGGCAGAATTTGCTAAATATGCTTTTAACAAATCACATGCAGCATGTTATGCAGTAGTAGCCTATAGAACAGCTTATTTAAAAGCATATTATCCAGCTGAGTTTATGGCAGCAACATTAAATAGTTTTTTAGGAAATTTAGATAAAATTCCTCAATATATTGATGAATGTAGAAGTCTTGGAATTGAAATTTTAAAACCAGAAATAAATAAAAGTAATACAAAATTTACTGTTGAAAATGGAAAAATAAGATTTGGACTTCGGAAGTATAAAAAATGTAGGAACAGTTCCTGTTGACAACATTGTAAAAGAGAGAAATACAAATGGTTTATATAAGGGTTTTACAGATTTTTGCGAAAGAATTGCAGATGAATCAGTAAATAAAAAATGTATAGAAAGTTTAATTAAAGCAGGAGCATTTGATGAATTTGAACAAACAAGAAGTACTTTATTAGCTTCTTTTGAAAAAATAGTAGATACTATTCAAAGTGGAAAGAAAAAAGGTCTTGAAGGTCAAGTATCTATGTTTGATTTAGGAACAAAACAAGAACAGGAAAAATTAAATGAAATAAAATATACATTTGAAGAACATGAAGAATTGCCAAATAAAGAAATATTATCATTAGAAAAAGAAATGTTAGGAATTTATATTTCAGGACATCCACTAGAAAAATTGAGAACACAAATTGAAGCAAAAACCACAATAAATAGCTTGAAATTAAGAGAAATATCAGAACCAAGTGAAATAGAAGAAGATGAGAAAATTACAGAATATCAAGACGGGCAAAATGTAATATATGCAGGCATAGTAACAAGTGTTAAAAAGAAATATACTAAAAACAATACAATTATGGCATTTGTTACAATTGAAGATTTATATGGTGCAACTGAATTTATAGTTTTTGATAGTTGCTATAGACAATGTTCTGATATATTAGTAAATGATAATATTGTTGAAGTAGAAGGTAGGCTAAGTATTAGAGAAGATGAAGAACCTAAAATTGTAGCTAGAACAATAAAAGAATTTGCAGAAATCAAGAAAAAGGCATTTGAATTAAATGTTACAAATCTTAACGAAGAAACTAAAGAAAAACTTAAAGGTGCAATATACTTCTTCAATGGAGAAAGAAGTAATATGCAAATGCAAATAAGAAACGGAGAAAAACTTGATAAAGCAGGTGGAATTTATATGACACCAGAAATTTTAAAACAATTTCAAGAGCTAGTCGGAGAAGAAAACGCTCAAATAGTAACAATATAAGTACTTCCACTTTTTACTTCTTGACAAAATATATAACTTAATATTACAATAAAATTAGGTGAAACAAATGAAAAATCAAGTACTAAAAACTACATTAAAACTAATAACTGCTGTTTTATTAATTACAATAATTACAGTGGTTATTTATATTGCATATTTAGTACTTTCACAAAACAAAACAACATATGCTTCTACTCCAAATGAAGAAACTTATGAAGTTGTAGAAAATAAT
>OLRO01001749.1_pt1 | contig 11725 bp, 11 predicted proteins | sample 1673131 | NCBI WGS metagenome assembly OLRO01 (sample SAMEA3136757, study PRJEB25190) | human gut metagenome | biome: human gut; feature: human-associated habitat; material: faeces | place: Austria | collected 2013 | reverse complement strand
CGGGCGCAGCCCCTCGGGGGAAGGCATAGAGACAGATAAAGAGGTTTTCAGATATGGCAAAAGAAGCAAAAACCAACGCAATGCGGATGCTGGAGCGTGCAAAGGTCACCTACACGTCCCACGAATACCCCCACGAGGAGGGCCAGGCCGTGGACGGCGCAAACGTGGCGCGGCTGACTGGGCAGGACCCGGCGCGGGTGTTCAAGACGCTCGTCACGCAGGGCGCGGACCGAAACTACTATGTGTTTGTTGTGCCGGTGCTGGCCGAGCTGGACCTGAAAAAGGCCGCTAAGGCTGCGGGCGTCAAGAGCGTGGCCATGATCCACGTTGCCGACATCAACAAGGTCACGGGCTACATCCGCGGCGGGTGCAGCCCTGTGGGCATGAAAAAGCAGTTCGTGACCGTCTACGATGAGAGCTGCCTTGCGCAGCAAACGATGCTCGTCTCGGGTGGGCGCATCGGCACGCAGATCGAATGCGCCCCGGCGGACCTCATCAAGGTCACGCGCGGCAGGACGGCGGCCATCACACAGGAGCACGAGGCATGATGCGGCTGGACAAATACCTGGCCGAGCGCACCGGCATGACCCGCAGCGAGAGCCGCAAGGCCGTAACGAAGGGCCGCGTCAGCATCGACGGCGCAGTCTGCCGCAAGGCTGACACCCAGCTGGACGAGCACACCGCCGCCGTGGCGCTGGACGGCGTGCCGCTGGAGGGCGCGTACCGGAAATTTGTGTATATCATGCTCAACAAGCCCGAGGGCGTCGTCAGTGCCAGCCGCGACAAAAAGGACACGACGGTGGTCGATCTGGTCGCGGCGGACTTTCCGCGGCGGGAACTGTTCCCCGCGGGGCGGCTGGACAAGACGAGCACCGGCTTTGTGCTGCTGACTGACGACGGCGCGCTGGCGCATGACATCCTCTCCCCTGCCCACCACGTCGAGAAGCAGTACGTAGTCACGCTGGACACGCCGCTGACCGACGCGATGCGCCGGGGCTTTGCCGCGGGCGTCACGCTGACCGACGGCGAGACGATGGCTCCCGCGGGCGTCGAGCCGCTGACCGACGACGGCCTGACCGTGCAGGTCACGCTGCGGCAGGGCGTCTATCATCAGATCAAGCGGATGTTCGGCGTGTTTGATGCGGGTGTGAACGCCCTGCACCGTGAGAGCATCGGCGGCGTGGCGCTGGACCCCGCGTTAGCGCCCGGCCAGTGGCGGGAGCTGACAGCGGAGGAAGTGGAACGGCTGCGCACAAGGTAAACGGCAGCCCGCGGCGGCATGGGGGCATGCCGCCCTACGACCCTATATAAAGCGCTGTGCCTTACAGGTATTGTGCTGTAGGGGCCGGACATGTCCGGCCCGCAGCCTTCCCAAAAACGCCTGTCTGCCTTACACCGCCGGGCCGCATATATGCGGCCCCTACCGTGCGATAAAAATAAATCCGGGCTCCCGAAATTTTCCCGGGAGGCCGGATTTGCTTTACTTATAAGCGTACACCGTCTCGCTCGGTTGGAACATCACGGTATACCCCATATCGTTATAATTGGAGAGGGTGAGCTCGGTGCCCTCGGCCAGAACGATGTGGTGCAGGGTGTCCTGATAGGTGTCGTCGCCGTAGAGCCAGGCGCTGCAATACATCGTGCGGGTGTTCTCCATCGGCAGGTCAAAGGCAAAGTAGCCGCTGCCCGCCGTGCAGGTCACGTCGTAGACGCCGGGTTCGATGTCCTCGCCCACAAGCAGATACAGGCTGTCCTCGCTGTCGCTGAGGGTATACGAAATATCGCCGGTCAGCGGGTTGGGGGCAGTATCGGTGGACAGGTCATCGACCTGCGCGTTGCTGCTGTGGAAATAGAGCGCATTGTTCCCGCTCAGGAACAGCACCGTACCCGCGGGCAGCGGGACGTCGTCCAGCCCCGAATCCGCAGCGTCGTAGGCGGACAGATCCTCATAAATTTCCACACCGCAGGCATCGTTGACAAGGTGCATCTCCATGGATGTGCCGTTCTCGGCGCACTTGATCGTGTAGGTGCCCGCGGGCAGGTCCTGCCCCACGACGTACAGCCCGGCGGGCAGGTCGCCGTCCCAGTCGGTGCCCCCGGCGGATACGAGCGGGCGCAGGTCGTCGTAGGCGTCGCTGTCGGCCTCTATGGCCTGTTCTTCGGAAAATTCGGGAACGGGCTCGGAAACCGAGGAACCGATTTTACGCTGCAGCAGGACCTGCAGCATGGGCAAAATCAAAAACAGCGCCACAACGATGATAAGCCACGCGACATTGGCACTGCGGCTGCGTCTGGAAGGTGCCTCGATGTGGTGCTCCACCCGGGCCGTGCGCACCGCGGGGCGCGGTGCATTGTGGCGGTCTGTGCCGCTCTCATGTACATGGGCAGTGCGTTCCTCGTCGTCGTAGCCTTCCACCTTGGGGCGGTTGCCCGCGGGCCGCACGCGGTGGAGAACATCCTCGCCGTTGACGCGGTGATAGTGGGCGCTCTCGCCCCGCAGGGTGTAGCTGTGCTCCGGCGGGATGGGCAGACCACAGTCCTCACACCGGCCATTGACGACCCGTCCGCCGCATAGGCTGCATTTTTGCATAGGGACACCTCCTCTTTTGCCTCTATTATACAGGATAGCGTAGGAAATAGCTAGAGGGGCGGGAAAATAAAAAAGCCTCCCTTGTCAAAGGGAGACTCAGCTTCAGGCATTCGCTGCCCGTTTTGCAGCCGTCTTTCTGTGCAGCTGCTCGGAAAAAACCGTCATCAATACCAGCATCAGCAGCAGGACAAAGGGATACAGCTTCATCGTGATATTCTGCGCCAGAACGCCGAAAAGCGGTGAAAGGAGCGTGCTGCCGGTGTAGGCGGCGGCCATCTGCAGGCCGGTCATTGACATGCTGAGATTCTTGCCGAAGTTGGACGGCGTCTCGTGAATGATGCTGGGGTAGATCGGTGCGCAGCCCAGTCCGGCGACCACAAGGCCGACCGGCAGCAGCGCATTGCCGAAGGGCAGCAGGATCAGCACAATACCCACGGCATTCAGAAGCTGTCCCATGCGGATCATCTGCTGATCGTTGAATTTCATCGTCAAAAAGCCGCTGAAAAACCGTCCGACTGTGATGCCTACGTAAAACAGGCTCGCCCAGCTGGCGGCGGTCATTGCGTCCAGACCGCGGGTCAGGGTGCAGTAACTGGCGGCCCACATACCGGCGATCCCCTCGACACCGCTGTAAAACGCAAAACAGAGCATTACCTCCGGCACACCGGGGACTTTCAGCAGTTCGGAAATCGTGCGGTGTTCCGGGGTAAACTCCTCCCCTGCTCCGGCGTCGGCAGGGGTCTGCCACAGCGGCAGGCTGAACAGCAGTAACGCCGTCAGCACAAACTGCAGAACGGACACTGTGCGGTAGCCGTTCTGCCAGGTACTGCCCGCCAGCGCCCAGCCCATGATGACCGGGCCGCCCGCCGCGCCGATGCCCCACATGCAGTGCAGCCAGCTCATGTGGCGGCTTTCATAGTGCAGAGCCACATAATTGTTCAGCGCGGCGTCCACACTGCCGGCACCCAGGCCATACGGTATAGCCCACAGGCAAAGCTGCCAGAACTGCGTGCAGGTCGAAAATCCAAACAGCGCCACGGCGGTGGTGGCAACGCTGAGCGCTGTGACCCTGCCGGTGCCGAGCTTATTGTTGAGCCAGTCGCTGGCCAGGCTGGACACGATGGTCCCGACGGAGATGATCATGGACACGCCGCCCGCCCAGGACACGCCCGCGCCGAGCTGCGGATACATGCTGGGCCACGCCGCGCCCAGCAGCGCGTCCGGCAGGCCCAGGCTGATGAACGCCAGATAGATGACCGGCAAAAGCAAAGATACCATACGAAAAACCTCTTGACTTTCTGTAGTTGTGATATTATGATTATATCATCAAATTGCGGAATATACAGGCACTAATTCCGCAAAATCTCGGTACAATTTCACCAAAAACGGAGGCGAGCAAGAAATGGCACTGTCGCTGTGCAGAACGACCGTGGACGATTCGGCGCGGGAGCTGATGGAGCATGGCACCGCCGCCTTCCCCATCGCCTGTTATCACGACGATTTGCAGGCCGAGCCCGTGCCGTGGCACTGGCACGAGGAATTGGAGGTACTGGTCGTCAGCGAGGGCATGATCTTGGCGACGGCAGGCGGCGAGAAATTCCGCTTGGAAAAGGGCGAGGGGCTGTTCATCAACGCAGGGGTGCTGCACGGCGACTGGCCGCTGAATGCGGGCAGCTGCCGCCTGCACAGCATGGTGTTCCACCCACGGCTGGTGGGCGGCAACCCGGACAGCGTGTTCTGGCAGAAATATCTGCAGCCGCTGCTGACCGACCCCAGCCGTCCCTGCGCCGTGCTGCGCCCCACGGTGGACTGGCAGCACGAGGCCATCGAGGACATGGAGCGGGCGTTCCGCGCGGTGGTGAACGAAATCCCCGGCTACGAGTTCAAGACCCGCGCGGCGCTGTCGGAGATGATCTTCCAGCTGGTCAGCCACGCTCCGGCGGTGCAGGCCATGCCGAAAAAGGCACTGCGCAACGCCGACCGCATCAAGACGATGCTGCAATTTATCCAAGAGCATTACGCCGAGGACATCTCGGTCGAACAGGTCGCGTCCAGTGCGTCCATCAGCCCCAGCGAGTGTCTGCGGTGCTTCCACGATATGATCGGCACGACACCGAATCAGTATCTGCGCGACCAACGCGCCCAGCGCGCGGCGGAGCTGCTGTGCGGCACGGGACTGCGGGTGACGGAAATCGCGATGCAGTGCGGTTTTCAGGACGCGAGCTACTTTGCCCGCGCCTTCCGTCAGGTCTACGGCTGCGGCCCGACGGAGTATCGCAGAAAAGCACGAAGGGAAAAATAAAACTACCGCCGTCAGTTCCCTGACGGCGGTAGTTATTTTATCGGGAATTAACCGTTATTCTTGCGGGTCTTGATCTCGTCCACGACCTGGTTGATGAAAGCATCCAGATCCATCGTGGTGGTCTCGCCCTTGCGGTCACGGACGCTGATGTTGTTGGACTCGACCTCTTTTGCGCCCAGAACCAGCATATAGGGCACGCGGTCAACCTGCTGGGCCTGGCGGATCTTGTAACCAATCTTCTCGTTGGACTCATCCAGCACAACGCGGACACCGGCGGCCTGCAGCTTGGCGGTGACGTCCTTCGCGTAGTCCAGCGTCTTTTCGCTGACGGGCAGGACCTTGACCTGCGTCGGGGCCAGCCAGGTCGGGAAACGGCCCTTCGTCTCCTCGATCAGGTAAGCCATGAAGCGGTCCAGAGAGCCGAGGATCGCGCGATGCAGCACGACGGGGGTCTTTTCGCTGCCGTCCTTGTCCACGTAGGTCAGGTGGAACTTGGCGGGCAGGCAGAAGTCCAGCTGGCAGGTGGACAGCGTGTACTCGGCGCCGACGGCGGGCTTGACGTTGACGTCCAGCTTCGGGCCGTAGAAGGCAGCCTCGCCGATCTCCTCGGTGAAGTGGATGCCCAGCTCGGTCAGCACTTCGCGCAGGGCCTGCTCTGCATGGTTCCACATGGCATCATCGTCGTGGTACTTCTTCTTATCGGCAGGATCACGCAGGCTCAGCACGCAGCGGTAATCGGTAATGTTGAAGTCCTTGTACACCTCAAAGATCAGGTCGCACACATTTGCGACCTCGCTCTTGATCTGCTCCGGGGTGCAGAACAGGTGAGCATCGTTCTGGCAGAAGTGACGGCCGCGCTCGATGCCCTTCAGGGTGCCGGAGGATTCGTAACGGAAATCGTGGGCGATCTCACCGATGCGCATGGGCAGGTCACGGTAAGAATGGGGACGATTTGCGTAGATCATCATGTGGTGGGGGCAGTTCATGGGACGGAGCACGAAGCTCTCATCCTCCACCTCCATGGCAGGGAACATATTTTCCTTGTAGTGATCCCAATGGCCGGAGGTACGGTACAGATCCACAGTACCCACGCAGGGGGTCATGACATGCTGATAACCCAGCTTGCGCTCCTTCTCCTTAATATAATTCTCAAGGATCTGCCACACGGTGTAGCCTTTCGGCAGGAACATGGGCATACCCTTCCCCACCAGATCGTTGGTCATGAACAGGCCCAGCTCGCGGCCCAGCTTCCGGTGATCCCGGCGCTTGGCCTCCTCAATGCGCTCCAGATAGGCGTCCAGCTCTTCCTTCTTGGGGAAAGCGATGCCGTAGATCCGCTGGAGGGTCTCCCGGTTGGAATCGCCGCGCCAGTAGGCGGCGTTGCAGGCCAGCAGCTTGATGGCGTTGCCCTTCACCCGGCCGGTGGAGTCCAGATGGGGGCCGGCGCACAGGTCGGTGAACTCGCCCTGCTTGTAGAAGGAGATGTGGGCGTCCTCGGGCAGATCGTTGATGAGTTCCACCTTGTAGGGCTCTTCCTTTTCCTCCATGTACTTGACGGCCTCGGCGCGGGGCAGCTCGAAGCGCTCCAGCTTCAGCTTCTCTTTACAGATCTTACGCATTTCAGCCTCGATCTCGCCCAGGTCGTCCTGGGTGAAGGCGAAGGGCGCGTCCAGATCGTAATAAAAGCCGTTGTCGATGCTGGGGCCGATGGCCAGCTTCACCTCCGGGTGCAGGCGCTTGACAGCCTGGGCCAGGATGTGGGAGCAGGTGTGCCAGTAGGTCTTGCGGTACTGTTCGTTTTCAAACGTAAATTCCTTGTTGACTTCGCTCATAGTCTGTTCCTCCTTGTGATCGGGGCTGGATAAATAAAAATCCCCACCCCTGAATGGTATCAGGGGTGAGGTAATAGGCATTACTCCACGGTTCCACCCTGCTTACGGCCTGCGCAGCATTTTTACTGTCCGCTGCGGATGGCGGGATATCTTTCGTCGAGACAAGGCGCAGGAGCGCAGGAATACGGTCTGTATTTCAAGCTTCTGCAACGCAGTATCGGCGGAAGAGATCCGGCATACGCCGTCGCTTTCGATCTCTGTAACGGGAGATACCCGTCCTGCTCGTCGCAGGCGGCTCGGAAGTGGTACGGGCCGTGTCCTTGGCGGGGTGCTTTCAGCCGGGGGCGCCCCTCTCTTTGGCCGCGGAAAAACAGCTTCTTCTTCGTCACTGCCTTTTTGATGGCAATAAGTATAAACCGTTCGGCGCGGTTTGTCAACGGGTGGTTTCACGGGGGAAGGGCAAAATCAGCCGCGTGAAGCAAAAAGAGACATCCTTTAGGATGTCTCTTTTTGCTGGCGCGGAAGGAGGGATTTGAACCCTCGCGCCGCTTTTGACGGCCTACTCCCTTAGCAGGGGAGCCCCTTCGGCCACTTGGGTACTTCCGCATACATATTCATTTTCTGGCGGAGAGAGTGGGATTCGAACCCACGGATGCTTTCACATCGCCGGTTTTCAAGACCGGTGCCTTCAACCGCTCGGCCATCTCTCCGGATAATGAGTTCACGTCTAACCCTCAAACGCAAGAATAATATTACCATATTGAAGTACTGTTTGTCAACATAAAATACGAGAATTTTCATAGAATATCCTGTTGAATAAACTCAGAAATTCTTGATTCGGATATCCGATCTGTTTATGACGTACTTCCAACTGCCCCACTGAATTCAATTCACTGGATCGTAACGAAATATGAGCCAATATCAACCAAAGAGGATAGCCTGCACTATATTCCTTCCTCCAAAACAATAAAAAAAGAAGCCACTCTCTTGAGTGGCTTCTCTCCATGTTGGCGCTACCTATCTTTCCGGGCCGTCTCCAGCCAAGTATTGTCGGCAGAAGCGAGCTTAACTTCCGTGTTCGGGATGGGAACGGGTGGACCCTCGCCCTAATCAGCACCAACTATTTATGTCATCGGGTCGCCCCGAAAACAACTTGTATTATATCCACAGGCTCATGCCTTGTCAAGACCTTGGTGACCCGTACCGGATTCGAACCGATGTTAAAGGCGTGAGAGGCCTCTGTCTTAACCACTTGACCAACGGGCCGCATTTTTTCTTCTATTTCATCGGCCAAAGCCGCTGAAACCATGGTACACCTTCAGGGACTCGAACCCTGGACACCCTGATTAAGAGTCAGGTGCTCTACCAACTGAGCTAAAGGCGCATAAAATATTTTGTCTTTTGTTTGACGCAAGTGTTATTATATATGAGTCGTTAAAAAAAAGCAAGTGTTTTTTTTATTTTTTATGAAAAAATTTTCAAAATTAATTTCTGTACTATTTACAGTTGAAAATCTTCTTGAGTTCGTCGAAAGCCCGCTTGATTTTAAGCAACTCGCAGTTAAGTCGGCGGCAGCCGGAACAAATGCACATGCAGTGGAAACGTTTTTTCATTCTACTCCCCTCCCAACATTATTAAAATTTTACCTTGTGGCGATAAGCTTGTTAATAGGATTGCCAAGCTTTGAAAATTTGATTTCGTATTCGGTCATTACGTTGCCATCGTTCATATCGCTGTTGTGAAGATCGTATGTGACGCTGTCTAATTTCCAGCCGGCAGCTTCAACCTCTTCCAAAGAAAAATCAAATAAAGGTCTGTTGTCGGTCTTGAACTCCACACGCCCTGTTTTTGCAAGAATATTGTTATATCTGGCAAAAAACTGTCTTGAAGTAAGACGTCTTTTCGCGTGACGGTCCTTTGGCCATGGGTCTGAGAAATTAAGATATATTCTTCCAATCTCACCGTTTTCAAATACATCCTCTATTTTCTCGGCATCCATCCGGATAAAGCGAAGGTTAGGCAGCTCCATTTCCCTCTGCTTTTCCAATGCACGGACAAGAACGCTTGAAAACTTTTCTATTCCAATGTAATTGATATCAGGGTTCTTTGACGCAAGCTCCATGATAAATCTGCCTTTGCCCGTTCCGATTTCAAGATGGATTTCGTTGTCGTTGCCGAAAATCTCATGCCATCTGCCTTTATTTTCTTCAGGTACATTAATTGTATAATCACTTTCTTCAAGTGCCTCTCTGGCACCTCTCACATTTCTTAATCTCATGTCTATGAGTTTCCTCCGTATCTAAGCGATATTATTAGTATATACAAACGCCCCCGAATATGCTACTATAATTTCAAATTTTGTTAAAGGGATTTAGTATGAAAAAAATAATTGCTTCAACTCTTACTTTTATATATATTATGTGTCATTTAAGCCTATGCCGGGCGGCTGATAATAATGACATTCTGCCTGAATTTCCCGATATTAAGTCACAGTATATTGTGCTGATGGACGCCGATTCCGGAGAGGTTCTTTATCAGAGGAATATGGATAAAAAATGCTATCCTGCAAGCACCACCAAGATGATGACGGCTTTGCTTACCATAGAGAATACATCTATGTCAGATGTGGTTACCTATTCCAAAGCTGCGGTTGACAGTGTTTCTCCCGGTGATGCTAATGTTGGAATTGCTGTGGGCGAACAGCTTACGGTAGAGCAGTCCTTGTATTGCCTTATGCTCCGCTCCGCCAATGATGTGGCTTACGGACTTGCAGAATATGTGGGCGGTACGGCTTCCGGTTTTGCATCGATGATGAATGACAAAGCTGCTGCCTTAGGCGCTGTTTCAACGCATTTTTCCAATCCAAGCGGTCTCACCAATGAATTTCACTACTCCACTCCTTATGATATGGCATTGATAGGAAGGGCCTGTTTTAATAACAAAACCCTTGTAAATATCATGAGTTATACAGGTGTATACAAGATAGGCAAGACTAACACAAATAACAATATCCGCTATTACACACACCGTTTCCAGATGTTAAAAGGCGGCGAGTATGAGTACCGGTATTCAAAAGGCGGCAAAACCGGATATACCGATGCCGCAGGCAACTGTCTCGTATCTTTTGCCGAAAAAGACGGTATAAGGCTGGTGTGCTCAGTTATGAATTCAACGGCTTCGGGAAGATACACCGACTCCATCGCACTTTTTGATTATTACCTTAATAACTACCGTAAATGTTATCTTGATGATAATAATATGTCATCTTCATCTTTTGGGCTTGATGCCCTTGATATTACCTATGAGATGACATCGACAAACGGCTACAGCATAGAATTCGATGATGGGGCTTATATTCTTGTTCCGTCAAATGCCAATATATCGGACCTGACAAAGATTGTAACATACGCAGATAATGCCGCTTATTCCGGTAAAAGCGGCGGATTTGCCTGCATCAGCTTTTATTACAAAAACCTGCCTCTCGGTAATTCCACTATCTATATAAAAGACAATAAAAATTCTTCCGTCACACCCGGAACTAACGGAGTAATGACGGAAGAAACACACATCACTATTAATAAAGACAAAACAATTTATATAAATATTTTTGTATTAATCGGTGCAGTGGCAGGGCTTTCACTCATTATTGTACCGGTTGTCATGAGAGTAAAAAACAGGAGACGTCACAGAAGAGGTTTTCACTTCTGAGCACCCTGTCTCTGGCGCTGTTTTTCCCTTGAACGTTTTGCCCTTCTGCGCTCTCTTTTGTGGTCCTGCTTCTGGATGATTTCAGCAACGCCGTTTTCGTCGGTCTGCTTTAAAATCTTAATTGCATAATATAAATCATCCTCGGTCTTTTTAAATCGTATTTTACCCTTAAAAAGACCGTGGTTCTCACAATATGCAACACAGTAATATACATGTTGGTTATTGGAAAACCATTTTATTCTCTGCTTGATTTCCCTGTTGCACAAGAAACATTTCGTGGTACGGATAACACCGTCCAGCATAATTTTTTCCCTGTCACGATAGCCTTTTGATATAAACTTACTGTAGGTAGGATACACTAACGTGAATTCCTCAGCCCGTGATGACGGTATCTTGTATGTGTCCACCGAGGTGTACTCATATATTTTATCCATATCCATCAGCCCAAAAATTTTTGCCGTATACTCTGCATCCGCAAAAGCCGAGTGAAAAGCTTCATTCTGCACAATATTTTTATCTGCGGTTACAGTTTCAAGCGAGCTCCGCTTCTTGCCATCGTCATAACATATACTGTACGATTTCTGCAAATCGTAGTAAATAAGCGGCATTGGAAGATTAAGGTTTATCTTGTAGTAATCACAGTTACGCTGAAGTTCCGTAAGGTCCATGCATCCCCATGTACAGAAAATGTAATCATCCCCGCACCATTCCATAAACTCTTTAACAGCCTGTGGAAATGGCACTCCTTTTTCAACAAGTTCACCCATGGTTGTGCCAATAAGGTCCTGCATAACAGGATGAAGCGTCTGATATACACCGGGGGCTATATTTTTTGCAAAAGTATCTATGACTCTCCTCTGTGAATCCAGCTTGACTGCACCAATCTCTATTATTTCAAATGGCATATCCTTAATTTCTTTTTCTTTTCCGTCAGGACATTGATTCCATTCCAAATCAAACACTATATAATTCATGCTCTGTCCTCTCTTTTTTTATCATTACTATAATAAATAATCTATAAATTTCCATTCTCACATACAAATAAAACTATATTAGCATTGTACCATAAAAAAAGACGAAATACAGTAACTTTCTTTAAATTCCAGTATTTCGTCCTTTAATCAACTATTCAACATCAATAATTTTTTGCACCGTTTTTAATTTTTATCTTCTGCAATTTTAAATTTCTGGATCATTTCACGCAGATTTTCTGCTTCACTGCTCATCTCCTGACTAGATGCTGCACATTCTTCAGATGTTGCCGAATTCGTCTGTACGACATCATTGATCTGT
>OLRO01001745.1_pt1 | contig 11763 bp, 7 predicted proteins | sample 1673131 | NCBI WGS metagenome assembly OLRO01 (sample SAMEA3136757, study PRJEB25190) | human gut metagenome | biome: human gut; feature: human-associated habitat; material: faeces | place: Austria | collected 2013 | reverse complement strand
TCGCGGAGCGTTTTTTACTTTATAGGAAACGAGAAGTTTCCTATAAAGTAAAAAAGGGACAACGCATACACGCCATCCCCATTGTTACTACATTCTTCTATTAGTTGCCGACCAACATCATGGTCCCTTTTATTTAGCAAGCAGCATCATGATCTCGTTGCTGCGTGCTACAAATTCTGTCATTTCATCTGCTGCAAGCGGCTTATGCGCTAACATCGCCAGATCATACAACTGTTTGCAGAACATATCCACATTCTCACCATCTTTGTGCTCCAAAATATACTGCACTAAAGCATTCGATGAATTGAGCACTAATGTCTCTCCTCCTCCGAGGCCACCCATGCCCATGTCCATGCCGCCCATACTGTACATTTTCATCATATCCTGCATACGACGCATTTCTTCTGACAATGTGATCATTGAGGAGATCTTTTCATTCTTGAGTTTTTGTACTTTTACTTCAAGCTGATCCTTACCCAATGCTCTTTTGAAGATTTCAGACAACGCATCCGTCTGCGCTTTTAATGTATCCTCGTCTTCCTCATCTTTCATCGTATCCGTCAGATCTGCATCAATACGCTGGAATTTCACCTTCAGATCTCCCTGTTCTAACTGTGAAATAAACGGCTGATCGATCGTATGTGTTAATACGACCGCATTCAATCCCTGCTCCTTGAACAGATTGACATACTGGCTCTGCTGCTGCAGATCTGTTGCGTAGTATACCGTTGTCGGTTCTTCTTCCTTGTCTGCATTATCAGCATCCGCACCATTCTCGGCATCTGCTGTTTCATCGCTCTTTGCTTCTGTACTCTCTGTCTCTTCTTTTGCAGGCTCGTTTTTCTTAGCCTCTTCGATATAATCCGGCAAGGTGATGTACTTACCGTCCAAATCCTTAAATATCAGATAATCCGTCATTTTTTCGCGGAATTTCTGATCTTTTAAGCAGCCATACTTGATAAATGGGCTGATATCATCCCAATATTTCTCATAATTCTCACGGTCTACTTTGAACATACCGGACAACTTATCGGCTACTTTCTTCGTAATATAATCCGAAATCTTCTTTACAAATCCGTCATTCTGCAATGCACTTCTGGATACATTAAGCGGCAGATCCGGACAATCGATCACACCTTTGAGAAGCATCAAAAACTCCGGGATCACTTCCTTAATATTATCTGCAATAAATACCTGATTGTTGTAAAGCTTGATAACACCCTCTAAATTATCATATTCTGTATTAACCTTCGGGAAGTACAAAATACCTTTGAGGTTAAATGGATAATCCATATTTAAATGAATCCAGAACAACGGCTCCTTGTAATCGTTAAATACCTTGCGGTAAAAGTCCTTGTACTCGTCATCGGTACACTCATTTGGATGTTTCATCCAAAGTGGGTTCGTATCGCTAATAGAAACCGGACGTTTATTGATCTTTGCCTTTTCTTTACGAGGGCTGACCTCGACCATCTCTTTCTCGCCATTTTCATTTTCGCGTTCTTCCGTCTTCGCTTCCTCTACGATCGTCTCTACAACAACATCATCTTCACGAACATCGGCTGCATCGATCGTTTCATATTCCTGCTCTGCATTTGCTTTAGAAAGGAAGATCTCAACCGGCATAAAGGAACAATATTTGTCCAAAATCTCTCTGACACGATACTCATTCGCAAACTCTAAGCTGTCCTCGGAAAGGTACAGGGTGATCGTTGTACCAACAGTATCTTTTGTGCCGTCTGACATTTCAAAATTGATACCGCCTTCCGATTCCCAGCGAACCGGTGTAGCATCCTTCTGCCAAGACAACGTGTCGATCGTAACTTTGTCAGATACCATAAACGCAGAATAAAATCCCAGTCCAAAGTGACCTATGATCTGCTCTTCGTTCGTTTTGTCCTTGTATTTCTCTAAGAAATCCGTTGCACCGGAAAAAGCAACCTGATTGATGTACTCGTCCACTTCATCTGCCGTCATACCAAGACCGGTATCTGTCAGAGAAATTGTCTTAGCATCCGGATCAACAACGACCTGTATTTGTGCCTTGTAATCCTCCGGCATATCATATTCGCCCATAATTTCTAACTTCTTCAACTTAGTAATGGCGTCGCAGCCATTGGAGACTAACTCACGAAGAAAAATGTCATGGTCAGAATACAACCATTTCTTAATGATTGGAAACATATTTTCAGATTCAATTGATAAGCTACCTGTTCTGCTCTGCATAATAATCCTCGTTTCTGCACACTTTCCTATAAAAAACGAACCCTGTGTCAAGTGCGCCGAGACACTGATCCGCCGCATCACCGCCAGATGCGTCCGTCCTTGTTAGCACTCTACCCTTATGACTGCTAACAACATCTAAAAAATATATTAGTATCATTCTGCCAAAATGTCAAGAGCAAACATAACATTTTACGAATCTCACCCCCAAACTTCGCATACCCACTGTTATGTTCTAACCACATATTGCTTATTATGTCAAAAGCTGCTATACATTTTGCAGTTCCCAGAGACTGAATTCTGCCATAAGGGATCTATAGAAATTGCCTTGCCGCATTTACGTTTTTAGTGATTTCTAGATTTTGTTGTCTCTGATGTATGATTTACATGCCTTACGGACAACTCGAGGTCCCGGAAGCAAGGTATTCATCATTTTTGAAAGGGACTTTGCGCTCGTCGTTACTTATGTCTCGTATTTCAGAGACATTAAGTAACGTGACGTAGCGCATCGTAGCGAAAGCGTCCCGTCCAAAAATGGATGATACCTTGCTAAACCGGGACATCTCAGACAATCCTTCAGGCATGTATTCATCAGAGACTTAACAAAATAAGAAATCACATAAAAACTCTGCGTTCTGCGGCAATTTTCTTAGATCTCTTATGGCAGAACAATTAAGTTTATCGACTGCAAAACTGCTAATTTGCTGCTGACATAATAAGCAATATGTGGGTGAAAGACTGTTGAGGGTATGCGAAGTTTGCGTCATATACTAAAATTGGGGAGATCGCCCGGAATCGGTTTGGTCATCCATTCTTTTGCTGAGTATCCGCTACATAGCAGAAGCCACAGTTTCATATACATTGCTACCGGCGATGCCATCGGTAATACGATCATTCCGTATTTTTCATAGACGTATGTGCTTTCGTAAACCATGTCCGCATCCATGCCGCATAAAAAAATGGGGATTTTCCGGTTTGCCACCTCATAAAAGAATTTATCCGCTTCTGGTGTTTCACTGCAGATCGTGCCGGCATGATACGTATGATGCAAAATTGCCTGTATTCCGTCAAAGTTCATCGGATAACGCATCCCCGGATGTGGGTAGATCAACCCGATCGGTGCATCCCAGTGATCCGGTGCCTGCAGGGAAGGTCTATCGGTAAGCCTCTCTGTATTGTTCCATGCATAGTACACTTTTCCGGCGACAAAACACTTGGTGCCTTTTTCATAATGACCGTATTCCATACCACCAACACTATACACTTCATCACTGTAAGGCTGATGTCCAATGATCGCTGTTCCTAAGTGAATCCTTGGGATCCCATCCCCATTCTGATACGAAACATATACACCTTTTTGCTTGCAGTCAAATGCTAAGAACTGCACAGCATATTGAAAATTATAAGCACCATTTGCTCTTGGATCTGTCAATACATAGTTGCTGGACACAAAAACCATCGGAATGTCACAATCGCCAAACAGATATCCCATCGCAGCCGCTGAATATGCCAGCGTATCTGTGCCATGCATAATGATCACTCCATCCAGTCCCGTAAATACGGATGTTCCATCTTCTGCTTCCCCTTTGTTCCCTAGCGCCACCTTTGCACTGCCTGTATACTTCGCCTCACTGACCACTTCTCGGATGCTCTGAGCCAACTGTGCGATCGTTAATCCGGTACTATTTTCACTGAGAAGTGTATACGGATGATATACCTGATAGGTGATTTCTTCCACATGACCATCTCGTTCTACACAAGGCAACGTGTCTAACAGACCATCCGCTGCTCCGGTTTTCGTACCGATCACATCTCCGGCTAACGTACTCCCGATCGTCCCTCCGGTAAATAATACAGCGATATTCATAACGCTCCTCCTTCCAAACATGAAAAGCCCATTTCCAAGGCAAAACATTAACCACCGTTCCGCCAAGGAAATGGACTATTAACATCATAAAATACTATTTCGCAACGATCGTTTCATTGCTGCATGTTATTTTGCTACAATATTAACGATACGCCCCGGCACATAAATCTCTTTGATAATGTTACCACTCAATTTATCACCCAAAGCTTCTTTTGCCTTAGCAAGCACATCGTCTTTCGGATCTTCTTTGCCAATAGAAATTGTTGCTTTGGTCTTACCGTTGATCTGAACAGCAATCTCCACAGTAGACTCTACGGTCTTCTCTTCGATATACTCCGGCCAAGACTGCTGGTACAATCTGCCCTGTCCCCCAACGATCTCCCAAAGTTCTTCGGTAATATGCGGTGCAACCGGATTGAGCAATGTAATAAGTGTCTTATATTCTGCCTTATTGATCGAATTCTTCTTATAGAAGTCATTGATCAATGCCATCATTGCCGCGATCGCTGTGTTAAACTTCAGATTCTCGAAATCACCGCTGACTTTCTTGATCGTCTGATGCATCTTGATCTCCATATCTGCGGAATACTCATCACCTTCTGTCAAGAGTGTCTGCAGCTTCCAAACTCTCTCTAAGAAACGGCGGCATCCTTTCACACCATCTTCAGACCAGGAAGCGCTCAAGTCAAACGCACCGATAAACATCTCATACGTACGCAGTGTATCTGCACCGTAATCACGTACAATATCATCCGGATTTACAACGTTTCCTCTGGACTTACTCATCTTCTCACCGTTTTCACCAAGGATCATGCCGTGAGACGTACGCTTCTGATATGGTTCCGGTGTCGGTACAACTTTCTGATCATACAGGAATTTGTGCCAGAAACGGGAATACAGCAAATGCAGGGTCGTATGCTCCATACCACCATTGTACCAGTCAACCGGCAGCCAATATTTCAATGCTTCCGGACTGGCAAGTGCTTCTGTATTGTGTGGATCCGTATAACGCAGGAAATACCAGGATGATCCTGCCCACTGCGGCATCGTGTCTGTTTCACGCTTTGCCGGTCCACCACAACATGGGCATGTTGTATTTACCCAATCCGTCATTGCCGCAAGTGGCGACTCACCGTTGTCTGTTGGCATATAACTGTCTACCTCCGGAAGCAGCAGTGGAAGCTCACTCTCATCAAGTGGAACGTACCCACATTTCTCGCAGTGTACGATTGGGATAGGCTCTCCCCAATATCTCTGGCGGGAGAATACCCAGTCACGCAATTTATAGTTTACTTTACGGTTACCGATCTTATTCTCTGTCAGGAAATCTTTTACCTTTTCCTTCGCTTCTTCTACGCTTAATCCGGTCAGAAATCCTGAATTTACCATCTGTCCGGTTGCTACATCCGTAAATGCTGCTTCATTGATATCAACAGGACCTTCTTTGCCCTCTACTACCTGAATCATTGGAAGTCCGAACTTCTTCGCAAACTCCCAGTCACGGTCATCGTGTGCAGGCACTGCCATGATCGCACCGGTACCATAAGTCATCAATACATAATCAGAAATCCATATTGGGATCTCTGTATTGTTGATCGGATTAATTGCCTTGAAACCACCTAACACAACACCGGTCTTATCCTTAGCAAGCTCTGTACGCTCAAAGTCAGACTTCTTGGCTGCCATCTCGCGATACGTGGCAATGTCATCCCAGTTTGTGATCTCATCCTTGTATTTATCAATGATCGGATGCTCTGGAGATACTACCATATAAGTAGCACCAAATAACGTATCCGGTCTGGTCGTATAAACACGGAGTTTATCTTCTTTGCCGGCAATGCTAAAGTCAACCTCTGCACCTTCGGAACGTCCGATCCAGTTTCTCTGGGAAGTCTTAACGCGGTCAATGTAGTCCACGTGATTCAATCCCTCTAATAACTTATCAGCGTAATTTGTGATCTTAAGCATCCACTCACTCTTTACTTTGCGGACAACTTCAGAACCACAGCGCTCACATACGCCATTTACTACCTCTTCGTTAGCGAGACCAACCTTACAGGAGGTACACCAGTTGATCGGCATTTCCTTCTTATAAGCAAGACCCTCTTTGAATAACTTTAAGAAGATCCACTGTGTCCATTTATAATATTCCGGATCTGTCGTATTGATCTCACGATCCCAATCGAAAGAATATCCCAAAGAGTGTAACTGCTCCTTAAAACGAGCTACATTATTCTTCGTTACGATCTTAGGGTGAATCTTATTTTTGATCGCATAGTTCTCTGTTGGAAGACCAAAAGCATCCCATCCCATTGGGTAAAGTACATTGTAGCCCTGCATACGACGTTTTCTTGCGACGATATCCAATGCCGTATATGGTCTTGGATGTCCTACGTGAAGTCCCTGTCCGGATGGATATGGGAACTCTACCAACGCATAAAACTTTGGTTTCGTATAATCGTTTGGTGTATGGAACGCTTTCTCATCATCCCATACCTTCTGCCATTTCTTTTCCACTGTGTGATGGTTGTACATTTCTGCCATAACTTCCTCCGTTCCTGTGCGTACTTTCTGCAAAGACTGTTCACAAACTGATCACTGCCGGCTTATGCCTAAAGTCTCACTGACAACCAAATCACTGCTGTCCGTACGCCCGACATATCTAATAATTCATAAAGGTACTGTGCAAAATTGCCACAGTACCTTTCATTGTACTATATTGCGTAAATTTGTCAATAATTAACCCGGTGACTTCGGCAATTTATGAACCCGGCAACTCCGGCAATCCTGTAATCAACTCAGCGACTTTGGTAATTCTATTCGTATCTGTGTACCAACCTGCGGTTCACTCTTGAGAGACAAAGTACCATGAAGCTGCACAACAATATGTTTTACGATCGCCAAGCCTAAACCCGTACCGCCTGTTGACTTTGATCGGCTCTTATCCACTCGGTAAAAACGTTCAAACACGCGAGTCTGATGCTCTTTTGGAATACCTATACCGGTATCTTTCACTTCCAAATATGCGGTATACTCATCTGCCATTCCAACGTTCAGGCACACCGATCCATCCTTTTTGTTGTATCGGATCGCATTGTCCACCAAATTGTACATCAATTCATCGATCATCTGCAGGTTTGTTCGGATCACACAGCTTTCCGTCTGCGTCGTCAATTGCACCTGATGCTTCTGTGCACTCATCTGTAGCAGCTCCACACAACGCCCTGCTGCCGTCTGCAGATCAACGTCTTCTAACAGAAGTTCCGGTCCGGTCGAGTCAAGCTCCGACAAACGGATAATATCATTAATTAACGACAACAGCCGATTTGCATTTTTATGGATCTTAGCAGCAAAAGCGAGTACATCATCTCCCTGCACCATCCCATGACTGATCAACTCCGCATAACCGGAAATTGCAGTAAGCGGCGTTTTCAACTCATGCGAGACATTTGCCGTAAATTCCTGTCTGATCTCTGCTGTCTGCAATATCTCTTTGTGCTGCTTTTGTATTTTTCGCACAAACGGTCGAAGTTCCTTATACACACTCGTCACATCCGAATCGTTAATATGCTGTGCAAGTTCATCGATCGGTGACACAATACTTTTCGTGAGAAAATGCGCCACGAAAATACATACAATGATAACGATACATATAAACGATAACATGATCGGCAGTGCTGACATTAAAATTCCTATAATACTACTGCTATTCTTAGCCAGACGAAGTATATTACCATTGTCCAAACGCACCGCATAATAAATCGTATTGTCTCCGATCGTCTCTGAATGACGTATCGTATTTCCCTCGCCATATTTGAGAGCTTCCTTGATCTCCTCGCGGTTTTTATGATTCCCCATCGATGCTTCATCTGCCTCAGAATCATACAATACCGCTCCGTCTGTATCTACCAGAGTAATACGAAGAGGCGTTGCGATCTTAACCTGACCGTTTTCCGCTTTTTGATCTGCGTACACCGTCTTTTTTAAGGTCTGTGCATAAATACGCAGATCATCGATCACTTCCTGTTTCAGTACTGTATAATTGACAATAGTGGCAAGCAAAGTCGTTACTATGATTGCCACTATCGTCAACAATACGAAAAGCCAATTAATTCGTTTTCGCATGGTTCATTATCTCCTATCACTCTTCCAATTGATATCCTACGTTACGCACCGTTCGGATCTTTTTACCTGCATCCCCCAGTTTGTGGCGCAGTGTTTTGATATGCATATCTAAGGTGCGGGATTCTCCCTCGTAATCCATGCCCCAAATACGCACCATAATGTCCTCTCTCTGCAGTACGATCCCTGTATTGCTCATTAACATTTTTAATAGTTCATATTCCTTATAAGTCAGCGTGATCGGCTCTCCCGACACTTTAACCTGACGTTTCTCATCGTTAAGTTCGATCTCGCCAACCTTCATCTGCTTGATCTCATGATTTTGCATGCTTCGACGTAATAATGCCTTTACGCGGGAGATCAACTCCATCACGCCAAACGGTTTTGTAAGATAATCATCTGCACCACGATCCAGCCCCTTGACACGATCTAATTCTGTTGTTTTGGCCGTCACCATAATGATGGGAACATAACGGGATTCTGCCCATTGACGCAGCTTTTTGACAATAGATAATCCGTCCTCATCCGGCAACATCACGTCTAACACGATCAGATCCGGTACCTTTTCATAAATGCGGCTCCAAAACTCCTTGGCAGAACCAAATTCCTCTACGGTATATCCGGAATTTTTGAGGGAAAACGCCTCGATCTCCCGAATATTCACATCATCTTCTACAATATAAATATGTGCCATTGTCTTTCACCAAACCTTTCCTTTGTGCACTATGATGGCAACCGATATTCTTTGCAGTACTCTTCAAACATCTGTCCAAAGAACGGATCTTCATCCTCTTTCAATTTATCCAAATACTCATGCATTTCATAACCGTCTGCCTGCGTCTGTATCAAACATACCGCAATGTTGGAGCAATGGTCTGCCACACGTTCAAAATTAGTCGTAAGATCCGATAATACAAAACCAAGTTCGATCGTGCATTTGCCTTTACGCAGACGTTTTATATGCTTTTTCTTGATCTCATCATTCAAGCGATCGATCACTTCTTCTAACGGTTCTACCCGACTCGCCTTGATAATATCTGACCGATCATACGCATCAAAAGTTATATCTACAATATCTTTTACTGCGGCTTCATAAACACGCAGCTCCTTTTTTGCCTTATCGGAAAACTTTTTCTTCATATTATGGAACTGCTCTGCCGATTCCATAATATTATAGGCATGATCGGAAATACGCTCGAAATCACCGATACAGTGCAATATAAGCGATACCGACTGTGAATCCTCATCCGACAGCTCCGCATTTCCGATCTTCATCAAATAGGTTCCGATCTCGTCCTCGTAATGATCCACGGTCGACTCAAGCTCTGCCACTTTTTTTGCCTGTTCTTCATCATACTGTTCAAACAGGTCGATCGCATATCTGATTGAATTTCTGGCATCCTCTGCCATCTGCAATGCCGCTGTTTTGGCCTGTGCAACTGCAAAAGACGGTTTTTCTAAGAAACGCTCATCCAACACATGTAACGTTGTCTCCATCTGCTTCTCTTCGGCACTTTCCGGGATCGTCCAAGTTGCCAGGCGCACCAGAATACTCCGAAATGGAAGCAGCAATGAAGTTGCTAATACGTTAAAGCACGTATGCACGATGGCAATACCCATGACACCTGCTGCCTGACCCATAAAGGAAAATCCGATGAACGCATTTAACAGATAAAACAACACCATAAACAAAATCGTACCAATTAAATTAAAGTAAAAATGTACTAACGCTGCTCGCTTTGCATTTCTGTTGGCTCCTACCGCAGAAAGCAATGCAGTAATACAAGTTCCAATGTTCTGACCCATGATGATCGGAATTGCCGAGGAATAGCTGACCGCTCCCGTCAGACACAATGCCTGTAAAATACCTACCGATGCGGAAGAACTTTGGATCACAGCCGTTAATATCGTTCCGGCGATCACTCCTAAGATCGGATTCTCAAATACCGTAAACAGTCTTGTAAACTCTGGCACATCTGCAAGTGGTTTCACTGCTTCACTCATCGTGTCCATACCAAACATCAATACCGAAAAACCGATCATGATCGTTCCAATATCTTTCGGTCTGCTCGACTTGGCAAATAAGATCATGCTAACACCAACAATTGCTAAAATCGGCGTAAACGAACTTGGTTTGAGCAATTCTACGAATAAATTGTCACCTTGAATACCGGTAAGACTAAGCAGCCATGATGTCACCGTGGTACCGATATTGGCTCCCATAATAATGCCAACCGCCTGATTGAGTTTCATGATCCCGGAGTTGACAAATCCAACCACCATAACGGTTGTTGCCGATGACGACTGGATCACCGCCGTCACACCGGCACCCAAAAGCACCGCTCTCATCGGTGAACTGGTAAATTTTTCCAAAATCTGTTCCAGTTTACCACCGGAAGTCTTGGCAAGCCCATCTCCCATCACATGCATTCCATACAAAAACAAAGCAAGCCCGCCTATCATTGTCAATACGCCAAATATATCCATGCTTATCCTCATTTCCACGCACACAAGTTATCTGGTTCTGGTGCGTTATTTTTACATACATTTTACATAGTAGTTGCAAAGTCCAAATAAATCTTATGTAAAATCTATGTAAAGTTTTTTACACAACAACAACTGCGCCCTGTTTATAAGTAAGACTTAAACAAGACGCAGCCGTAATATTAAATATTAATATTTAATTTTGCTAAAAGTACATTTTATAATTTTTACAATGCTCTTACTTTAAATGTAAATACCGTACCGTTTTCATTACTCTTTAATGTAATAGTACCGTCATGTCTTTCGGCAATATGTTTTACAATTGCAAGTCCAAGACCTGTACCACCTGTTTCCTTATCACGTCCTGCATCACATCTAAAGAAACGTTCAAAGACACGTCCTTGATCAATAAGTGAAATTCCACGACCTGTATCACTTACTTCAATAATGTAGTCTTGATCAACAAGATAAGAATGAATATTTAAACTTCCTTTTTGTTTATTATATTTAACAGCATTATTAATAAGGTTGTTCATCAATTGTTGGATGTGTTGATGATTTGCTAGATAAGTTTGTGATGTTAAATCACATTCTACTGTAATTTCTCTTTTTTCTATTTCTACTTTTAATGATTCTAAAATATCATCAACAATTGGTTGGAGATGAACAGGATGTTTAATGACTTCAATATCTTTGTTTTCAAGTTCTTGAATAATATGAAGATAAGTTTTTTGTGTAGTAGTCATGCTTTAATGACCGAGTCTTCGTGCAACACTGGCTATTGACACACCTGCAAATAATAGCAATGATGCGTGTGTGTGGCGTAATCCGTGAATTGAGATTACAGGGATTTCGACAGCTTTGCAATGTTTTTCAAGTATATCGTTGACGGTTGAATTATATACTTTTTTGTTGACAAATATCGGTTCGTTTTCGGGCAGATTTTTTAAAAGTCCGGCGAAGTGTATGACGGTTTGCCAGTCTAATTGTATTTTTCGTACGGAAGACTTGTTTTTAGTTGGGAGAAAACCACCTTCTCCTTTATAATCCCAGGTTTTTGATATCGA
>OLRO01001742.1_pt1 | contig 11768 bp, 8 predicted proteins | sample 1673131 | NCBI WGS metagenome assembly OLRO01 (sample SAMEA3136757, study PRJEB25190) | human gut metagenome | biome: human gut; feature: human-associated habitat; material: faeces | place: Austria | collected 2013 | reverse complement strand
TTATTTGTCGTACATATCGATGAGCTTGAGCAGGTGCTCGTAGCGGGCCTTGGCCGCTTCGTATTCCGTCTTTACCCGGTCGTACTGCTGGACGGTGACGGCATGTTTCTTGATCATCTCCGTGTACCGTTTGTAGTCGGCCTCCGCATTCTTCAGGCGGACGGCTGCTTCGCGGATACCCGCATCGGTCACCAGAATGTTGCTTTGTGTAGTGTTGATGGTGGTGTGCATGGCATCCTTTCCTACCAATGCATTCTGGTAGTTGGCTTCGGCCTGTGCCAGACGCAGCAGGTATTCCGAGTCCTCAATCACTAACAGGGTGTCTCCCTTGCGGACTTTCTGGTATTCTTCGAAATAGATTTTCTTGATGAATCCCGGCACGCGGGTATTGATGGGAGTGATGTGTTGTTTCACCTGTGCATTGTCGGTATATTCCACGTTGCCCAGGTGGACGAAATGACTGCACACCCACACAATTCCTGCGAGGATGATGACGGTAAGAATGATATTCGAAATCTGTTTGTTTCTTTTTATATTAGCCATGATGTATAAGCGTTTGAAAATGAATGTTCTTTATATAGAGAAATTGAGTTACAAGGTACCGATGGTTTTCTTCAGCATGAAATACTGGTAGAGGATACCTATCTGTGCATTGGCCAGCTCCAGTTCACTGCTCAGCTGGATGTTGCTGGCATCCAGCATGTCGGTCACCAGCGACAGACCGTTGAGGTAGCGACTGTGAATCACCTCGTAGTTTTCGTGGGCCAGCTGCACGTTCTTTTCCTTGGTATCCAGTCGGGTGTAAGCCTCTTCCAGATTGATATACGCCGCATTGATACTGTTCGACAACTGTTCGTCGGCCAGCCGTTTGTTTTCCTGTGCCTTCAGGGTGGCCAATTTGGCCTGTTTCACCTTTTTGTTGTTCTTGAACAGCGCATCAAACTTGTAGGTGACATTCACCCCTACATACCAGTAGTTGAAGTTCTTGTTGATGGGCGGAACTTCAATCAGAATCGGGCCGTCGAAGTTATTGGCTGCAATCAGTCCGATGGTCGGACGTCGGCCGGCCCGTGCCATTTCCTGCTGTTTCTCACTCATGCGGACTCCCAAATCGGCCATTCGCATCACCGGAGCTTGGGAGCGTGCGTCCTGCCAGTGCAGCTCGCTCCGTTTGTCGATACCGGCAGAAAGCAAGGTGGTGTCCGGCAGAATTTCGTTTGGATATCCAGCCCGATGGTCGTAACCATCTGACGGTTGAGAATCCGAATCCGGTTGTTCACGTTGGTCAGTCCCAGTTCCAGGTTTTTCAACTGGAGCTCATAGCGGGTGATGTGCCGCTCCCTGTTCGAAAGCCGAACGGATTTCCTCAATCAGCAGCCGGGTCTGTTCGATGTTTTTCTCATACACCCTCCGCTGGTTGTGCAGCTGGAACAAGTCGAGGTAATGTCCCACCAGCATGAAGCGCACATTCTGCCGGTCGTTGTCGAGTTCCGTTTCGGCCATCTCCTTTTGCAGTTCGCTCATCTCGATGCCTGTAGAAACCGCACCACCTGTATAGACGGCTTGTGTGGCTTTAAACGCAAAATTGTTGCCAAAGTGCGGCATGTCGGCCTTCATGCCGTTGGAAAAATCCCGGTCGCTCATCCAACCGTCGCCGATGTAGCTGAACGAGAGTCCGGCTTCTATGGAAGGCAAGCGGTCGTTCTTGGCCACTTTGATGGCTTGTACTGCCTCGTCGACGGCCAGGTTATGTACTTTCAGGCTTTTGCTGTGCGCGTCGGCCAGGTGGAAGAGTTCTTCTACTCCCAGCACGCGCGGTTGGGCCGATGCAGACCAAAAGCCGATGCAGCCCAATAATCCTGTCATAAAAAGTTTGTGAATCATAAATACGTGGTTGTCTTAATTATCGCTGCAAAGGTCAGGTTTTTGCGGAAAAATGGTGATGTCTGGATTTAGAAGGAATTTGTCTGAACTGAAACTTTTGTTTTTCCATTTTTGGACTTTCCAAAGGAATTTCCTATTTTTATAAATTGAAAATAGTGCGTTTATGGAACATTATCAGATAATTAATATAAAAGAGGTATTAGAAAAGAAAGAAGGTGTAGCCTATCAGGGAGAAATTGGTGTATTTGTTCCAAATAATACCCATGACTTTGCTTTGGCAGAAGGAAATCCTGTATATGTCAATGCCTTTTCTTATGTGTTGGTATTGGGAGGAAGTGCTAATTTATCGATAGATGAACAGGTGTATAAAGTTTCGGCGCATCAGATTTGTGTGTTGTCTCCTCTGCATCTGACTTGTTTTTCCCATGTTTCAGATGACTTTAGGTGTGTGTTTGTGCCTTCATAAAGATTTTGTGGACCGGATAAGTGGGTTTGATCTGAAGCAGCGTATATCCAAAGGAATGAATCTGCATCGTAATCCAGTTTTAAGCCTCGCGATGAGCGATATGGAGATATTGGTAGAATGTATTACTTACCTTCGAAACCAGATTTTACGTCAAGGACATTTGTATCACCAGGAGTTGATACAGAATGCATTAGTCAGATTTTATTTGGAACTGGATAATATGCTTGACCGGGAGAATCCTATAGGGCAGGTAGTTATACCGAATCGGCAAGGTTTAAAACTTCGTGAATTCATTACGCTGCTGATGAATCATTTTAAGGAAGAACATCAGGTAGCATTTTATGCAGATGCCTTACACATTACTCCGCAATATCTTACACTTCTTGTGAAAAGTCAGACGGGGAAAACCGTCAATGCGTTTATTTATGAACTGATTTATAGTGAGGCCCGTAACCTATTGCTGGCAACTGATTTGAGTATTCAGGAGATTGCGGCTAAACTGAATTTTGCAGATCAAGCTTCATTCAGTAAATTTTTTAAACGGCATTCAGGAATAGCTCCCCAAGGATTCAGAGAGACTTCTTCTAGGGATTGAAAGGAGAAGTCGGAGTGTGAGAAAACAGAATATGCAAGCCAAAAGAACAAGATATGTTTCTTCAGGAATTTTGTTGCTAGATACAGGTTTCTGGCAGCCCCTTTTTCTGAGATATGCATTTCTTCTGCAATTTCTTTTACTTTTAGTCCTCTTTTCTTACTTAAGATGAATGCGGTACGTTGTCGTTCAGGAAGCATGTAAACAAGTTTGTCAATGTATTTTTTTAAATCTTCCGCTTCTATACCTGACTCAATCTCACTTGATGCCTCTGTGGCCAGTTGCAATGTCTCGGTCAGTTTCTCTTCATTGATAGATTTGCGGATATGGTTGAATATCAGGTTTCTTGTAATAATGAAGAGTAGTCCGTCTAAATCTTTTTCCTCATCCAATAGTTCTCGCTTTTCCCAAAGTTTGATAAATACCTGCTGTGTGATTTCTTCTTTTTCATAATTATCCATAAGGTATAAACCTGTAAAACGATATACGATGCTCCAGTATCGGTCAAAAATCGTTTTAAAAGCTTTGGAATTCCCTTGTTTAATTTGACAGATAATATCAATCATATTGAGAAGCAGAAAAATTTATTAGCGTTCTTTAAATATTCTATGCATGCAAATGTAGATAAATAATCTTATTGTTGAAAATCTTTTGAATAAAATGAATACGAATGTGAAAAATGACAATAAAGTGTATAGCTTTGTAGTCAATTCTTTTTATATTGTGTATTTATAATAAATGAAATAAGTTTAGGTGCATGAACCGGAAAAATCATAAAATAGAAAATTTAGGGAACTGGAAACCTTTTGTGGAACAGCTTCATAAAGAATGGGAAAAAGTAAGAAGTGAGCATACGGACGAAAATCAGGAGATTAAGGAGAAGATTTGGAACGAAGTAGATAGAAAAATATTCTCTCCTCAACGTTATATTTTGCGGGCAGGATGGCTGGTTGCTGCGGCGTTGGTCGGAATCTTGTTCTATTGGGGATATAAGGTTTCTGAAAAACCTGAGGTAGGAAACTTAGCCTACATAGAGCACTCTTATGCGGAAGGTCGAATGTATATTTTGCCGGATAGTTCTACTGTTTGGCTGGAACCGGATAGTAAGGTACGAATCTCTTCCGAGTTTCTGGCTAAACGTGAAGTCTGGCTGACAGGAAGTTCAGTCTTTGAGGTAAAAAAGAAAGCCAATACAGATTTCAAGGTTTATATCAATACGGCTTGCATAGAGGTTAAGGGTACTGTTTTTTCAGTGAATCAGCCTACACTGGATACTTCGATTATAGCTCTATATGAGGGTGCCATTGATTTTATAGGTAAAAATCAGTCATTAATTAGTATGACACCTTCTCAGCGTTTGGTATATAATGTGCATACGGGTTCCACTCATGTCGAGAATTTTTCAGAAAATATACAATGGCTGGATGGAAATTACCGTTTTACGGATATTCGGATAGATAATTTGATGGACTTCATTCGGAAAAAGTATCGGGTAGAGGTGGAACTGGATGAGGCCGTAAATCATGGGTTATTGTTGACTGGTACTATACGAAATGATGAAAAAGTGGAGTCAGTCATTGAAAAAATATGCTTTACCTCATGCTTGAATTATAAGAAAGAAGGTTTACGCTATATTCTAATAAAATAGCTTGATTGATTGTTAATTGTATATGCACTGTGGAAATTTGAAGTTGAATTTCTACAGTGTTTTTTTATGTGGGAATGATAAAAAACTTATTGTATTATGTAGTCTTTTCTTTTTGATAAGTGTATTTATTACAAAACCTAATTTTTGAATGATGGTTAACTATAAATTAAACACATGAAAAATGAGAAAAAGAAGTTTGTTTTGTAGGAGTTTGATTCTGTCGCTCTTATTGTATCCTTCGTCGGATGTTTGGTCTGTACCTTTTACTGGGCAGATTCCTTTAAGGGGAAATTCTATGTCTTTGTTGGAAGTGGTAAAAGAAATAGAAGAAACCACTGATTATTCATTTTTTTACAAGTCGAGTGACTTGGAGGGGACCGCTAAGAAAAACTATAATCTCAATGGGGACATTGAGGAAGTACTTTCAGAAGTTTTTGGGGGTAGTGGAATTGTGTATAAAGTAAATGGAAAGGAAATTATATTGAGTAAAGCTTCTGCTCAATCCGTTCAACAGCAACGTACTATTTCCGGTGTGGTAACTGATGCAACTGATGGGTCGACTGTAATAGGTGCTAATGTGGTCATAAAAGGTACCAATGACGGTGTTATTACTGATTTGGATGGTAATTTTTCACTTACTTTCTCTGGAAAAAGCTGTACCTTGGAAGTTAGTTATGTAGGTTATAAAAAGCAGGAAATTTACATTACTGATCAGGGACTTGTGAATGTAAAGCTTGTACCGGACAATGAAATGCTGGCTGAAGTAGTGGTTGTGGGGCAGGGTACACAAAAGAAAGTATCAGTGACCGGATCTATAGCTACTGTAAAAGGTTCTACTTTGAAAGTTCCGTCTTCTTCTTTAACCAGTTCTTTGGCTGGTAAACTGGCAGGTATCATGTCAATGACCAACAGTGGGGAACCGGGTTCTTCTTCTGAATTCTATATCCGTGGTATCAATACGTTTGGAGGACGTTCTACTCCGTTGATTCTGTTGGATGGAGTGGAAATTTCATCTTCGGATCTGAATCGTATCCCGGCAGAGTCTATCGAAAGTTTTTCTTTGTTGAAAGATGCTTCGGCGACGGCTATTTATGGAAACCGTGGTGCGAATGGTGTAATGTTGGTGACTACAAAAAGTGGTACGGAAAATTCGAAAGCAAAGATAAATGTGTCCTTGGAAGCCTCTTACTTCCGTCCAATGAATGTGGTGGAATTTGCAGACGGACCGACCTTTATGCGTACTTACAATGAGGCTGCTCAGGCTAGAAGCCTTACTCCTATCACTAATCCGAAGTATACGGAAGAACAGATTCTGAATACTGAAAAAGGTTTGAATCCGTATGTATACCCGAATGTAGACTGGTATGATTTGATTTTTAAGGAAGGAAACTACAACCAGCGCGCAAATATCAATCTTCAGGGTGGTGGTTCACGTGTGACCTACTATATGAGTTTGCAAGCTAACCATGATACTGGTTTGCTGGATGCACCGAAGAATTATTATTATGATACCAACATTAATAACTGGGAGTATAATTTTCAGAATAACATCTCTTATAAGGTAACCAATACGACTACAATCGACCTGCGTATGATGGCACAGATTGGAAATCGTCAGGGACCTAACTATAGTGTGTCGGATATGTACCAGACTGTAATGAGAGCGAACCCCGTGGCTTTTCCTGCTTATTTCCCAAGTCAGGAAGGAGATGACGGTTTTATTCGTTTTGGTAATGCAGAAATAAAGCCAAATGTACTCGGAAAGAACCCTTATGCAGAAATGTTAGGCTCATTTAAAGAAACGAACTACAATACGCTGAATACGTCTATCAGTTTGAATCAAAAACTGGACTTTATCACGGAGGGATTGAGTTTAAAGGCGTTGGTAAACTTCAAGAACTGGTCGGAGTCTTCTTATAATCGTTCTATCAAACCTTATTATTATAAGGTGAAAGATGGTAGTTATTTGCCAGATACCGATGAGTACGAACTACAATTGTTACAAACTGGTGATCAGTATCTCAGCCAGTCGGGAATTAGCCGTAATTCGGATCAGACCTTCTATTTTGACGCACGTCTGGACTGGAAGCGTAGTTTTGGTGACCATAACTTGTCGGCCATGTTGATGTATATGATGCGTGAGTATAGAAACGATGTGTTGCCTAATAGAAATCAAGGTTATTCAGGTCGTCTGACTTACGATTTTGCCAATAAGTATTTGCTGGAATTTAACTTTGGTTATAATGGTTCTGAACGTTTGGCAAAAGGTGAGCGTTTCGAATTCTTTCCAGCTGCTTCTTTGGGATGGGTCATCAGCTCGGAAAAGTTTTGGGAGCCAATTAGCAATTACGTCAGTCATTTAAAGGTGAGAACTTCTTATGGTTTGGTAGGAAGTGATGAATTCAATGGAGGAGCTCCTCATTTCTTGTATCAGAATAATATTGTGATAGGAGGTGCTAATAATTTCTGGACTGGTTTGCCGACAAGTGAAATTAATAGACAGGGACCTGCATTTAACATATTGGCTGTGCAGAATGCAGGATGGGAACATGTGAAGAAGTTTGATGTTGGTTTTGATATGTCACTGTTTAACCAATTGAATATCACTTTTGATTATTTTCATGACAAACGTGACAGAATATTGATGGCACGTGCTTCTTGGCCTTATATGTTGGGCTATTGGGGATCATTGCCTTGGAGTAACATCGGAGAAGTAGTGAACCAGGGTTATGAATTGAGCGTGAACTGGTCTAAGCAGTTTGGAAAGGATTGGTCTATCGATTTGCGTGGAAACTTTACTTACAATCAAAACGAATATAAATATGTGGATGAACCGAACTATCCATATACTTGGCAGACTAAGACTGGCAAACCGTTGAATACGTTGACTGGATATGTAGCAGAAGGATTATTTACCAGTCAGGAAGAAATTGATCAGTGGGCAGACCAGTCTCAGTTAGGTTCTAACATTATGCCGGGAGATATTAAGTATCGGGATATAAATGGGGATGGACAGATTACTACGGAAGATCAGGTGATGCTTTCTCCTTATAATGGGGTACCTCGTATTCAATATGGCTTTGGCTTGAATGTATCGTATAAGAAATTTGACTTTGGAGTATTCTTCAATGGTTCGGCCAAGCGGAAGATTATGATAAACAGTGGATACACTCCATTTCTTGCTGGAGGCGGTGACGGTATCACAGTGGAAACACTGGAACGAAACTTGATGCAGTGGATTGCAGACGATCACTGGTCGGTAGAAAATCCGAATCCGAATGCGGCTTATCCCCGCATGGGTATTACGGAGGCCGACATCTCTAATAACACGCAACCTAGTTCTTATTGGGTAAGAAATGGCAACTTCTTGCGTTTTAAAACACTGGAGATTGGTTATCGCTTCCCTTATTGTCGTGTATACCTGAGTGGAGACAATTTGGCAGTATTTAGTCCGTTTAAATTGTGGGATCCAGAACTGAGTTGGAATGCTTATCCTCTGCAGCGTACTTTTAACCTGGGAGTTCAACTTACATTTTAATGAATAATACATGAAACTATGAAATTGATAAAAAATATATATAAGACAGCACGGATGATGGTAATACCTTGCTGTATGTTGACTGCCTGTAATTATCTAGATGTGATTCCTCCCGCACAGGCCGATTTTGAGGATACCATGAAAGATCAAAATGCAGTAGAAAATTTTTTGTTTACCTGTTATGGTTATGTGCCTCGTTGTCAGCCTTATGATTTCAATGCTTTTGAACAATCTGCAGATGAGATTGTAGCACCGAAGCCTTGGAATGATTTCCAGCAGCAAATTGCTTGGGGAACAGTTTCTGCTTCTACTTATATGACTTGGGGAAACGGTAAGAATTTTGATGATTTTGGATTTTGGGTACCAGGGTATAACTGGTTGGGATATGTACACCATTTTCTAAGTTTGATAGATGAGCTTCAACCTGTAGGAGTGACAGAAGAGGATAAGAATGAATATAAGGCTGAATGCTGGTTCCTGGAGGCATATTATCATTTTCGGATTCTTCAGGCTATGGGGCCTTGTCCGATTATCACAGAAAAAGTGGATCCGAATATAACAAATAGTCAGATTCCAGGACGTTCTCACTTTGATTACTGCGTGGATTACATTGTGCAGAAGCTGGATACGGCTGCTACAATTTTACCTGCCGTCAGAGAAACGGACGATTTAGGACGGGCTACTTCTACTATTTGTAAGGCTTTAAAGGCAAGAGTTCTATTGTGTGCGGCATCTCCTTTGTGGAATGGCTCATTTCCTTATCCGAACTGGAAGAATGTAAACTTTGAAACTCCTGGATATGGAATGGAATTGGTAAGCACTACTTATGACCGTAGTAAGTGGGAACGGGCATTGAGTGCTGCACAGGAGGCATTGGCAGCTGCAAAAGCGGCAGGTTATGAACTGTTCAGTATAGAGGCTGCCGACCGGATTGCAGAAAATGACGGATTGGGCTTACCCTATATTCCAGGAAAAGAGGTGGAAACAGAGGAAAATGATCTTTTCAAGAGAAGAGTCCGTATGTTCCAATATTTGGTAACTGCGAATGAGGGACAAGGTAACAAAGAATTGATTTGGGCAAATCGTATCGATTCGGATGTGAATAACGGAGGAGAAGCTACGGATTCACGTCTGCCGAGTAGGGTGGTGAAGAAAAGTGACGGACAGTATGCTGGTGGATGGTCGGGAATGGCTCCCACCTTGTATGCTGTGCAGCATTTTTATACAGAGAATGGAAAACTGCCTAGTCAGGATGCGAGCTTCTATCCGGAATCGGATTGGTATAAGCGTTTTAATGATGCTGTTCAAAGTCCAGAACTGGTTACTGATCGTCTGGATGGAGAAGATGTGAAGAATGATATTATAAAACTGAATGCAAAACGTGAGGCTCGTTTTTATGCTTGGATTGCATTTGATGGATGTGAATATGCGAAAAAAATCAATGACGGAAACTCTCTTTGGTTGAACTTTAAGAATACCAATACCAATGGATGGAGTCAGAGCAATACTCGTAACTGTGCAGGAACCGGATATCTTTCTAAGAAATTTATCGATCCTAATATCCGCTTTGGAGCGAACGGAACAAGAACGCATCGTGCGGCTCGACGTCCGTATATCCGTATGGCTGAATTGTATTTGAATTTGGCGGAATGTTATGCGGCATTGGAGAATACTACGGAAGCGCTTGCGAACTTGAATGAGATTAGAGAAAGAGCGGGCTTGAAAGATTTGACGGATGCTGATTTGACCGGAGATATGACATTGATGGACTGGGTTCGTAATGAACGGTTTGTAGAGTTGTATGAAGAAGGTTTCCGTTATTATGACGTGCGTCGCTGGATGATTGCTCCTACTGTGTTAAAAGCCGGAGTGAGATACGGTTTGAATGGATTGGCTGAAAATCCAAGTTTTGAGGAGTTTAATCAGCCGACCTTGATTGACCAGCCCTTTAAATGGGATAATCGTCTCTACTTGATGCCGATTTGGTCTAGACAAGGAATGGATGAACTGTATAGTAATCCTCAGTTAGTACAGGCTCCAGGTTATTAATGTTTTAAGAAATGAATCTGATGAGAAAGAATACAATTTGTTTGGCAGGATGTCTTATATTGTTGAGTGCCTGCAATAACTCTAAGTATGACTTGGAAAATCTTGTGCCACAGGAATATCATAAAATATTGTATGTGAATAATAGTGGAAAACAAGAGATGACGTTATATGATACTGGTGAGAATTATACTTATACCTTATCAGTAATCAAAAGTGGAAGTGATCCGACTCAGACAGCCAATGCGCAGATAAATATATTAAGTCAGGAGGAAGTAGACCAACTGTATAGTACCCCTGAAGCTGTAAACTATAAGGTGCTTTCCGAGGAAAGTTTTTCTTTGGAAACTGCTGACCTGGTATTTACGTCTGAAGATCATTCAAAATCGGTGAATGTATCTGTCAATTCAACCAAGGTGAAGGAACTGATTGAAAGTAATCCGGATGCAAAATGGGTATTACCGTTGAGAGTTACGAGTCAGACTGATTCCGTGAATGCGGAAAAGAATGAATTGTTTCTTCAAATAACAGGGGTTGTGACTCCGAATATAGGGTTCTTCGTTCAGAATGAGGAGGTAAAGGAATTCCCATTTGGAGAAGTTCCTTCAATTACGGAAGAAATTGAGATAGGACTGGATACGGAAAATAAATGGGAACTATCGTGTGAACTAGGAGTCGAAACCGCAGATTTCATCACAGAATATAATGAAGAAAACGGAACGGTTTTCCAAGCGATGCCGGAAGGCAGCTATTCTTTTGCTGAATCACTTTCTCTTCCTGCGGGAACAACGACTTCCAAGGTGAGTGTTACAATTGATGGGTCTAAATTTACTACTCCAGGTGATTACATTTTACCTGTGAAAATTAAGAGTGTTTCTCAGTTTGAAGTTTCTGCAACAATGAATATCTATCCGGTTAAGATTCGTATTATGGCGAAAGAACTGAATCGTATTGGATGGACGGCCACAGCAAATTCAGAGGAAACTACAGGTGAGGGCTCTAATGGAGCAGCTAATAAAGTATTGGATGGAGACTTGGGTACATATTGGCATTCAATTTGGCAGAATGGCAGTGGACAGAGAGTGCTTCCGTATGAGATCGTGTTGGATGCTAAACAGAGTTATACTTTTGCTCAGTTTGCCATGGTGCAGCGAGGAAGTGGATTTACAGATACTGGAACAGGTGAATTCTATGTCAGTGCAGATGGAAATGATTGGGGAGAGCCGGTAGGACGTTTCACGATGAAGCAAAATACAGACAAGCAAGTGTTTGGTATAATTCCGACAACAGGCCGCTATGTGAAAATCAGAATCCTTAGTAGTTACCGTGATCAGAACTGTTCATTGTCTGAAGTTTATGCTTACGGAAAATAATATCGAATTAGGGGGCTGATTTGGTCGGCTCCCTAATTGGAATATAAGTTTAAGATAGGTTATTGTTTTATGATATAATATGAAGCAGCTTACTTTATTTTCTTTATTATTCGCGGGAGCAGTACAGGCCTTTGCTCAACAGGCTGTAGTAACAGGTCCTGATTCTCGTTTGAAACTCGATTTTCAGTTGCAGGACGGTAAACCTGTTTATTCGGTAACTT
>OLRO01001737.1_pt1 | contig 11794 bp, 10 predicted proteins | sample 1673131 | NCBI WGS metagenome assembly OLRO01 (sample SAMEA3136757, study PRJEB25190) | human gut metagenome | biome: human gut; feature: human-associated habitat; material: faeces | place: Austria | collected 2013 | reverse complement strand
CTGACTGATACTAATAGGTCGAGGGCTTGACCAAGACGGCTTATAGAGGTTGTTGAAAATGTTAAGATATTTCGGAAAAGTTTTTAGTATGTGGTTTTGAAGGAACATAAAGAGAGATAATCTTTAGATAATACCTATCGTAGGATAAATTCCTCGGTAGGTATTTTTTTTATATAAAAACAGGTATGGCAATAGGGCTGACTTCATATTGTATTCTCATAAATGGGGTGTTGAACAAAATCTCTACCCAAACAACGGAAATGTGCAAAAAAGGTAGAGAATTCCAAGCTCGCGGCCTAGAAATCTCTACCCAGATGGTGAATAATACCTTATCTACTCATTTTTTTATTTTGCAAAATCGTTAAGGATAAGACCTTTATTTCTGTCAAGCACCATTCCGATACTCCATTCATTTACAAATAAGAGGAGAGGACGGTCTTTAAGGTCTTTTATCTTCTTCATATCAGAAGTTCCGACAATCCTGTCAAGATCAATTTCTGTAGGATTTCCAATCCATCTGATATATTCATAAGGCAGAGTTTCAAGCCTTATTTCAACATTGTATTCCGATTCCAGACGATATTTTAGAACATCAAACTGGAGAACACCTACTACACCGACAATAATTTCTTCCATGCCAGTGTTATATTCCTGAAAAATCTGGATAGCACCTTCCTGTGCAATCTGGTTAATTCCCTTGATAAACTGTTTACGCTTCATGGTATCAATCTGACGGACTCTGGCAAAATGCTCAGGAGCAAAAGTCGGAATACCTTCAAAAGCAAATTTTTTATTGGAAAGTTCTAAGGTATCGCCGATTGAGAAAATACCTGGGTCAAATACACCGATAATGTCGCCTGCATAAGCTTCTTCGATTATCTTACGCTCATCAGCCATTAACTGTTGTGGCTGGGAAAGCTTAACCTTACGTCCACCCTGCACATGATTAACTTCCATTCCGGATTCAAATTTTCCGGAGCAGATTCTCATAAATGCAATTCTGTCACGGTGGGCTTTGTTCATATTTGCCTGTATTTTAAATACAAATGCTGAAAAATCTTCAGTAAATGGATCAATAATCCCTTCGTTGGAATTACGAGGCAAAGGAGATGAGGTCATCTTAAGGAAATGCTTTAAGAAAGTCTCAACACCGAAGTTAGTTAAGGCAGAACCGAAAAATACGGGAGTAAGTGTACCGGCATTGACTTCATCCATATTAAATTCAGCACTTGCACCATCTAAAAGCTCAACATCTTCTATTAATTTATCCTTGAAATGGGTACCGATTTCCCCAATAAGCTCATCGGAATCAATGCGGAGGTCACGCTCGGCAACTTCCTTTTGTCCGTTCATTGCGGCTGTAAATGTAGACACTATTTTGGTGTTTCTGTCATATACACCTTTAAATTCTTTACCTGAACCGATAGGCCAGTTAATAGGACATGTTTTGATGCCGAGAATACTTTCTATCTCATCACAGAGTTCAAAAGGATCGTTGGCATCCCTGTCCATTTTATTAATAAAGGTAAAAATAGGGATATGACGCATTACACAGACCTTGAAAAGTTTGATTGTCTGCTTTTCAACACCTTTGGAACCATCTATAACCATTACCGCCGAATCGGCAGCCATGAGTGTACGGTAGGTATCCTCTGAGAAGTCTTCATGACCCGGCGTATCAAGTATGTTAATACAATAATTATCATAGTTAAACTGTAATACCGAAGAGGTAACGGAAATACCACGTTCCTTTTCAATTTCCATCCAATCCGAAACAGCATGCTTTGCTGTTTTTTTTCCTTTAACGGAACCTGCAAGATTAATGGCACCGCCATATAAAAGAAACTTTTCGGTTAATGTGGTTTTACCTGCATCCGGATGGGATATTATAGCGAATGTACGTCGCCTTTTAATTTCTTCATTTAAATTAGCCAATGTAATTTCCTCGTTTTCATAGATATGACTGAATTGCTCCATTGCTGCACAATCTCTGCAATTCCCGAATACTTCGGATTATAACATATAAGAAAGGGGAATTTCAATAGTGACGGGGGGAGAGTAACGATTATTCCTCAATGAATACAACGATGTCAGAAATAGTACAATTAAGAATATTGCATATTTTTTCTGCGGTCAGCATTGTAATATTCTGGTTATGCTTTAAGTTGTGGAGAGTACGGTTATCTATACCATGTTGTAAAAGGTAGTATGTTGAAATATGATTTCTATTTATAAAGTCAAAAAGTGGTTTGTAACTTAACATACTTCATCTCCTACTAAACGTAATAAAACAATGGCATTCCATATATTTAAGTATATGTAATTTTTGGTAATTGAGTATTGTGAAAGTATTCACTACAATATTAGTGTGGTAAATTGTGAAAGATACAATTAAAGGCAGAATATCGAGGCTTAACAGTAAACAGAAGAACAGGATTGCATTTTGAATTAAATACGGATATTCCATTTTCAGACAATATGTGGTATTGTCTGTATGGAAGATTCGTATTTTTTTTGACTATTGAAGTGGAACTAGGTAGGATATGCAAATTATGAAGACAATATTAGTAGTTGATGATGACAGCAGGATGTTAAAGCTTTTAAATATGTATCTGGCACCGGTTTATAAGGTATGTTCCGCAAAAGGCGGGAGCATAGCAATTGAATTTTTGAAAAATCATAAACCTGACCTGATTATTCTTGATTATAAGATGCCGGGATTAGACGGACCGGCAACTTTTGATATAATAAAAGGTATGGATGGATGCGATAAAATACCCGTGATATTCCTTACGGGAGTTACGAACAAACACCTTATTAAAGAGTGTATGGACAAGAAACCGGCAGGGTATCTTGTCAAACCTGTGGCAAGGGAAGAACTTCTTGCAAAAGCCGGTGAGATTTTAGAAAAATTTATTGACTAATTTTTTTTATATGTTTATAATTAACGCATATAGATAAAACGTTGATGAGACGAGTAGCATAATATGAAGTGTCAGAGAGAAGCCGGGTGGTGTGAGGCTTTACGGATGTTATGTGAAGACTACCTCGGAGTGGCACCAATCCTGCCCGGTGATTCCGTTATAATCATAAGAGATGCCTGTGTTAAGGCGAACCTTGGGTGGAACCGCGATAATTATTGCCCCTTGCATTTAGCAAGGGGTTTTTTTGTATAACACAGGCACAAAAAGCGCATTATACATATTAGTATCTAAGGAGGCAATTTTTATGAGCAAAATCAAAGAAGGAACCAAAAAAGTAGCAGAGCTTATCGAAGCAGAACAGACAAGAACCAACAAAGAGTTAATCATTGCAGCCGCAGTATGTACTTTTGTCGGAATAATAATCGGATTTTTTATTGGAAAAACAACCACCAGCAAAAATACTGTAAAGAAATACAATCAGTGTTTTTCATATGATTTTGGTGATGAAGAAGAGAAAGAAGAGGCATAGAAATGATAGTAACATTAAAAGATGGCTCTAAGAAAGAGTACAGTGAAGCAATGTCGGTAATCGATATTGCGAAAGATATTAGTGAAGGACTTGCGAGAAACGCCTGTGCAGGAGAAATTGACGGTAAGGTCGTTGATTTAAGAACAGTTGTTTCAGAAGATTGCAACCTTAATATTCTTACATTTAATGATGAAGCAGGTAAAAAGGCATACTGGCATACAACCTCCCATGTACTTGCAGAGGCTGTTAAGAGACTTTACCCTGATGCAAAGCTTACAATCGGACCATCCATTGACGAAGGCTTTTATTATGACTTTGACTGCCCTGCATTTGACAGAGCAGCCCTTGATAACCTTGAAGCAGAGATGAAGAAGATTATAAAAGAAGGAGCATCCCTTGAAAGATTTGAACTCCCAAGAGAAGAAGCAATTAAGCTCATGGAAGACAGAGGAGAACCATATAAGGTTGAACTTATTAATGATCTTCCGGAAGATGCCGTGATATCATTCTACCGTCAGGGCGACTTTGTTGACCTTTGTGCGGGACCACATCTTATGAGCACCAAAGCAATTAAAGCAGTGAAACTGACAGCTTCATCTGCAGCATATTGGAGAGGCAACAGCAACAATAAGGTACTTACAAGGATTTATGGTATTTCGTTTACCAAAAATGATGACCTTAAAGCATACCTTGAGCACCTTGAAGATATTAAGAGACGTGACCACAATAAGCTGGGACGTGAGATGGAACTTTTTACAACAGTAGATGTTATCGGTCAGGGACTTCCTCTTATAATGCCTAAGGGTGAAAGAATCATCCGTACACTTCAAAGATGGATTGAAGACGAAGAAGACTCAAGAGGATATGTAAGAACTAAGACACCTCTTATGGCAAAGAGTGATTTATACAAAATATCAGGACATTGGGATCATTACAAAGACGGAATGTTTGTACTGGGTGATGAGGAAAAAGACAAAGAAGTTTTTGCTTTAAGACCTATGACATGCCCATTCCAGTATTATGTATATAAGGCAAGCCAGAAGAGCTACAGAGATCTTCCTTTAAGATATGGTGAGACATCCACACTTTTCAGAAATGAAGATTCAGGTGAGATGCACGGACTTACAAGAGTACGTCAGTTCACTATTTCAGAAGGACATCTTATTGTAAGACCTGACCAGATGGTTAAGGAATTTAAGGATTGTATCGCACTTGCACAGTATTGTTTAAGAACACTTGGAGTTGAGGAAGATGTAACATACCACCTTTCAAGATGGGACCCTGCAAACCCTGGCAATAAGTACATTGGCAAGCCTGAAGTATGGGAAGATACAGAACAGCACATCAGGAATGTTCTTAATGAACTTAAAATTCCGTTTGTTGAAGATATCGGTGAAGCTGCGTTCTATGGTCCTAAGGTGGATATTAATGCCAAGAATGTATATGGCAAAGAAGACACAATGATAACAATCCAGTGGGATGCTCTCCTTGCCGAACAATTTGATATGTATTATATAGATGAAAAGGGCGATAAAGTAAGACCTTACATCATTCACAGGACAAGTATGGGATGCTATGAAAGAACACTTGCATGGCTTATTGAAAAATATGCCGGAATGTTCCCAACATGGCTTTGCCCTGAACAGGTAAGAGTGCTTCCTATATCTGATAAGTATGCAGATTATGCAGATTCTGTTGCCGCAAAGATTCGTGAACACAAGATATATGTTGAGGCAGATCACAGAGCTGAAAAGCTTGGTTATAAGATTCGTGATGCAAGACTTGCAAGAGTTCCATATATTCTTGTAGTTGGAGAAAAAGAGCAGGAAACAGGAGCAGTTTCCGTTAGAAGCAGATTTTTAGGAGACGAAGGACAGAAGCCGCTGGAACAGTTTATTAACGATATTTGTGAAGAAATCCGTACAAAGGCAATTCGTAAAATCGAAGTAACTGAATAAAATTATATACAATATAACACTTGAAATTTTTGTCTGAATATGAGATTATAAGACTAATTGTGGAGCTGTATTATGGCAGATACTAAAGTGCTCCGCAAAGTGATTTTTTACAATTCGAAAGGAGTTACATAATGATTTACACACAGGAAATCAAGAATATGTGCCCAGTAGCACAGGGCGTTCATCATGGCGCTGCACCTTGTCCTACAGAAGGTAACTGGGTTCAGTACAAGGAAATCAAAGACATTTCAGGCTTTACACATGGTATTGGCTGGTGTGCACCACAGCAGGGAGCCTGCAAGCTTTCTCTTAACGTAAAGAACGGAGTTATCCAGGAAGCTTTAGTTGAGACAATCGGATGCTCAGGTATGACACATTCAGCAGCTATGGCAGCAGAGATTCTTCCGGGTCTTACTGTTCTTGAAGCAATGAACACTGACTTGGTATGTGACGCAATTAATACAGCAATGAGAGAACTTGCTCTTCAGATTATCTACGGAAGAACACAGTCAGCATTCTCAGAAGACGGTCTTGCAATCGGTGCAGGTCTTGAAGATTTAGGAAAGGGACTTCGTTCACAGGTTGGTACAATGTACGGAACACTTGAGAAAGGTCCTCGTTACCTTGAAATGGCAGAAGGTTATGTAACTGGAATTGCTCTTGATGCTAATGATGAAATCATCGGTTATCAGTTCGTTTCACTTGGTAAGTTCACAGATTTCGTTAAGAAGGGTGATGAACCAAACGTAGCTTGGGAAAAAGCAAAGGGTCAGTATGGCCGTGTTGATGATGCAGTTAAGATCATTGACCCAAGACAGGAATAGGAGGTAACGACAGATGGCATTATTTGAATCATATGAAAGAAGAATTAACCAGATTAACGCAGCTTTAAACAGCTATGGAATTTCTTCTATTGAAGAAGCAGAGAAGATTACAAAGGATGCTGGACTTGATGTGTATAACCAGATCAAGAAGATTCAGCCAATTTGTTTTGAAAATGCATGTTGGGCTTACATCGTAGGTGCAGCAATCGCAATTAAGAAAGGCTGCAGAAAAGCCGCTGACGCAGCAGCAGCAATCGGAGAAGGACTTCAGTCATTCTGTATTCCTGGTTCAGTTGCAGATACACGTAAAGTAGGTCTTGGACATGGTAACCTTGGTAAGATGTTACTTGAAGAAGAGACAGAATGTTTCGCATTCTTAGCAGGTCATGAGTCATTCGCAGCCGCTGAAGGTGCTATCGGTATTGCTGAAAAGGCTAACAAAGTACGTCAGAAACCTTTAAGAGTTATTCTTAACGGACTTGGTAAAGACGCAGCTAAGATTATTTCAAGAATTAACGGATTTACATTTGTAGAGACAGAGTACGATCCATACACAAATACAGTTAAAGAAGTAGAAAGAATCGCATATTCAGACGGACTCCGTTCCAAAGTAAACTGCTACGGCGCTAACTCAGTTCCGGAAGGTGTTGCAATCATGTGGAAAGAGAATGTTGACGTATCTATCACAGGTAACTCAACTAACCCTACAAGATTCCAGCATCCTGTTGCAGGTACTTACAAGAAGGAAAGACTTGAAGCAGGCAAGAAATACTTCTCAGTAGCTTCAGGCGGTGGAACAGGTAGAACACTTCATCCTGATAATATGGCAGCAGGTCCTGCTTCATACGGTATGACAGATACACTCGGACGTATGCATTCAGATGCACAGTTCGCAGGTTCATCATCAGTTCCTGCCCATGTAGAAATGATGGGTCTTATTGGTGCTGGTAACAACCCAATGGTTGGTATGACAGTTGCAGTTGCAGTTTCTATCGAAGAAGCAGCACAGGCCGGTAAATTCTAATTTAAATTATAATAAAGACCTGTTTACAGGTTTTGTGGGTCTTACCATAATAAATAATTTTATTATGGTAAGACTTATTTTTTATGTCTTATCAATTTCTCAATAAGGGAATATTATAAATATATAGGTAAAAAGGGGATTATTATGAGCAGGGTTTTATTATCAGGTGATAATCAGATAACATGGTCTTTTGGTAAACATGGGGGCTGGTCAAAGGGTATAGATATTGTAAGATTTGAGAACAGTTTGGAAAAAATAACGGTTCATACTGCCGGAAAAGTTATTAAGGTTGTTAATTACCTTGACGGAACCAACAAAATACTGGATAAGGAAGGAATGGGATACGGTAATTACGTTATGGTGCTTCACAAAGGCAATCTTGTCACATTGTACGGACATCTTGAACATGTCACAGTTAATGAGGGACAGGAAATAAATCAGGGAACTGTTATAGGATATATGGGCAACACAGGAATAAGTTACGGTGCACATCTTCATTTTGAGATAAGAAAATACAACAGGTCATTGGAAAATATAAATCTTCATAATAAAGACTATTTTGGATTCATTGATCCTGAACCATACCTTAATACCGGTCTTCCTATAGGGGAGGAAAAGTATGAGAGGGTACAGATAGGTTCTTTTTTATCGGAGAATAATGCGAAACGTCTTGTGGAACATATGAGAAAATCAGGATATCAGGCAATAGTCAAAAAATATGGAATGCATTACAGAGTGCAGGTAGGCGCATACACCATCCATATTAATGCTGTCATAATGATGGAAAAGATGAAAGCACTTGGATATAAAGACGCATATATAACCACTTATTAAAAAAATGCTTGCATTATACGGTTTTAGGGATAAAATATAATTTAGAAAAAAGGAAATGGTGATAGTTATGTATGAAAATTTAAAGGACCTGGCAATTATACTTGCCGCAGCAGAGCTTTTTGGATTGGTAGCACGTAAACTTAAACTTCCCCAGGTTGTGGGACAGATACTTGCAGGATTGCTTGTAGGACCGATACTTGGATGGGCCAGCAATACATCATATATTCAGATATTTGCTGAAGTGGGAGTTGTACTTCTTATGTTCTCGGCAGGACTTGAGACTAATTTAAAGACACTTGTAAAAACAGGCCCTGTAGCTGTATTTATGGCATTTATGGGTGTACTTATGCCTCTGATTTTTGGTACAATTATAGGATATTTCTGGTATGGAGTTGAAGCAATCGGGACAGCCAAGTTTTTCCAGGCAGTATTTATCGGTGTAATAATGACGGCAACATCAGTAAGTATTACGGTGCAGACACTTAAGGAGCTGGGAAAAGTTGATACAGAGCTCGGAACTACAATTGTCAGTGCGGCAATTGTGGATGATGTAATCGGAATTATGGTGCTTTCAATAGTACTTGGAGCAGCGGGTGGTTCAGATGAACCAATAGGAATGGTTATTCTTAAAACAGTATTATTCTTTGTAGCATCAGGTTGCTTTGGCTTCCTTCTTTACAAACTGTTTTCATGGATTGATAAAAGATGGCCACATAGAAGAAGAATTGTCATTTTAAGTATAGTATTCTGTTTTGCACTTTCTTATGTTGCGGAAAAAGTATTTGGCGTTGCCGAAATCACAGGTGCTTTTATAGCAGGTGTTATCCTTTGTAATATTGAAGATTCTGAGTATGTTGACAGGCGTGTCAATATCGGTTCGTATATGTTTTTCGGTCCGTTGTTTTTTGCGAGCATAGGACTTAAGACAGATTTATCGAGTATGACTTTTGGTCTTCTTGCTTTCAGCGGCTTATTTATTGTAGCTGCAATCGCAGGTAAGATAGTGGGTTGCGGTTTTGCGGCAAAAGTTACAAAACACACATGGAAAGAGTCATTAATTGCAGGAGTCGGTATGATGACAAGAGGAGAAGTTGCACTTGTTGTCACACAGAAGGGACTTGATTCAGGACTTGTTAAACCGGAATATTTTGCACCTGTAATTTTACTTATTATAGTATCTTCGGTGATAACTCCGATTTTGTTGAAGCTGCTCTTTTCAGACAAAAAGCAAAAAGTAGAGGTGTCATAACAGGTGCTTAACAAGGAATTTGAAATAGCCGGTGATAAAGAACTTGCAGATACAAAAGAATGGTTTTTCAGGGAAAATGTACGGCTTGCAGAAGAAAAAGAACGTATATTTGAGGAAAGACGTAAACTTGAGCATGAATTCAGAATAAAACATGATACGTTGGATAAAAAAATATCCATTGCGAAATTGAAGATAGTGCAGCTTGATGAAGCTACTAAACTTGTTGAAAAGAAATTGGCGGCGCTTGAAGAAGAATATGTACATCTTGCCATTGAAAAAAATAAGCTGGCAGAAGAACGAAGTACTTTTGAAACAATCAGAAAAAACAAGAGAACTTCAACGGTCACATACAGCGGTATGGATATTCTTTTTAAAGGAGTGAGAAGCGAGACCGCATTAAAGAAGCGTTATAGGGAACTGATGAAAATATTTCATCCTGATAATCAGGACGGCGACGATTCAGTAATTCATGCAATTAATATAGAATATGACAGGTTGAAAAAAGTATATGGTTAATCTAAACTGATTGACAAGAATATTAATTGTGCTAAAATATAACAGATGGGCGGTTGCCTAATATTATGTATGAGGTAGAACAATAATGAGACAGATGGTTTTATCCTTATTAGTTAATAATGAAGCGGGTGTAACAAGCAGGATTTCAGGTTTGTTTACCAGAAGAGGATACAATATTGACAGCATTACAGCAGGTGTGACAGGCGATAAGAATATATCAAGAATCACAGTTGTTGTTGAAGGCGATGAGAATGTGCATGAGCAGGTTATCAAGCAGCTTTCAAAGCTTGAGGATGTTATTGACATCAAGGAACTTAAGCGTGAGGATTCGGTATGCAGGGAACTTATTCTTGTCAGAGTTGCCGTTAACGAGATTCAGCGTCCGGAAATTGTATCTGTTGCAGATATTTTCAGAGCTAAGGTAATTGATGTGTCTATGGATTCTATGGTGCTTGAACTGACAGGTGATAAGTCCAAGATAGATGCGTTCCTTGAACTTTTAGTAGGATATCAGATTCTTGAGATTGCAAGAACCGGTCTTACAGGCCTTAGAAGAGGTAATAAGAGAAATCAGTAATATGGTTTTAGCTGGGATACCCCAGATGAAATACTTAACTTAAGTTATAACAGGAGGAATTTTTTAAAATGTCAGAAGCAAAGATTTTTTATCAGGAAGACTGTAACTTATCAGCATTAGATGGTAAGACAATTGCAGTTATCGGCTATGGCAGCCAGGGACATGCTCACGCATTGAATGCGAAGGAATCAGGATGTAACGTTATTATCGGTCTTTACAAAGGCAGTAAGTCATGGGCAAAGGCTGAGAAACAGGGCTTTGAAGTATATACAGCAGCAGAAGCTGCAAAGAGAGCAGACATCATTATGATTCTTATTAATGATGAATTACAGGCAGATATGTACAAGAAAGACATCGAGCCTAACCTTGAACCGGGCAACATGCTCATGTTCGCTCATGGTTTCAATATCCACTTTGGATGTATTAAGCCACCGGCAGACGTTGATGTTACTATGATAGCTCCTAAGGGACCAGGACATACAGTACGTTCAGAATACCTTGCAGGTAAGGGTGTTCCTTGTTTAGTAGCTGTTGAACAGAACGCAACAGGTAAGGCACTTGATATCGCATTAGCTTACGCTTTAGCAATCGGCGGAGCAAGAGCAGGTGTTCTTGAGACAACATTCAGAACAGAAACAGAAACAGACCTTTTTGGTGAGCAGGCAGTTCTTTGCGGTGGTGTTTGTGCATTAATGCAGGCAGGTTTTGAAACACTTTGCGAAGCAGGATATGATCCAAGAAATGCATACTTTGAATGTATCCATGAAATGAAATTAATTGTAGACTTAATCTATCAATCAGGATTTGAAGGAATGAGATATTCAATTTCAAATACAGCAGAATATGGAGATTATATTACAGGACCAAAGATCATAACAGAAGATACAAAGAAAGCAATGAAACAAATCTTAAAAGATATCCAAGATGGAACATTCGCAAAAGACTTCTTATTAGACATGTCAGCAGCTGGAGGACAAGCACATTTCAAAGCAATGAGAAAATTAGCTGCAGAACATGAATCAGAAAAAGTCGGAAAAGAAATCAGAAAATTATATTCTTGGTCTGATGAAGATAAATTAATTAATAACTAATATTACCTAGAGGATAGAAATATCCTCTTTTTTTAAATAAAAAAACTCAAAGAAGATGCGATATATCCAATTATTTTTTGCCCAAGGCACCTCAATATATGTAATATTGGAGAATGAACACAATTCCTTTTTATGGACTAAAGCCAGTACTTCTACATCATTATATGCAGAATAATCATTTAAAGCTTTCAAGCAACTACGAAGAATTGTCAATGGACCACCTTCTACTAAATTTACAGCAGATATAACTATCTTAGTTTTCATACCT
>OLRO01001733.1_pt1 | contig 11808 bp, 3 predicted proteins | sample 1673131 | NCBI WGS metagenome assembly OLRO01 (sample SAMEA3136757, study PRJEB25190) | human gut metagenome | biome: human gut; feature: human-associated habitat; material: faeces | place: Austria | collected 2013 | reverse complement strand
GGCGTGTTATGACCCCGGTGCTTGCCATGACGGTGGTGCGGGAAGCTGCCATTGCTGCCTTTACGCCAGAGAAATTCTACACGGTAGATTTGGAACTGACCAGCGGCTGCACGGCATCCAGCCGCCGTATTCCTGAAAAAACCATTGCTGAAACCCTGCTGGAAGCCTGCCGAAAGGAGATGGTGGCAACGATCCAGCGCATTACCCGCAAGGAAAAATCCGAGAATCCACCGCCGCTGTACGACCTGACAACCCTTCAGCGAGACGCCAACCGTCTGCTGGGGTACAGCGCACAGCAGACGCTGGACTATGTGCAGAGCCTGTATGAGAAGAAACTTACCACTTATCCCCGAACTGATAGCTGCTATATCACCGACGATGACGAGGAAATGCTGGAAGAACTGACCGAGGCACTGGAGGTTTTTCTCGACATTACCCCGGAAGATGTGGATGAAGCTGTGCCCCGGACACGGCGCACCGTCAACCGGGAAAAAGTCACCGACCACCACGCCATCCTGCCCACCCGCAGTATGCTGCAAGCCGATCTGGAAGCGCTGCCTAAAGGCGAGCAGAACGTTCTGAAGCTCATCATCGCCCGGACGCTGATGGCAGTCAGCAAGCCCTTCCGGTATCTGGAAACCCTGCTGACCACCGAATGTGCCGGGGAGGAATTTACCGCCAAGGGCAAGGAGGTTCTGGAAGAAGGCTGGAAAGCGGTGGAACGTAAGGTGCTTGCCGACATCCTGAACCGAAAACAGGAACTCACCGCCCTGCCCAATGCGGCAGAAAACGAGTGCGGCATCCTTAACGCAGAGCTGAAGGAGGGTCAAACGTCCCCGCCGAAGCACTTTACCGAGGACACCCTGCTGCACGCTATGGAGACCGCCAGTGCGGACAGTATGCCGGAGGGCGTGGAGCGTCAGGGCATCGGTACCCCGGCAACCAGAGCCGCCACCATCGAAAAACTGGTGCAGAAGGGTTTTCTGGAACGCAAGGGCACCAAGAAAAACAAGGTGCTTCTGCCCACGGACAAGGGCAAAGCCCTCATTACTGTGATGCCCGAAGAGATCCAATCCCCGGAAATGACCGCCGATTGGGAAACGAAGCTGCTGCGTATTGAGCGCAGCGAAATGGAGCCGGGTGAATTTATGACTGAGATCAATACGATGATTACCGAACTGGTAAAGAACACGGAAATGAAAAAAGGAGCGAATGCACTTATGAAAAGCAAGATTATTGGTGTCTGCCCGAACTGTGGTGCAAATGTTGTGGAGCGTGAAAAGGGCTGGTTCTGCGAGAACCGGGAGTGCCGTTTCGTGCTGTGGAAGGACAATGCGTTCTTTAAGCGTCTGGGCAAGCGGCTGGACGCTCATGTGGCGGACAAGCTGCTGCGGGATGGCCGTGTCCGCCTGAAGGACTGCAAGAGTGCCAAGGGCAAGACCTACAATGCCACCGTGCTGCTGTCCTGTGAAGCCGATGGCCGCAGCAAGTTTTCGCTGGAATTTGAAGGTGGGTGCTGATGGAGCAGATAAAAGAAGCGGTCTACCTTATCAACGATGAACGCTATCTGCATCTCCGGGAAAACGGTGCAGGGGTCGGCTTTGCCACTTATAACAAGGTAACTGGCGAGCCGCTGGAAAGTGGGCAGATCTCGGAAAAGAATCTGCCGCCAGATGGACAAAACACCATCCCTGCCGCCCGGAACTGGTATCTGTTTGAACTTTCGGACGATGACCGTAAGGCCATCCAACAGGAAAGCGTAAAGATCCTCGAAAACATCCCGCAGGCGGGCATCGGCAGACGGCGCATCTGGGAGCCGGAAACGCTGCCGAAGGATATTCGTCTCATCAACAGCCACTATGATGACCTCTATCGCATTCCAGATGGCGGCGTGATTCAGGTGGATTACCCGGATGGGCGCAGTTTTACGGCACGGGTGGAACATCTGGATGATTATCACTTTGACATGGGCGGTCTGGGCAATGTGTTCCACATCTGCCAGTTTGCCGAGGTCATGGAACGAAACCATGCAGACTTCTACCCGGAGATTCAGACACAGGACGAGCAGGCGGCGTGGGAACTGGGCGGCAAAGGCTACCTTGCCATCCAGTCCTGTGAGGATGGATGGGACTACACCCTCTACCACAGCGATTATTCTGTGATGGACGGTGGGCAGTTGGATGCCCCGGAACTGACGATTCAGGAAGTCCGGGAAGAAATTCTGGAAGCACATCACATGGAAAAAGGTCGGCGGCTGATACAGGACTACGATTTTATCATGGACAGAGCCGCCGAAGCCGAAGAACTGGGGCTGAACAGCCACCCTTCCACGCTGGAAAAGCTGGCTTCACTGGCTGGCGCAAAAGAGAAATGCGATGCCCCGGAGTGCAGCCTTGTTGGGTGCCGGAAAGTGAGAGATGCTCATGAACTTTAATGGCGAGGAATTGACGCTGATGATGCTCTACAATTCCGGCTCCCGACTGGGTTTGATGCAGGAGCTGCGCCTGATGCAATGTTACCTGACGCCCGATGAAACTGCCCTGCGGGAACTGTCCGAACAGGTCATTGAAAAGCTGAAACTTATGACCGATGCCGAGTTTTCCGAACTGGAATTTCCACTCAACTGATTTTTGCCGCCGTTTGGCGGCATACATATCCTCTTTTATGTTAACGAATAGTATGGTATACTTTACTTAACAAGTCGCACTCGATGAATTTCATATATTTTGAGAGGATAATAAGATGTTAAAGGATATTGCAGGCATAAGAGTATGTGGTGCCAACTTTGAAAACTCGTCAGACATATTATTTCTCGATCCTCATTACGGCAACAAAATTAAAAAGGTCAAAGGAAGTTTACTTTATGGCCGAAACGGTGCTGGAAAAAGCACACTGGCTAAGGCTGTAAAAAGTGCAAAGGGAGAAGTTCAGGAGGCTATCATCCAAGCTGACTTTTTGGATTCAAACAATTCTCCATTTGAATTAACGCCCGAAGATAAGTCACACATTTTCGTATTTGATGAAGAATATGTTGACAAAAATATAAAGATTCAAGAGTCCGGGCTAAATACAATTGTAATGTTAGGACATCAAGTAGAGCTTGCCGAGCAAATACAAACTGAACGAAAGAACTTAGAAGAACTAAAGACCGCACGCGATGCACAAGAAGCCATAGTGCAGACGTATGAAAAAGATGACACCGAAACTTCTCCTAAGTATCATATGAAAAAATGCGCTATGCACTTCAAGGCGATGACTGTTGGGCAGGTAGAGATAAATTGATAAAAGGCAACCGACAGAACACCTCCGTTCATAATGATACATACAAGCACCTTGTCCCCTTCTCCACATCAAAAACGCGTGACCAGCTAATTGTAGAGTTTAACGAGACATTAAAATCACTTCGAGAAGCTCAGCAAGGTAACGCGACAATCTCAAGTAGCATATCAACATTTAATATCCATTATGATGAAGAGAAGATAATGCGGCTCCTAAAGATGAAAATTGAAAAGCCGGAGTTGACCGAAAGAGAACATTATTTGCTCGAACTAGCACAAACAGGAAATACTTCTCAATTAAATAGAATGGTTACTATTTTCTCAAATAAAAATGTTTGTGCCTGCCCTGTGTGTATGCAACCAGTTTCAGAAGAGTATAAGCAAAATCTAGTTCAAAGTGTTCAAAAGGTACTTAGCAAAGCTGTTGAGGAACATCAGGAATCTCTACGCCAATTTATAATGGATGAAATCGAATTTAACTTTTCACCATTCATAAAACTAGCAAATACTGACTTATGTTCGAAGCTGTTGTTAGAATTCAATGCTGCAATTAAATATAACAACTTGGTTATTCAAAGCAAAATAGATGATCCTTATACCCCCTGTGAGCAGCAATTACAACCCATCTCTACTTTGTTAACTCGACTAAATGTCGCATTTGACAAGTTGGAATGTGAGAGAATTGAATACAACAAAGAGATTACTGCCACAAAACCAATTGTTGATTACTTAACAAAAATCAATAATCAAATTGCGCATTTTGATATTCAAGATTCGTACTTGCGGTATCTTGCATGTGCTGCTCAAGCTAAAAAGGAACAAGAAAAATTAGTTGAGCTACAAAATGCTTCTGCTCGTACAAAGCATCGTTTAGACGAGTTGGAAGCCATGCAGAAGAATGTTCAAGTTGCTGTTTCAATTATCAATAATAACTTAAATTATATATTCTTCTCAAACACCAGATTCAAAATTGACTATCGCAATGGAAATTATATACTGCTTTCCAATGGAAAATCCGTGCGTCCCTCTCAAGTATCGCAAGGCGAGCGAAATATAATTGGATTGTGCTATTTTTTTGCCAGTATTTTACAAAATCAGGAGGAGTCTTCTGGATATACAAAAGAGTACCTATTAGTAATTGACGATCCTGTTTCAAGTTTTGATATAGAGAACAAAACGGGCATCATGTCATTTTTGAGGTATCAACTTGGGAAATTTTTGTTAGGAAACAAAGATACCCGCGCAATCATTATGACTCATGATTTGCCCACATATTACGACTCCGAAAAAATATTCAAAGAATTGACTGCAGCGAGCGAAACAATATGTGGCGAAAAGCCGGTTTACCGCTTGTATGAATTAAAAAATCAAAAACTGGTCACATTTTCTTACAATAAGCGTCAGGAATATTCAGAACTTATAAAAATCGTCTACAATTATGCACTGGGAAATGCAACCGAGTACGAATTAGTTATTGGAAATATTATGCGTCAGATGTTGGAGGCTTTTTCTACATTTCAGTACAAAAAAGGATTCGATGATATTTCAACTGACCAAAGCATATTGGCCTTGTTGCCAGAAGATGTTTATAAAACCTACTTTGAAAATTTAATGTACCGTTTGATATTGAACAATGGAAGTCATCGCCTTGAACAAACCCAATCAATGTCCGATATGTATTTCTTCACTGTAATATCAGATTCTGAAAAGCAGCGAACTGCAAAAGAAATTCTTTGCTTTATCTACCTTCTGAATATAAAGCATTTGCTATCTCACTTGGAAGGCTGCACTGATATAGAAAGTAATTTACAGCATTGGTGTAATGACATTAAAAACAGCTGTCTAATGTAAATTCGCAAATTGTTTCTGCTAATAAAAACACACGCATTTCTTTGCGGGTAACCATAAAATGGTTACCCGCTCTTTTTATATCCTGAAATCGGAAGGAGGAACGCAATGCCAAACAAAACGCAAGAATGCCTGAACCTTGCCCAGCAAACGGCAAAAGAATTGACCCGGTATTGGGAAAACTGGACGGACTACCTGACCACTGCATCCCGGCTGTACAAGTACAGCTTTGCAGACCAGCTCATGATCTACGCCCAGCGGCCTGATGCCACTGCCTGCGCCAGCTTCGACATCTGGAACAATCGCATGAACCGCTATGTCCGGCGCGGCTCCAAGGGCATCGCACTGTTAGACCAGTCCAGCAGTGTGCCGCGTCTGCACTATGTCTTTGATGTGAGCGACACCGGGGTGCGCCGCAATTCCCGTGACCCGGAGGTGTGGCAGCTCGGCCCCGATCTGGTGCAGCCTGTGTCGGAAATGATTGCCAGAGAGTACGGCGTTTACCATGAAAGGCTCAGCCAGCAGATTTCTGACCTGACGGGCAAGCTGGTGGATTCCTATTGGGACAACAACAGCGGCGACATTCTCGACATCGTTGACGGTTCGTTCCTGATAGATTATGATGAAGCCGGACAGGAGTTCCAGTTCAAATCTGCCGCCGCAATCAGCATCACCTATGCTGTTCTCGAACGCTGCGGCTTTGAGCCGGAAGGTCATTTTGACCGGGACGATTTTCAGACGATCTTCTCCTTTTCCACTCCTGCCGCTGTGTATGCACTGGGCACCGCAGTCAGCGAGTGCAGCCGTGAGCTGCTGCGCAGCATCGAAAGAACTGTAAAGACGACCATTCGCCGCCGTAACGTAGAAAGGAGCCAATATGAATATGAACAGCAGGAACGTGACCTACTCGAAAGTCGGAGATTATCTGCTTCCGAACCTGACCCTGCCCCAGCAGGAGAAAGCATTGGGCAAGTACGGGCGACTGCGCCGGACTTACCTGATGAAGCATCGCCCGGTACTGTACAATTCGATGCTCCTGTCGGGAACTCTGCATCCGCACCTGTTGGAAGTGGAGCAGAGCGCGGAGAGCCGGATACAGCAGACCATGCAGAAGCTGCTGGAGCAGAATCCGGCTCCGAACAAAGAGCAGCATCAGATGGAGTGGGTGCAGCACATGAACAGCCTGAACGCACAGGCCGAGGAACTGGTGATGAACGAGCTGATTTACAGCTAAGTTTCTTCGATGCACACATTCCCACCGAAGCTGAACAAATTGAATCCATCGACCAAGCGGAGAGCGAAAAATCGCCCTCCGCTTTCTCTTTGTCACAGGCTGAGATCGAAAACGCGCTGCGGAGAGGTTCTAACTTTGAAAACAGCAAACTTCGGATATGGAAAATTTATCAGTTGCAGCCTGACCGAAACCTCCGGGCAAAAGCTCTTGCCAAAGAATATGCTCCAAACGGACCCGGTGGCTCCTCGCACACCTATCTGGATGGAAGTCGCGGCTGGCTTGACCATGACAGCAAGGGCTTGACGTTTGAACACTATCCAGACCACCAGAAAATTCTTCTTCGCTGGAATCAGGTCGAAAAGTATATCGACCTGATGATTCAGTCTGACCGCTATCTGTCCGACAAAGAAAAAAGAATCATCGACTTTCCCCTTGAACTGAACGACACCAGTGCTGCCGAATACACTGCATTAAAAGAGCAGTACCCGGACACTTTCATTGGTTTTGAAGCTGGCGGCAATTTTATGTTCTATGGCGAAGATGCCGCCAAGGTCGCAAAAATCATCAACAGTGCTTTGTTCATGAGAAACACTGCACTGGGCGAAGTTCAAATCACGGGCTTTCTCCCTAGCTTATGGGCAAAAAGAGCAAAAGAATTGTGGTCTGCGGGCAATGATGTGTACCTTGCCGGGTTAAACGAGGATGGCACTCACCACCAGACCAAGCACTTGCGCAAAGAGGACTATCTGCCCATCGGCTCCGTTATCAATATGGATGGCCGGAAATTTCGGGTCGATAGCGTGGATTTTGACAAGGACAAAGTTTCCTTGCAGGATATGGCTCTGGCCGATGCCCGGATGCCGATTTTCCGGGAAGAGCCGCTGACTGTTGTCCGGGAACTGTACGAACAGCAGGATGAAGCCCTTGATACTGCTCCAGAAAAAACTCCCGATTACAATGTCGGTGATTCCGTTGTTGTAGACCTTCCAACCCGAACCATCGAGGGAACTATTGGCTATGTAGGCGAAACCGATGTGCGCATCGACACCAGTGCACAGGGCTATTCGTGGAGCAATGAGGTACTGAACAAGCAGCAGTTCGAGGATGGACTGCGGCAGGATGAGCCGGAACTTTCCGATGAAGAACTGGATAAGCTGCCCACCTCTGTGGAAGTTAACGGCGAATGGCAGACTTTCCCGGATGCCGCTGCCGCAGACAAAGCTCTGAACGCCGAACCTGTGCCGGAAGCTGCCGGAAACTTCCACATCACGGACGATCATCTGGGCGAGGGCGGCGCAAAACAAAAATATGCCCGGAACGTTGAAGCCATCCGCACCCTGTTCCAGTTGGAGCAGGAGCATCGTGGAGCCACCGCCGAGGAACAGCAGGTTCTTTCGCAGTATGTCGGCTGGGGCGGTCTGCCGGATGCCTTTGACCCAGACAAGGGCAACTGGGCAAAAGAATATTCCGAATTGAAAGGTCTGCTTTCCGAGGACGAATATGCTGCTGCCCGTAGTTCCGTTCTGAACGCCCACTACACCAGCCCTACCGTTATCCGCGCCATCTATGATGCAGTCGAGAAAATGGGGTTCCGCAACGGCAACATTCTGGAGCCGAGCATGGGCATCGGCAACTTTTTTGGTATGCTGCCGGACACCATGCAGGACAGCCGCCTATACGGTGTGGAGTTGGACAGTGTCACAGGCCGTATCGCCCAAAAGCTCTACCCGGATGCCAACATTAAAGTTGCCGGATTTGAAACCACTGACCGCCGCGACTTCTATGACCTTGCAGTGGGCAATGTTCCTTTTGGCCAGTACCGGGTAAACGACAAGGCGTACAACAAATTAGGTTTCAGCATCCACAACTATTTCTTCGCCAAGGCCATCGACCAAGTGCGTCCGGGCGGCATCGTGGCATTCGTCACCAGTCGCTACACGCTGGACAGCAAAGATTCTTCTGCCCGCAAGCACATTGCCGAACGTGCTGATCTGCTGGGTGCTATCCGTCTGCCGAACACTGCGTTCAAAGCAAACGCAGGAACAGAAGTCGTCAGCGACATTATTTTCCTCCAAAAACGTGACCGCCCTATCGACCATGAGCCGGACTGGGTGCAGCTTGGCAAAACGGAAGATGGCTTTGCCATCAACAGCTATTTTGTAGACCATCCAGAGATGGTGTTGGGTGAACTGACTTCCGAAAGCACCCAGTATGGCCGGGAGGAATGCACTGTGCGTCCCATCAAGGGCGCAGTGCTGGTGGACCAGCTTGCAGAAGCCATCCAGCATATTGAGGGGCAGTTCACGGAAGTCGAGGTCGAAACACCAGATATTGCGGATGCTGAAAATGAGCGGCACATTCTCCCGGCTGACCCAGATGTGAAGAATTTCTCTTACACGGTGGTTGATGGTGAGGTGTATTATCGGGAAAATTCCGTCATGACACAGGTGGAGCTGTCCGACACCGCCAAAGGCCGTGTGACCGGGATGGTGGAGCTGCGGCAAATCGTCAATGAGTTGATCGACCAGCAGCTGAACGACTACCCGGATGCCGACATTAAAGCAACGCAGGAAAAGCTGAACACTGCCTACGATGCTTTTTCCGCCAAATATGGCTTGTTGAATGACCGCAAAAACGGCAGATTATTTGAGCAGGATTCTTCTTACTATCTGCTGTGTTCTCTGGAAAATTTGGACGAGCAGGGGCAGCTCAAGAGCAAGGCGGCGATGTTCACCAAACGCACCATCCGCCCGGAATGTACTGTCACCAATGTAGACACTCCTACGGAAGCCCTTGCGGTGTCCATCGGAGAGCGTGGCCGGGTGGACTTGCCCTATATGGCAGAACTGCTCGGCACTCCCGGTGACTATGAGCGCATCACCAGCGAACTGTCCGGCGTGATTTTCAAAGACCCCGGCGCAGACCCTACCGACCCGGAAGCAGGTTGGCGAATGGCAGACGAATACCTGTCCGGCAATGTTCGGGCAAAGCTGCGCATGGCTCAGCTTGCCGCCGAAACTAACCCGGAGTTTGCAGTTAACGTCACTGCACTGGAAAAAGCACAGCCGAAAGATCTTGAAGCATCTGAAATTGATGTGCGGCTGGGCGCAACATGGCTTGCTCCAGAAATTATCCAAAAGTTTATGGCAGAAACATTCCAGATTCCCTACTATCTGCGCCATGCAGTCAAAGTGAGATATTCTCCCTATACCGCAGAATGGCGCATTGAGGGCAAGTCGGCCATGGGCAGAGGTGACATCATCTCCTCCGAAACCTACGGCACCTCCCGCGCCAACGCCTACAAGATTCTGGAAGACACGCTCAACCTGAAAGATGTGCGCATCTATGACGCTATCGAAGATGAAGAAGGCAAGCTGAAGCGCATCCTGAACAAAACGGACACCATGCTGGCACAGCAGAAGCAGCAGGTCATCAAGGATGCCTTTGCCAACTGGATCTGGAAAGACCCCCAGCGGCGCATTGCACTGGTGAAACAGTATAATGAACTGTTCAACAGCAGCAGGCCACGAGAATACGATGGTTCCCACATCCACCTTGTCGGTATGAACCCGGAAATCACCCTCCGGGAACATCAGCGCAATGCCATTGCTCATGTGCTTTATGGCGGTAATACGCTGTTGGCACACGAGGTAGGAGCAGGAAAAACTTTTGAAATGGCGGCATCCGCAATGGAAGCAAAACGCCTTGGCTTGTGTCAGAAAAGCCTATTTGTCGTTCCCAATCACTTGACGGAGCAGTGGGCTTCGGAGTTCCTGCACCTATACCCCAATGCAAAGCTGCTGGTAGCGCGGAAAAAGGATTTTGAAACGGCCAACCGCAAAAAGTTCTGCGCCCGGATTGCAACCGGGGATTATGATGCGGTCATTATCGGTCACAGCCAGTTTGAGCGGATTCCGCTTTCCTATGAGCGGCAGGAACGCATTATTCAGGAACAGATCGATGAAACGCTTGCCGCCATCGAAGAACTGAAAGCCAATGCAGGCGAGAATTTCAGCATCAAGCAGATGGAAAAGACCCGTAAGACGCTGGAAACAAAACTGGAAAAGCTGCGCTCCGATGCGAGAAAGGACGATGTTATCACCTTTGAGCAGTTGGGCGTTGACCGACTTTTTGTAGACGAATCGCATTTTTATAAGAACCTCTTTTTAACCACAAAAATGCGCAATGTCGCTGGTTTGTCCACATCGGAAGCCCAGAAATCGAGCGATATGTTCGGCAAGTGCCGCTATCTGGACGAGATCACAGGCGGGCGCGGCGTGGTATTTGCAACGGGAACTCCCGTGAGCAACTCCATGTCGGAACTGTATACGGTCATGCGCTATCTGCAATACGGCACACTCCAGCAGAAAGGGTTGACGCATTTCGACTGCTGGGCATCGACCTTTGGCGAAACCACCACCGCCATCGAACTCGCCCCGGAGGGTACGGGCTATCGGGCGAGAACGCGTTTTGCAAAGTTTTTCAATCTCCCGGAACTGATGTCGATGTTCAAAGAAGTTGCTGACATCAAGACCTCCGACCAACTTCATCTGCCTGTGCCGGATGCAAAGTTTGAAACTGTGGTGGCGAAACCGTCCGAGATTCAGAAAGAAATGGTGCAGGAACTGAGCAAACGTGCTGCAAAAATCCACTCCGGCGCAGTGGATGCGTCCGAGGACAATATGCTGTGCGTCACCAACGATGGCCGAAAGATCGGTCTGGATGTCCGCCTGATGAACCCCATTCTGCCGGATGACCCCAACAGCAAACTGAACACTTGTGTTCGGAATGTGCTACAAATCTGGGAAGATGGCAAGGAGCAAAAGTTGACACAGCTTTTGTTCTGCGACCTTTCGACACCGAAAAATGATGGCAACTTCAATGTCTACGATGATGTTCGCAAGAAATTGGTCGCCGCCGGGGTGCCGGAAAACGAAATTGAGTTCATCCACAACGCCGACACCGAAGCCAAAAAGGCCGCATTGTTCTCCAAAGTGCGCTCCGGCGATGTGCGGATTCTGCTCGGCAGCACTGCAAAAATGGGAGCCGGGACGAACGTGCAATCGCGGCTTGTGGCAGTGCATCACTTGGATGTTGGATGGAAGCCAAGCGACATGACCCAGCGCAATGGCCGCATCATTCGGCAGGGAAACATGAACAAGGAAGTCAAGGTGTTCAACTACGTCACAGAGGGGACATTTGACAGCTACCTCTTTCAGACCCTTGAGAATAAACAGCGATTTATCTCGCAAATTATGACTTCCAAATCCCCGGTGCGTTCCTGCGATGATGTGGATGAGCAGGCGTTATCCTATGCAGAGATCAAGGCATTGTGCGCTGGAAATCCGCTCATTAAGGAGAAGATGGATTTGGATGTGCAGGTTGCAAAGCTCAAGGTGCTGAAAGCCGACCACCAGAGCCAGAAATTCCGTCTGCAAGACAAGCTGC
>OLRO01001732.1_pt1 | contig 11812 bp, 9 predicted proteins | sample 1673131 | NCBI WGS metagenome assembly OLRO01 (sample SAMEA3136757, study PRJEB25190) | human gut metagenome | biome: human gut; feature: human-associated habitat; material: faeces | place: Austria | collected 2013 | reverse complement strand
ACCTCTTTTATTCCTGATTGAATAATAATTTTTGCACATTCATTGCAAGGAAATAAATCTACATATATTTTAGCATCTTCTAAATCCTTTTTGCTTCCTCTATAGTTCAAAATTGCATTCATCTCTGAGTGACAAACATATGGATATTTTGTATCTAGATTTTTTCCATCTCTTCCCCAAGGGAATTTTTCATCACTAAATCCATTTGGAGCTCCATTATATCCTATTGATAAAATTCTGTTGTCATTACTAACAATACATGCTCCAACTTGTGTAGATGGATCTTTACTTCTCATAGCAGACAATTTTGCAATTGCCATAAAATATTCATCCCATTCTAAATAATCTTTTCTTTTTTCTCCATTCATTTAAATTTCCAACTCCTTTTTATAAAACAACTTTTGAGACAAGGGGGACAGGTCTTAAATGTCTCATTCGTACCATTCAAGTTCCCAATCATCTAGTATTACTGTATCTCCTTCACACACTCCCATTTCTTTTAATTTTGCTTCTATTCCCATATTCTTTAGACACTTTTGTAAATAATACATTGACTCATTATCTTCAATATTCACTCTTCCCATTAGTCTTTGTACTGCCCTTCCTGTAACATAGAATATTCCATCTTGCTCTTTTATTTCCCATTCATCTTTCTTATCTTCTAAAGTATATATTTTTCTATCTTCTATTTCTACTAATTCCTCTTTTGGAAGTGTTTTTAACATTTTATCAACATAATCTATTAATTCTTGAACGCCTTCTTTTGTTACTGATGATATTTTGTATAATTCTAGTTTTTCTTTTTTAGCTAATTTTTCTACTTCTTTTAAAATTGAATCATCTTGCATAGCATCCAATTTAGTTGCTACTATTATTTGTTTTCTACTTGATAACTTTTCACTATATTTTTTCAATTCTTCATTAATTGCATAAAAATCTTTTACTGGATCTCTTCCTTCTTGTCCAGAAACATCTAAAAAATGTAATAACAATCTAGTTCTTTCAACATGTCTTAAAAACTGTATTCCTAGTCCTACACCTTCACTTGCCCCTTCAATAATTCCTGGAATATCTGCTATAACAAATCCATCTCCATTTTTGGTTTTTACTACTCCTAAATTAGGAACTATTGTTGTAAAATGATAATTTGCAATTTTAGGTTTAGCGTCAGTAACAACTGACAAAAATGTTGATTTTCCTACATTAGGGAATCCTAATAAACCTACATCTGCTAACAATTTTAGTTCTAATATAAGTTCTTTTTCCTCTCCTTTTTCTCCATCTTCTGAAAATCTAGGTGCTTGTCTTGTTGCTGTTGCAAAATGAGAATTTCCTCTTCCTCCGCGACCACCTTTTAATATTAATTCAGTTTGACCTGGCTTAGACAAATCGGCAACAACTTTACCTGTCTCAACATCTTTTACAACTGTACCGATTGGAACTTTAATATACAAATCCTCTCCATACTTTCCATTACAATGACTTCCGCTTCCATTTTCTCCATTTTTAGCTTTAAATTTTCTATTATATCTAAAATCAATCAAAGTATTTTTATCTTTATCTACTTGAAAATAAACGTTTCCGCCATTTCCACCATCTCCGCCATCAGGTCCTCCTGCAGCTACATATTTTTCTCTACGAAAAGTTGCTGCTCCATTTCCACCATCACCTGACTTAATTATAATCTTTGTATAATCTGTAAACATATTTTTCTCCTTCTGAGACATCAGGGACAGGTCTTAAATGTCTCATTTTTATATCGATTTTTATTTATTACATTTTTCGACTTTATTCTACTAAATTAATGAGACATTTAAGACCTGTCCCTGATGTCTCATTATTCAAAGTAATTCAATTTCATTGCTTGTTTTATTTTTTTCATTGTTTGTTTTGCTGTTTTTCTTGCTTTTTCTGTTCCTTCTATTAAAATTTTGTCTACTTCTTCTGGATGTTCTTCATAATATTTTCTTTTTTCTCTTATTGGTTTTAATTCTTCTATTATGTTTTTAGCTAATTGTCTTTTACAAGCTACACATCCACGTTTTCCTGCTTTACATTCTTCACATACTGTTTTTACTTCTTCTTTTGTGCTAAATAAGTTATGATAATATGCAACCATACATATATCAGGATTTCCTAAGTCATCTTTTTTTATTCTATTAGGATCTGTTATTGCACTCATTACTTTGTTAGTTATTTCTTCTTCACTGTCTGATAAATATATGGCATTTCCTAATGATTTTCCCATTTTTTCATTTCCATCTAAACCTTTTATTCTTTTTCTACTTGATAATACTGCTTCTGGTTCTTTTAAAACTTCTCCATATATACTATTAAATTTTCTAACTATTTCTCTACATTGCTCTATTAGAGGTAACTGATCTTCTCCTACTGGTACTAATTCTCCTTCAAATGCCGTTATGTCTGCTGCTTGACTAACTGGATATCCTAAAAATCCATATGTTACACTTTCTCCGAATAGATCTCTTTTTTGTGCAATTTCTGTTTTTACTGTTGGGTTTCTTTGAAGTCTTGCTATTGTTACTAAATTTGAATAGAATACTGTTAGTTCAGCAACTTCTGGTATCATTGATTGAATATAAATTGTTGTTTTTTTTGGGTCTATTCCAACTGATAAGTAATCCATTGCTACTTCTCTTATATTTTTTCTTACTTTTTCTGGATTATTAAAGTTATCTGTTAATGCTTGAACATCTGCTATTAGTATATATGGGTCATATTTTCCGCTTTCTTGCATTTCTAATCTCTTTTTTAATGAACCAAAATAATGTCCTATATGTAATTTTCCTGTTGGTCTATCTCCTGTTAATATTCTTTTTTTATCCATTTTATATTCTCTCCTTTACTTTACTTGCTAATTATACTATATTTTATAGATATTTACAATAGATATAGTTTTTTAAGTTTTAATATTTATCTATAAAAAATTTTTAATTAAAAAATGTCATTTGATTTTATTTTTATACAAGTAAAGAGAGACCATACTAATCTGGTCTCCCTTAGACATTACTTCAAGATTGCAATTCCACCAAATGGACCTAATTTTTCTTTCGTAGCATTTATTTTGAACTCATCTTTTGAACTTTCACTTTCAAATTCTTCTGGAATTTTTATGTTGATTTCTTGATTTGTTCTATTTACAGCTACCAAAACATCATTTTTTTCATTGCACATTTTAAACATTAATATGTTTTTATCTATGTGCAACACTTCAAACTTACTACCTGCTAATTTACAGTTCGCTCTGAACTTAAAAAGCTTTTTAAAAAATTCTAACAATTCCATGTCCATATTATCCCATGGAAAACACTTACGATTAAATGGATCTTTATATCCATGTAATCCTACTTCTGTTCCATAAAACATACAAGGACATCCTGGAAGTAAATACATTATCATTGCTGAAATTTTTAACTTTCTTTTTGCAGATTCATATTGTTCATCAGTCAACTTATCGTTTTCATATTCAAACCTTCTGAATCCTTCTGTGTCAAATATTCTTCCTGTCGGCGTATTATAGTGCCATGGAGAAGGATCTTCATCCATTTTCCATATATCTCTATAATCGCTTCTCATATATTGTCCGTTTAACATTGTTAATGCTCGAACAATATCATGTGTATCCAAAGAGTTTAGCATAGTGTCAATGGTGTTTTGAGGATATGATACCAATCTATCCTCTATTTGCAATTTAAATGGTTCATCTTCACCATATGCTACATATTTGAACACTGCATTTGTAAAAGAATAGTTAGTGATAGTATCTACTGACCTACCTAAAATATCGCAATTTACTTTATTCCAGTACTCGCCAATTATAATGTGTTTGCATTTTTCGTTGGCTTTGTTGCGAATTCCTTCTAAGAAAAACGGTTGTAGTTCTTCTGCTACATCTAATCTGAATCCATCAACATATTCAGATAGAAGTTCTACTACTCCATTTTCTCCATAAATATACTTCTGAAATTCTTTATTATACTGGTTAAACAATGGCATATCTTTAAATTCGTTATACCAATATCTATAGTTTCCCTTTTCATCAAAGTAAAACCAATCTCGATATTTTGAATTTGGATTTGTCATAGCTTCTTGGAAAATTGGATTCTTATCACTACAATGATTGAATGCTACATCCAAAACAATATACATTTCCATCTTATGAGCCTTTTCACTAAGGCTTTTTAAGTCTTTAAATGTTCCTGCATTTGGATCTATTTGCATATGGTTTGTAGCAGCATACCTATCATATCTTAGTCCGCTTTCAGAGATTGGCGACATATATATAACACCAACATTTAAGCTTTTTAGATATTCTAGTTTTTCTTCAATTCCTTTGATGTTTCCTCCAAAGAAATCATTGTTATGATAATTTCCAGTCTCATCTTTTCTCCAATCAGGCATTTCTGCCCAATTACGATATTTCCTGCCTGGTATTTGCTTTTGATTTGCATTTTGACTTTTGTAGAATCTATCTACAAAAATCTGATAGTAAATTTTGTCTTTTGCCCAATTTGGTACTTTAAAATTGTCTTGAATAACAAGTACAATCCAATATGGTGATTCTTGCCATTCATCAATAATAAATGGCTTTCCTGTTTTTCTATTAATTTTTATAGCTTTTTTTCTGTTTTTTCCATTCTCATCTTTCATTTCTAATGAAAAAAAGAAGTAATAATTTCCATAATTCTCAAATTTTACATTTGTAGAATATGTTATAAAATCATTATCTTCTTTCGTAATTTTCATTTCCTGAATAATGCTTGGAGATTCGCCATATCTATTAATCAAAACTTCTACTTTTTGTATACTTCCCACATTTTTTGGAATTGCAATTGTTATTTCCAACTTTTTACTGATTTCCACTTCTTGTTTATTAGAAATGTTAATCCGTATTTCACTACTTGCTACTCTTGATTTCATGCTGATCATCCTTTCTTAATTAAGAATAGCTAATATAAGATGTATCAATTTTAATTTACTATATTTTGATTTTTTTGTCAATAAATTTATTTAAGTTTTAATTATTTTATTTCATTCATTTCTTTTTCATCATTATATTCATTTACTAGATATAGTGGTCTATTTTTTGTCTCATTAAAAATTCTACCTAGATATTCTCCAACAATTCCAAATAGTAATATTTGAATTCCTGAGAAAAATAAAATTAATAATATAATTGCTTGAAATGCCTGAATTGCTTCATGAACTACAAAACATTTTACAATTACATAAACAAAATAAACAAATAATACTATAAATGTAGGTATTGCAATAAATGTTGAAAGTCTAAGTGGTGATGTAGTAAAAGATGTAATTCCATCAATAGCTAAATCCACTAATTTTATATAGTTCCACTTTGTTTTTCCTGCTATTCTTGGATCTCTATCATACAATACTTCCTTTTTCTTGTAACCAATCCAGCTAAACATACTTTTAGTATTTCTTTGTGATTCTCTTAGTTTTCTTAAAGCATTTACACATCTTCTATCTAGTAATCTAAAATCACCTGTATCTTTCTGTATTTCAACTCTTGTTAAATGTTGTAATACTTTGTAATACATTTTAGATGTGAATTTTTTTAGCCATGTTTCTCCTTTTCTTGATTTTCTCTTAGCATATACGTCATCATATCCTTCTTCCCAATACTTTACTAATTCAGGTATTAATTCTGGTGGATCTTGTAAATCTGCATCCATAAATATTACACAGTCTCCTGTTGCATAATCAAGGCCTGCTATCATTGCAATTTCTTTACCAAAGTTTCTTGAGAAATCTACATAGCATATTCTTTTATCTTCTGCTCTTAATTGTTTTATTATATTGATTGTTTTATCTTTACTTCCATCATTTACAAATAATATTTCAAATTCATAATTTTCCATATTTTCCATTAATTTTTTCATTCTATCATATAACATTGGTAGTGATTCTTCTTCATTATATGCTGGTATAATTACACTTATTTTTTTCATTTCTTATTTCCCTCTTTCTATATTAATTATCTTTTTTACTTTTAAAAGCGAAAAATTTACTAATAAAGAAATTTAAAATAATTACAATTATAGTAAGTCCCATTTTAGTTATTATATTTGGAATTGGAAGTTCAAATAATATTAATCCTCCTACAAATTCTACTACCATTGTAAATGCTCTTCCTAACATGAATTTGCCAAATTCTATTATTCTTTCTTTGAAAGAATCTGCTTCTGAGTGAAAAACTAAATCTTTATTAGTTATATATGCAAATATTACAGCTAATAAAATTGCTATAAAGTTTGATATGTTTTCGTTCCATTGTAATATTGAATTCATTACATAGAATGAACCTAGGTTTACAATTGTTGTTAATATTCCAAATGCTATATATAAAATTACTTCTTTAGTTAATATTTTTTCTATTATCTTTCCAATCTTTTTCATATCTTTCTTCCTTCTCTAGCATTCTTTTATCTATTTTTTAATTCCTCTATTTGGTTATATCTCAATAAACTTAATTCATAATTTTCTTTATGTTGTTTTACAACAGTATGCAATATAACTCCACATTGTTCCACTATGACTGATAATGTTATAATTCCTGTTGCTAAAATGGCAGACGGTACTTTTGTTATATAGTGTGTATTAAGAAATTCTATTAATACTGGTGTTCCAACAGCAATTCCTATCATAAATAATATGAGTGCAATAATGGTAAAAAATTGTAATGGCTTATAATTTTTAAACATATTTACTATAGTTTTTATTACTTTTACTCCATCTCTTATTGTATTTAGCTTTGATTGACTTCCATTAGGTCTATCCCTGTATATAATTGGTATTTCCTTTATTATATATCTCTTATCCAATGCATATAAAGACATTTCTGTTTCTATTTCAAATTTTTGGCTTAATACTGGCATATTTTTTACAAACATTTTACTAAACGCCCTATATCCAGTCATAATATCTCTTAATTTTGTTTGAAATAGTAGATTAATTCCCTTTCTTACTAAATTGTTTCCAAATTCATGGAAATGACGCTTATTTTCTTTTTGATAAGTTCCATTGGATAATCTATCTCCAATTGTCATGTCTGCTTCTTCATTTCTTATCGGCTCTATTAATTGATGGACAAACTCTGCTGGATAAGTGTCGTCACCATCTACCATAACATAGATGTCTGCATCAATTTCTCTAAACATTGTTCTTACAACATTTCCCTTTCCTTGTTTAGATTCTCTTCTTACAATTGCACCCTCTCTTTTAGCAATTTCTGCTGTTTTATCTTTTGAATTATTGTCGTATACATAAATATCTGCATAAGGCAATTCTCTTTTAAAGTCTTTTATTACTTTTTCTATGGTAAGTTCTTCGTTATAACATGGTATTAATACTGCTACTTTTTTCATTTTGTTTCTCCTTCCATATATTTTTCATTTTATTATAATCTATACTTTCTATCATAGCACATAAAATTCCTAGTATGGCTATTGCTTGTATCCTATATGTGAAGTAAGAATGTATCGTAGAGTGTCCTGCAAAAATGAAATACCATATATATGGATATAAAGTTATGAATATAAGTGGAATAACTACTTTTATTTTCTTTGGTTTCTTTTTGTTCTTTACCATAATAATTCCCCAAATAACTGTAATTATAATCAATAATATGGCTAATACCGTATTATATAAATATTTAAGATTTTCTAGTATCGCTCCTAATCTTGGTGCTGGATATTGATCATTCCCATTTACTCTAAATATAATATTTTTAAGAGCTACTTCTATTACATTTCTTTGTAAAATAATAGAGGATATTACCCACTTAGCAAAAAATATTGTTGCATAAGATATTCCCCATAATATAGATAATTTTATTATATATATTATAGATTCCTTTATCTTACAATCCTTTTTATTTTTTAATAACACAACAATTATTAATGGTATTCCTAACGTTATTAATGGTGATGTTAGTAAATCAAAAAAGGTTGTACACCCTCCCATTATAAAAAATAAATAGGAATATAAATTTTCTTTATTCATTTTATATAAAAGGTTGACTAAAATCACAGATAATAGTGTCAATGCAAATACTCCTGTATATTGCAATGAACTTGGTACGATAAAGAAACATACAGCCAACATTGAAAATAAAAACGCCATTGCATGCATTATGCTTAAATTCTTGGAAATACATATGGCTGCTATCATTAATAATAAAAACATTAACATGTAAAATAAAAATCTTATTTCTTCATAATTGAAAAACAATAGTAATGGTCTTAGTACAGCTTGTATTCCGTGCCAATACCATGGATATTCTTCATTATTTTGAATATCTGGATTGTCCATTGCTTGTTCTATTGATATATATTGATTCCCGCCTTCTTCTGAAAATCTTGAATTTCCAAATGTTCTTACTAATAAGTTCTCATTTTCTTCTTTTCCTTTGTTCATCGCTGTATTTAATATTAATAAATCTGTAAATTCGTCTAATTGTGCCCCCTCTATATATTTTCCAAATAAAGGATTTCCATTTGATTTTAAAATGAAATCTTTTGACTCTTTGATATGTCCTTGTATTCTTTGGTTTGGTAACGCATAACTAATTAGCATAGCTATACAAAATAATACTAGCATTACAATAAAAATAAGAACATATACTAATCCTTGCTTTACTCTCTCTTTTTTCATTTCTATTCTCCTATATTAATTTTTTCCTTTATAATATATTGTGGTCTATCTTTACATTCATCATATATTTTTGCTATATATTCACCTATCATCCATAATGAAACAAGTATAATTCCACTAAAGAATGTAACTGCTACCATAATAGATGTCCAGCCAGTTGTTAGGTTATTCCATTTAAAGATAAAAGATAATAAAGAATAAATTAAAATGATAACAGATATAGAAATTGTTAACATTCCAAGCCCACCTACTATTTTTAATGGCTTGGTTGAAAATCCTATAATCCCATCCGATGCTAATTTTAACATTTTCTTTAGTGGATATTTAGTTTTACCAGCAAATCTTTCTTTTCTTTCATATTCAAATGCCTTTTGTTCAAAACCAACCCAGCTAAATAATCCTCTTAAAAATTTATTATGCTCCGGTAGAGAATTAATAACCTCAACTACCTTTCTATCTACTAATCTAAAATCACCTGTGTCTTTTGGAATTTCCACATCTGATAGTGCGTTTAATGTATGATAAAACATTTTTGCTGTCAATAATTTGAATTTAGACTCTCCTTCTCTAGTTTTTCGTTTACCATATATTACTTCATTTCCTTCTTCCCACAATTTTAGCATGTCTGATATTAATTCAGGTGGATCTTGCAAATCTGCGTCAATAATTACAATGACATCACCTGTTACATATTTTAATCCTGCTGTAACAGCACATTGATGTCCAAAATTTCTAGAAAAAGATATTACTTTTAGTTTTTGGTCTTTTTCTGCAATTTCTTTTAATATTGTCAAAGTTTTATCTTTACTTCCGTCATTAACACATATTATCTCATACTCATAATTTTCTATGTGTGATAAAATATTTGTCATTCGCTTGTAACATTCTTCTACTACCTCTTCTTCATAATACATTGGTATGACTACTGATATTTTTTTCATCTTCTTTTTTCTCCTTTATTTTACTATTTATCTTTATACTTGCAATCGGAATTAATACAACAATATATGGTATGATATATCTCGATTTTCCTTCCCATAATATATGAAATATAAAGCCACCAACAAAACTCAATAGTAATAAAATTACTTCATTTGACAGATTTCTTCTGTTTACTATTATAACCATGACGGTTACACCAAATATAATAAGCATTAGAGCTCGCTGATATAATTGAGCTGCTGTTTCATGTTTCAACATTTTTTCATCTATTTTAGTTGCCTCTTCTATTTCTTCTTCGGTTGGTTCTTCTTTATCCATATTTAAACTTAAGTTTTGCCATATAGACTCTTGTAATGGCTCTGCCCACATAGAAATAACCTTTTTGGTATAAAATTTTATAGTATAATAGATATCTCCTGAAAAATCAGTTATTCGTTGTTTTATCATTTCTACATATTGCTCATTTGCTGTGTCTATTTGATTCCATCCTATATCTGCACTTTCATTATACCATCCATTTGCTCTCATTCCTTCTTGCATTCCCATAGCCAAAAAACCTGTCGTTGGAAATGTTTTTTCCGGATTTAAATTATATTTTTTAGAAAGTACTCCTTTTAATATGTTGGATGGAATAATTGCTACTATGACAAACATTATAACACATAAAATTTTAATTCCTACCTGTATTAATTTTTCTATATTTTTCAAATCTACTTTTTTGATTTCTAATATATTCAATATTAAATAGATAGCTATTGCTATTATAAAAATCAAGTTATTCATTCTTTCCATAGCAGATATCATCATTAATATAGCCGAAAATACAAGGTATCTTATTTTTTTATTCTTTACATATTTCATAGCAAAATATAAAGCAAAAATGGTAAGTGGTAAACTCACTAAATCACCATAGGTAAAGTTAACTAGTAATATTAATGGAATATATGTAAATGATAGGATAAAAAATAATGTTTTACTGATACGATATTCTTTTCCTAACAACTTTAAAATAAAATATAATCCTATTACAGAAAAACAATTTGCTATAACATTTACTACTTTTATAATAATTACTTCACAAGAATTTAGCACCCAGAAGATTTTTGAAAATATATATGCTAACGATAAATTTTGAGGATATAATTCAAAATATTTAGTAGCTGTTAAATTCTCTCCTCGGAACATTTGGCAAGCACCTTCATAAACTCTCATGGAATCTGCTGCTGGTACTGATTGTCTTACATGAACCCACAGTAACATAATGGTAATATATATTAAAAATATAAATCCTATAATAGCAATATTCTTTTTCATACGTTTCTTATCTTCTTTTTCTACCAATTTATCAATACAATTACTAATACTAATAATTCCAATAGCAATCAAAGTCGAAACAATTAAATTACTAAGTCCAAAATAGGAAATCGTTACTTGTTCTTTCCATTCGCTACTTACTTCTGCTATGTAAATTAAATTCATTAGAAATACAATGATGCCTAATATAAGTGCTATCGTTATTATTACATTTTTTACAAATTTCATTTTTTCCCTCTTCTCTATTTCGAACCTATCTAATATTGAAAGAAATATCCTTCTCTTTCATTTTCTATTTCTTCTTTTACTTCATAATTCTTGATTCCTAAATCATCCATATTATACAAAGCCCCTTGTACTCCTATGTGATTGAGTTTAATTTCTACTACTTCATTTTCATGACAACATTGAACAAAGTCATTTATTTTTTTACCAATGTAAGCATCATTATTCCTTGTATTGGTAAGCGTTGTATATAATACGATTAATGTATTTACTAACATAATAATTGATATCATTACACCTAACACAAAATGTATTTTTTTATCTTTCTCCCATAATAAGTAGCTAAGCATAAGTATTGGAACAGCATAGAAATATGGAATATATCTTGCCCAATAACTTCCATCTAAAGCTAAGATTAATATTGCAGTAATTCCTAGTATGATTAGATAAGGAATTAGCATGTCCCATTTTTTATTTTTTATTAATTTTATAATTATATATATCGTTCCTATCATAGATGCAACAAATACTACACTAAATAATGGTCCAAATCCACCAACTCTTATATCTGGAATAGAATAATTTTTTATCTCTTCCTTAGATAACGTAAATGGTATTTTTAAAGTTGGTTGTA
>OLRO01001730.1_pt1 | contig 11818 bp, 11 predicted proteins | sample 1673131 | NCBI WGS metagenome assembly OLRO01 (sample SAMEA3136757, study PRJEB25190) | human gut metagenome | biome: human gut; feature: human-associated habitat; material: faeces | place: Austria | collected 2013 | reverse complement strand
AAGGGCTTTACAACATCTCAACCCCTGTTTCTAACCCGCAGCCGGGGGATTTGGTTTTCTTTACGGGTACATACGATACCCCCGGCGTTTCCCATGTGGGGATTTATGTGGGCGAGGACGGGGACGGAAGCCCTGTCATGCTGCATTGTGGCGACCCTATCCAGTATTCAAAGCTGGACACCAGCTATTGGCAATCCCACTTTTACGCCTACGGGCGGTTAAGTTACAATTAAAAGGAGTTGAAAAATGAATATTGTATCTTTTGGCGGCGGCACGAATAGTGCCGCCTTACTTATTGGCCTATACAAGCACAAAATCCCGATTGACCTTATCACCTTTGCCGATACGGGCGCGGAACACCCGCATACCTATCAATTTATCGAGATAATCAATCAATGGCTTGCGGAACACGGTATGCCGCAGATTACCGTTGTGCAGTATGTTGACCGCTACGGCAACCGCCTATCTCTTGAAACCGAGTGCTTGCGCTCTCATACGCTCCCGTCGATTGCCTACGGGCATAAGCGTTGTTCGCAGAAACACAAAATCGCACCGCAGGAAAAGTTTTGCAACCACTATGCACCTTGCCGCGAAGTATGGCAGCGCGGCGAGAAAGTCAACCGCTATATCGGCTATGACGCGGGAGAAGTGAAACGGTATGAACATTCCCGCAAGTACAACGAAGCCGACAAAAAATATCATAACCGCTACCCCCTCATTGAAGAATGGGGCTGGAACAGGGACGATTGTATCCGGGAAATCAAAGCGGCAGGATTGCCGCAGCCGGGTAAATCGTCCTGTTTCTTTTGTCCGAGCATGAAGAAACAAGAGATTTTATATCTCAAAGAACACTATCCCGATCTATTTGACCGGGCGGCGGCTTTGGAAGAAAACGCTATGCCCTATCTCAAAACTGTAAAGGGCTTGGGGCGCAATTATTCATGGAAAGAGCGTTTTGGAGAGGAAAAGCCATGCTAATGCTTATTCCCGTTTCCCTTGCGGAAGCAAACGCCTTTGTTGCACAGCACCACCGCCACCATAAGCCCGTTACCGGACATAAGTTTTCAATCGGCTGCACCGCAGACGGGCAACTTGTAGGCGTTGCGATTGTGGGACGACCTGTTAGCCGTTATCTCGACGACGGGCAAACCCTTGAAGTCAACCGCCTTTGCACAGACGGAACAAAAAACGCTTGCAGTATGTTGTATGCCGCAGCTTGGCGGGCGGCGCGGGCTATGGGCTATCGGAAAATGATAACCTATATCCTTGACACAGAAAACGGCGCAAGCCTACGCGCCGCAGGTTGGAAATGTGCCGGGATTGCGGGCGGCAAGCGTTGGACGGGAAGCCGAAAACCCGCAACAGACCTCTATCCACCACAAATGAAATATCGTTACGAAAAAACAGTTTGAAAGGAGTAAACGACTATGGCGAACACGAAACTTGACCGTATCGAAAGGGATATTGAGAAAACGAGGGCAAAAATCCTTGAACAGCAAAAGAAGCTGAAAGACCTTGAAGCGCAGAAAGTCGAGGAAGAAAACGCGCAGATCGTGCAAATGGTAAAGGCGGTACACCTTGACGGGACGCAGCTTGCCGCGTTCCTCTCCGCTTACGCCAGCGGCGAAATCACCTTGCCGCAGCCGGAAGCGGCCTACCCCGCCGAACAGGAGGATAGCGACAATGAAGAATAAAAAGCTAATCCGAAAGTTTACCGTTTTGCTTGCCGCACTGGTTATCATGTGCGGCTTTTCTGTTACCGCATACGCGGGCGGCGGCGATGAAAGCGACGACACGCCTACCCCCGTAACCGAGGAAACCCCCGCGCCGGAAACCGAGCCGGAAGAAACGACGGGCGGCTATGAGCCGCAGCCCCTTACCCCGGACGGGAATATGTCCCTTGTGGACGATATATCGGGGGAAGCGTCCGGCGACAAGCAGTTTATCACCGTCGTTACCAAAAGCGGCAACTATTTTTACATCATCATTGACCGCGCCGAGGACGGGGAAAACACCGTCCATTTCCTTAACCAAGTGGACGAAGCGGATTTAACCGCCCTTATGGAGGACGGGCAGACCGAAGCCCCCGTTTGTAGCTGCACCGATAAATGCGCCCCCGGAAGCGTCAACACCGCTTGCCCCGTTTGCAGCGTCAACATGAGCGAGTGCGCGGGCGTGGAAGCCGAGCCGGAGCCGGAAGAAACCGAGCAGCCGCAGGAGGAAGAAAAAGGCGGCGGCATGGGTATTCTGCTTGTCGTGCTGCTTGTTGCCGCAGCGGGCGGCGGCGCGTTCTACTACTTTAAGATTTTGAAGCCCAAAAAGGACGCGGCGAAAGGCAGCAACAACCTTGACGACCTTGATTTTGACGAGGACGACGAGGAAACGGAAGAAGTCGAAACCGAACAGACCGAGCAGGAGGACGAAAATCTATGAAACTTGTAATTGCAGAAAAACCGAGCGTCGGGGCGGCGATTGCCGCCGTACTGGGCGCGAATGAAAAGCGCAGCGGATATTTTGAAGGCAGCGGCTATCTTGTGTCGTGGTGTATCGGGCATTTGATTAGCCTTGCGGACGCGGCCACCTACAACGAGCAGTACCGAAAATGGAAGTATGACGATCTCCCCATTGTCCCGCAGGAGTGGCAGTTTATTGTTGCCAGCGGCAAGGAGCAGCAGTTTTCTATCCTCAAAGACCTTATGCACCGCAGCGACGTTACCGAGATTGTCAATGCTTGCGACAGCGGGCGCGAGGGAGAACTCATTTTCCGCTTTGTCTATGAACAGGCGAATTGCAAAAAGCCCTTTTCCCGCCTTTGGATTAGCAGCATGGAAGCAAGCGCAATCCGCGAGGGCTTCTCTAATCTCAAAGACGGGCGCGGCTATGACAACCTCTATCAATCCGCGCTTTGCAGAGCAAAGGCCGATTGGCTCATTGGCATTAACGCGACCCGCCTTTTCTCTATCCTCTACCATAAAACATTGAATGTCGGCAGAGTGCAAACGCCCACCCTTGCTATGCTGGTAAACCGCGACTATGCAATCAGCAGCTTTAAGAAAGAGAAATATCATGTCGTCCGGCTGGACGTTGGCGGCGTTGCCGCCCTTTCCGAAAGGCAGGACGACGAAGCGGCGGCGCGGCAGATGAAAGCGGCTTGCGAGAAATCGCAGGCCGTTTGTACTTCCCTTAAAAAAGAGAAAAAGACCGCAGCCCCGCCGAAGTTGTTTGACCTTACTTCTTTGCAGCGGGAAGCAAACCGTTTGTATGGGTTTACGGCGAAACAGACCCTTGACTATGCGCAAGCCCTTTATGAAAAACGGCTTTTGACCTATCCCCGCACCGACAGCAAATACATTACTTCCGATATGGAGGACAGCACAAAGGAACTCATTACCGGGCTTTGTTCTCTGCTCCCCTTTGTGCAGGACGTGAAGCTGCAAGCCGACCTTACAAGGATTTGCGACAACAGCAAAGTAACCGATCATCACGCCATTTTGCCGACAGCGGAGTTTGTGAAAACGGGCTTTTCGTCCCTTGCCGAGAGTGAGAAAAAGCTAATGACCCTTGTGTGCGCAAAACTGCTTTGCGCCGTTGCCGCGCCCTATGAGTATGAAGCGGTTACGGCGGTTTTCACTTGCGGCGGCTATACCTTTACCGCAAAGGGCAGGACGACGCTTTGCGAGGGTTGGCGCGAGATTGAAAGACTATCCCGCGCCGCGTCCGAGAAACAGGACGAGGACGCAGAGCCGGAAGCGGTTTTGCCCCCGCTTGCCGAGGGACAGATCTTTGAAAATACCGCAGCGGAGATCTCCGAGCGTTACACGCAGCCCCCAAAGGCATTTACCGAAGATACGTTACTTTCGGCTATGGAGAGCGCGGGCAAGGAGGACACGCCGGAGGACGCGGAGCGCAAGGGATTAGGCACCACCGCGACGCGGGCGGGTATCATTGAAAAACTCATTAGCGCGGGCTTTGCCGAGCGCAAGGGCAAAAAGCTAATCCCCACAAAGGACGGGTATAACCTTGTCGCTATTCTGCCCGACAGCCTTACGTCCCCGCAGCTTACGGCAGAATGGGAAACGCGCCTTACCGGGATTGCAAAGGGCAGCGACAGCCCCGCCGACTTCATGCGCGGGATTGAGGAAATGACAGCGGGGCTTGTCAAGACCTATTCCGCGATTTCCGAGGATAAAGCGAAGCTGTTTACCCCGCAGCGGGAAGCAATCGGCACTTGCCCCCGTTGCGGCGCGGCGGTTTACGAGGGCAAGAAAAACTTTTACTGCTCCGACAGGGCTTGCAGCTTTGTGATGTGGAAGAATGACCGCTTTTTTGAGCAGCGCAAAAAGGCTTTCACAAAGGCGATTGCCGCCGCCCTTTTGAAAGACGGAAAGGTAAAAATCAAAGGTATGTACTCGACCAAGACGGGAAAGACCTTTGACGGAGTTGTGCTGCTTGCCGACACAGGCGGCAAGTATGTAAACTTCCGCGTCGAGCAGAACCGAAAATGATAAGGCTTGATGAAAAGCAATACCGCGCCGTAAAGAAAATGACCCGCGCCGCTTGTGCAAACAACGATTGCGGGAATTGTCTGCTGCTGGACGACGGGGAAACTTGCGTTTGTGTGCAGAGTATCAGCTATTCGCTGCTATGCCGCTATTTCCGCGAAGCGGTATTACCCGCCGACAGGCAGCTTTGCGAACAGATCACCCGCAGCGGGGAAACCGATTTGAAGCGTTGCGCGGTATGCGGCAGCACGTTTGCGGCGGGCAGCAACCGGGCGAAATACTGCCCCGATTGCGCGGCAAAGATACGCCGCAGACAGAAAGCCCAAAGCGAGAGAAACAGGCGTTTACGGATAAAAACAACTACATAGCAAGCACAGCAAACGAGTACCCGTTTGCGAGAAATGCCCGCGCTTCCCATAGAGAGCGCGGGCATTTTGCTTGTTGGGATAGTCCCAAACCCTTATATGACCGAGAAAGGACGTGATGAAACAATATGCCGTACACCTCATACGACCATGACAAATTAGAAGCCGCCGAAACCATGCGGATAGAACGCCGGATATATTTTGAAGCAAAGGACAGGGAGATTGCCCCTTATGCTTCCTTGCCGATTGCGCAGCTACTTTCCATGCGCAGCGAAAGCGCGGCGGCAGAACAGGCGATTTTTGACGACCTTAAAGAACGCGCCGCCGCATGGGAAGAACAGGCGGGAAGAACGCTTTTGCTGGATAAAACACTTGAATATGTGAGAACGCCGCACGTCCAGCACACCGCTAACGAGTGGCAGACCACCGAGCATAACCGCCATATTCGCAGCAACCGGGTATATCAGATGAATTACTACATTTACGAGAATACCCGCTACGACAAAGAAGCGCAGAAATCTATCCCGTATTCATGGACGCTTACATGGAGCGTGCGCACCAACAGCCCAAGCAGAACCCAAGCGAAGATTGCCGGACAAGATAGAAAGGTTTTCACCGACAAGGCAGCTATGGAAAAGTATCTGAATGGGCGTATCAAAGCGTATGACCGCTTGTTTACGGAAATCTCCCCGCCTATCCCGCAGGAGTACGCCGACTATTTCAAAGTAAACGGTATGCTCATGCCGGACTACACCATAGAGGGCGAAGAACCCCCGCAGCAGCAACAGGCGGCAGCTATCCCCGAAAATACCGGGCAGGAAAAGGAGCGTGAACACATGAGCGAACAGTTTTCTATTATGATAGGCAACCGCAGCCGCTTTGACGCGGGCGACCCCGGCGGCTATTGGTTGGATATGCCCGCCACAAAGGAGCAGTTGCACGAAGCTATGCGGAACGTCGGCATTACCGCCGACAACCCGCAGGATTTTTCCATTCGCGGCTATTCCGACGACCCGGAGAAACATATTGCCTTGCCTTATGAAATGGTATGCGCCGCCGACGTGGACGAACTCAATTTTCTTGCGGCGCGGCTCGAACAGCTTGACCCCGCCGAGGTTGGCAAGCTGAACGCAGCTTTGCAGCAGAAAAACGGGCTTGCAAATATTGGACAGGTAATTGACTTCACCTACAACGTGGATTTTTACGTCCATATCCCCGAAGTACATACCTACCGCGATTTGGGCGACTATTACTTAAATCAATCCGGCATGGTACAAATGCCCGAAGAATGGAAAGGCGGCATTGACCTTACTACTTTTGGCAGGAACGCCGCCGCGCAGGAAAAAGGCGCGTTTACCGAATACGGCTATATCGTGGAAAGCGGCGACGAGTGGGAACGGCAGTTTGAGGGGCGCAAAGTGCCGGAGGAATACAAGATTATGAGTTACCCGCAGCCGGAGCGCGGCGAACAGGACAAAGCCTATATGGACGCAGCCGAAACGCAGCAAGCAGACGCACAGGCCGCAGAGCCGCAGCAGCCCCGCCCCGTCGTCCCCATTATCCTTACTTCCGAAAAGCCCGCCGAAAAGGTAAAGGAGATCACCGCGCGTTTGGAACAGGGCGTACAGGCGATTTTTGACAGCGACCGCTACAAAGAGTTTCTAACCGCTATGTCAAAGTTCCATGATTATAGTTTGAATAACACTATCCTAATTGCTATGCAGGGCGGCAATTTGGTAATGGGCTTCCGTCAATGGGAAAAGGAGTTTGACCGCCATGTAAAGAAAGGCGAGAAAGGCATTAAAATCTTTGCCCCCGCGCCCTACAAGGTGAAAAAGCTGGTTGATAAAATCGACCCCGAAACGAGAAAGCCCATGCTTGACCGCGAGGGAAAAGTGGTAAAGGAAGAAAAGGAAATCACCGTCCCCGCCTTTAAGGTTATAACCGTCTTTGATATTTCGCAGACCGAGGGCAAGGAGTTTCCCGACCTTTCCGTTAAACCGCTGCTTGCCGATGTGGAGCAGTACGAGGATTTTTTCGCCGCCCTTGAAAAAGCGTCCCCCGTCCCGATTGCATTTGAGCAGATCACAAACGGCGCAAATGGGTATTTCAGTTTGACCGACAAGCGTATTGCAATCAAAGAGGGCGTGAGTGAATTACAGGCGGTAAAGACCGCCATTCACGAAATCGCCCATGCGAAGCTGCACGACGTAGACTTAAACGCCCCGCCGGAGCAGCAAAACCGCGTTGACCGCCATACCTGCGAGGTAGAAGCGGAAAGCGTCGCTTATACGGTTTGCCAGCATTTCGGCCTTGATACTTCCGATTACTCTTTCGGCTATGTGGCTGGTTGGAGCAGCGGCAAGGAAATGACCGAGTTAAAAGCGTCCCTTGAAACAATACAGACCACCGCAAAGGAACTCATTACCGAGATTGAGGGGCATTTTACCGAGTTGCAGCAGCAGCGGCAAGCCGAGCAGGAGCAGGGCGATACCTTTTCCATTTATCAGTTAAAGCGCGGGGACGAAACAAGGGACTTGCGCTTTGAGCCTTATGACCGTCTGCAAGCGGCTGGACTTACCATTGACCGGGTAAATTATGAACTCGTCTATACTGCACCGCTTACAAAGGATATGACGCTGGGCGACATTTGGGAAAGGTTTAATATCGACCACCCCGCCGACTTTAAGGGGCATAGCCTTTCCGTTTCCGACATTGTTGTGCTTCATCAGAACGACGAGGACACCGCCCACTATGTAGACAGTATCGGTTTTCAGCAAGTGCCGGAGTTTTTGCAGGAGCAGCAGACCCCCGTATTTGACAAGCTGCCGCCCGAACAGCAGCAAGCCTTGTCCGACACCGTACAAGACACTTTGCAAATGCTGGTTGACGCAGACAAGCGGATTTATGGCGACGTTACGGGCAAGACCCTTGAAGCAATCGCGGCGCAAGGATATTCCTACAAGGACGGGCAGCTTGAAAAGCAGCAGCCGGAAGCGACCCCCGACAGCCTTTTGACGGGTGAAACCGTTAGAACGCCGAGGGGCAATTTTCATATTACCGATATGAGCCGTGAACAGATCGAAGCGGCGGGATTTGGTTTTCACCATGCGTCGGAGGACGGGAAGTATCTCATTATGGGGAATGGCACACAGGCTTATGCCATAGCCGCCGAGCAGCCGCAGCGGGATAATCCCTTAAAGCACGTCGAGGACACCATAGAGCAGAACGACAACAATTTTGACGGGCTTATCAACAATACGCCGCAAACGCCCACCGTTGCAGATTTTGAGCAGCGGGCAAAGGCGGGGGAAGCGATTTCCGTTACCGACCTTGCAAAAGCGGTAAAAGCCGAGAAACGGGAACAGCCGCAGAAAAAACCGTCCATTTTGAAGAAGCTGGACGAATACAAGAAACAGGCGGCGCAGCAGCCGAAAGATAAACAGAAAGAGCATAAAAAGGATTTGGAGGTTTGATAGCATGAATACCCGCTTTACCATTGAGGAAGAAAACATTGTTGCGATCTACGCCGAGGACAGCCGGGAAACAACGCTTGAAAATATCCTTGCCGCCATGCCCTACATGGACGAGGATATGTGCCAGCTTGCCGCCGCAGCGGTGAAAAAGCTGCAAGCCATGACGGACAGCGAGTTTTCCGAACGGGAGTTTATCTTGACCGACGAGGAATAGCCCATAGAAAACAGGGGCGCGGTTTCCGACTTCCGGCACCGCGCCCCTGTTCTTTTTTTGTCCTTGCGTGGACAATTAGAAAGCCGTTTTTGCGGGTTTGAATATAAAGTATCGTCTACGCCGTTTCCCCGCGCTGGAAGCCGCAGAAACACAGGCGTTTTCAGCCCTTAACGTTCCACTTGTTACCCCTTTATTCGTCCGTTTCGTCTTTCTTCTTTTCCGCGTCCACAACGCCCTCAATCATGCCCGTTACAACGGCGTTTAATTGCGCCGCGTTTTGGGAAGTGATAACGGGCTTGCCCGTTTCCGCTTCAAGGGCTTGTTTTGCAATCCCGGCGACATTCCCGCCGCGACGGGCAACCTCTATGTTTTCTTCAAAGGTTTCCGGCTTGGACGCTTGGGAAATATCTTTTGTAGAGGTTTCCGCGAGCATATTTAAGATGATTTCCGTTGTACTCATGTTATCCCGCAGATTTTCTTTTTTTAAGCCTTTCAGCTTTTTGTATTGCCGCGTCGTCATTCCCGACCATGCGCGGGTGATCTCGTCGGTGAGTATCGCATATTCAACGCCCTTTTTCACGCCCCGGTCTTGCCATTCGTCGGTTAATTCTTTCCGCACTTGGATTGCCTGTAACCGCTGGTTAATCCATTCGCGGGTATATCCCTTTTTCAGATAGGTTTCAAGGGCGCGATCAATGGCCTGTTCCGGGTCTATGGTTTCTTCTATCCGTTCCCGCCCGACTTCCGCAAGCCACAGCTTAAACGGCTCTGCTTTCGGTGAGGGGATAGACTGAATGATACGCAAAAGCTGTTCCGTTGTCGCAACGTCGGTCAACCGCTTTTTCCCATCGGCAGCGGTCATTTTCAAAGCGTTACAGTTTGTAACGGTTTCATTTCCCTCGTCTTTTAAGCGTTTTTTCATTACGCGCCAGTAGGTTTGAGGGTTGGGGCTGTCGGTCAAAACCGCGACAACATCAACAATGGAAAAGTACCATTCTTCCTTTTCCTCGTCCCATGCCGTTCTGATTGCTTTGTTTTCAAAAAGCTGCAATTTGTCGTTATCCATTTGCGATACTCCTTTCCAGGCAATTCTATTTTACAATAAAATTATGACTTTTTCTACTGTAACCTCTTATCGTTCCTGCTCCCGCGTCTTGCTTTGGGACGGGTAAAGAATACTATCGACGTTCTTTTTGACAATGCCGTACTCCTGCATTTGCTTTTTCGCTTGGCGGTAATCCTCATACAATTTGCTTTTCCTGTCGTTTAAGCTGCTATACTCCTTGCGCAGCGCGGCGAGATCGGGCAGCTTCTTTATCTGCATTTCCTTTAATGCCCTTGCCGCAGCTTCAAACAGGATAATTTCGCTTTCATGCCCCCGCAGATACTTTTCCTTGTCCCGCGACTTTTTGTATTCCTCGTAAATCGGTTTTAATTGTCGGTATGTGGTTGTGTGCTTGATAAGCAGCGACAAATCAGACATACGCTGTTCCACTTCCTTAACCGCCTTTGCCGCCGCGTCATGAGCGGTCATAATATCGGCTATCTTGCTTTCAAGTTCGCTATAATACTCAATCTTGTTTTCGGTTAGGAAGTTCATGCTTTTAGCAGCCTGTTTCAGATTATGGATTTTTGCCCACCGTTCATAGCCCGCCGACTGTTGGGCTTTGATACTGTTTTCAAGATCGACGACAAGCCGGATTTTCTTATCTTCCCGCAGCGTTTTTGTTTTGGCAACATACACGCCCTTGATACGCTCCTTTATCGCTTCTTCCGTATAGGCCGCGCCGAGCGTCTTTGTGCGGGTAAACCGTTCCTGTCCGGCAGCGCGAAAGGAAATGTATTTGCCCTGTTTGATTTCATACCCCATTTCCTGCAAGCGGCGCAGCAGTTCGTCAAAATCTTTCACTTGGGGAATGAGAGTATCTATCGCCGTTTTCAGCTTTGCTTTGTAGCTTGTCCCTTGCTTTTCGGCGGTGTATTCTGCATAGCTTTTTCCCTTGTCCTGTCCCGGTACGACGACGGATAGCCCATGCTCTTTACATATCCTGTCGCTGGTGCGCCGGATAGCGTGATAGCTTTGCTTGTTGGAATGGTACTTTTTGTAGTCAACAAAGCTAACCGCATTGAAAATCAGGTGATTATGCAAATGTTCTTTATCTATATGTGTTGCAACTAGTACTTGAAATCCATTAAATGTATCTGCCAGTTTTAAACCTGCATTATGTACTTGATTAGGTGTTAAATTATCCTTTGGATCAAATGACTGTATAATATGTATATATTGTCTGCCACCATTCTTATGGTATAAATCTTTCATATATAGCATTTCCTCTAGACAACTGTCAGCCATACAATCTTTGCCTGTAATTAAATCTGCAGTTGTTTTCTTATCTTGTGTAACATAATTTATAATTCTTTTTATGTTTGCTTTTGAGCTAATTGCTTCAATAACTGCCATATATTAATCACTTCCATTCGTACTTCTCTTAAATCTACTGTTGTAATAATTCCTTCATTTGCAAGTCTTGTTAATTGATTAATATTATTTCCTATTCTTCTAAGTTCACTATCTACTTTATCTAATCCATTTACAATAATAATTTTATCTTTCAAACAAGAACTTACAATAAATTTTGTAATTGTCATGTTACATTTTTTTGCTTTTGATTCAATTATGTTTTTTTCTTTTTCAGTTAATCGTAAATTTATTTTCTTATCTTTGGGCATTCTATTCCTCCTTGATTTTCCCTAAAACAGATTAAAGGGGTTTGGGTTATCCCAATTTTGCAAGCTCTATTTGATGGTACTTGTACCTACAAATAGGAAGCTTGCAATACTATAAATAGCAAAACTATTTTGCACTATTTACAAAATTTAATTGGTTATTTGTTAAATAGTTATTTACTTTTTTAAGTTCATCTTCTTTGAATTTATTGAATACTGATGTATATGTATTTAAAGTAACTGTTACATCTTTATGCCCCATTAATCTTTGTAAAACTACTGCTGTCATTCCAGCTTCAATACATCTCGTTCCATAAGTATGCCTTAAACAATGTGTACTTATATTTTTAGAACTTGTTTTTAATTCTTCTTCAAATATTCTTTTTAGTTCTTTATTAATTGCTGATGTTCTTATGTAATTATTGTTTGTTGTAAATATTAAATTGTGTAAATTCTCATTTGAATATTTTATCTGTTCTTCAAAAATTGGCATTAAAAAATCTGGGATAGGTAAAGTTCTATTACCTGCATAAG
>OLRO01001724.1_pt1 | contig 11846 bp, 2 predicted proteins | sample 1673131 | NCBI WGS metagenome assembly OLRO01 (sample SAMEA3136757, study PRJEB25190) | human gut metagenome | biome: human gut; feature: human-associated habitat; material: faeces | place: Austria | collected 2013 | reverse complement strand
GAAGTAAATAACAATAAAAACATATAAAAAGCAACAGGGAGCAAAGGAAAACGGAGGTCAATATGAAAAGTGCGAAAAACAAAATAATAGTAATCATATTAGCAATAATAACATTAGCAACAATAGTAATAGGATATGGACTAGCCAAATACATAGGAAAAAGCCAAGGAGCAGGAGAAGCGACAATAGCAAAATGGAGCTTCAAAGTAAATGACGCAGAAGACGGCTCAAAAACATTTAATTTAATAAACACAATAAATCCAAACAGCAATGTGCAAGAAGGAAAAATAGCTCCAGGAACAAACGGATATTTTGACTTAAAATTAGATGGAACAGGAAGCGAAGTAGGTATAAATTACATAATAAACGTAAAAGTAGAAAATAAGCCAGAAAACATGAAATTCTACATAGACGAAAAATACACAGTAGAGCTACCAGTAGAAGAAAATGAAATAGTAATAAACGACAACATACCACTAAGTGAAGTAAACAAAGAAAAAACAGTAAGAATATATTGGAATTGGGAATACAAAACAGGAAATACAGAAGAAGAAATATACGAAAACAATTTAAAAGACACAAAAGACATGGGAAAAACAGTAACAGTAGAAACGAAAGTAACAGGAATACAATCAAAACCAGAAGCGAAAACAGTAGGATATAAAGCATATTATTACGTAGAAAACGCAAACGACAACAATTATACACTATACACAACAAAACAAAACGAAAAACCAACAGATACAGAATTAACATTAAGTAGTATAGCAATAGACATACCAAACGCAATATATGAATATGGAACAGAAACATATGGAGGAGAGCATGTAGCAAATGTAAAAATAGCAGAAGACGGAACAACAAATGTGTATATGTATTATAAAAGAGCAAGATACACACTAACAACGATAGCAGGAGAAAATGTAGATCAAGTAACATCAAAAGGAATATCAACAGGAACAAGTAAAGACAACGAAAAATTTGAGCAACCGAAAAAAAGAATGGAAACAAGATATAAGTACGGAGAAAGTATAACAATAACAGCAACTCCAAAAGAAGAAGAGGACGGATATACATATAACTTCAGTAAATGGGAAACAGAAACGCAAAAAAGTCTAGGAGAAAAATACGATAAAACAAAACAGGAAACAGAAATACAAATGCCAGATGAAGATGTAACAATAGAGGCAACAGTAGGAAAAACAGCAAACAGATACAAAGTAATATATAACGAAAACACAGGAACCGGAAAAATGGAAAGCCAAGAGTACGAGTATGAAAAAGAGCAAGCACTAAGACCAAATACATACACAAAAGTAGGATACACATTTGAAAAATGGAATACAAAAGAAGATGGAACAGGAGACGAGTACGAAGACGGGCAAATAGTAAAAAACTTAGTAAAAGCGAAAAACGGAGAAATAACACTATATGCAATGTGGAAAGCAAACGAATACGAAATAGAATATAAAAGCAATGGTGGAACAGGAACAATGGAAAGCCAAAAGATAAAATATGACGAAGAGCAAAAAATAAAAAAGAACGAGTATAAAAGAGCAGGATATACATTTGTAGGATGGAATAAAGCAGAAGACGGAACAGACACAAGTTATGAAGAAGAAGAGCAAGTATTAAACTTAGTAACAGAGCAAGGAGGAAAAGTAGTATTATATGCAATATGGAGTGCAAAAACATATACAGTAGAATACGATGCAAACGGAGGAGAAGGGCAAAAAAGCACACAAGTGTTTACATATGATGCAGAAAAGAGCTTAAAAGCAAATACATACACAAAAATAGGAAATACATTTAAAGGCTGGTCAACAAGAAAAGAAGGGATAGTAGAATATGAAGATAAACAACAAGTAAAAAACATAGCCCAAACAAATGAAAAAATAACACTATATGCAGTATGGGAAAAGAATACATATACAATAAAATATGATTCAAATAGTCCAGAAGGACAAGTAATAGGCGAAATGGAAGACACAAACGCAACATACGAAGAAAGCCAAAAATTAAAAGCAAATGAATATAAAAGAATAGGATATAGATTTAAAAACTGGAATACAAGACAAGATGGAACAGGAACATATTATGAAAACGAAGAAGAAGTAAAAAATCTAGTACAAATAGCAAATGGAGAAATAAAATTGTATGCACAATGGGAAGCAAACACATATACGGTAAACTTTAATAGTAATACAGGAGGAGGAGAGCTAAAAAGTGAAAAGTATAAATATGACATAATATATAGCTTACCAGAATGTACATATGTAAAAAGAGGATATACATTTAAAGGTTGGACAGAAGATAAAGAAGGAACAGGAAAAATATATAATGACACACAAGAAGTAAAGAACTTAAGAGCAGAAGAAGGAGAAGAAATAACACTATATGCCCAATGGATAGCAAATACAAATACAGAATATACAGTAGAGCACTTAGTAATGAATACAAGAGGAATATATGAAACAGTATTAAAAGAGCAAAAAACAGGAACAACAGATAGTAAAATACAAATAAGAGACTTAGTAAAAACAACAACAAATTACAATGTAAAAAATGGAATATACTATAAAAGGGCAAGATCAGAAGGAGAAGAAAAAACAGAAGAAACAATAAAAGCAGATGGAAGCACAAAAATATTAATATATTATGCAAGAGCATATGGATATTTAACAACACAAAAAGGAGAAAATATAGCAACAATTACAGAGCAAACGAGACATAAATATTATTATGGACAAACAATACCAGATATAACAGCGACACCAGAATATAAACAAGGGTACTTAACGAACTTTGAAAAATGGGAAAGTAGTAATAATGAGATAATACCAAATATAACGACAAATCCAATACAAAATTATACATGGCCAGCAATGGAAGAGGGAACAGAAATAACACTAACAGCAAAAGCGACAAGAAAAGAAAGTGATAAAACACCATACACAGTAAATTATTATATAGAGCATGCAAATGACGACGAATATGAATTATATAAAACACAAATAAAAGAAGGAATAACAAACGAAAAAATAACAGAAGAAAAAGAAGATATAGGGCTAGAAAATTGTACAATAGCAAAAACAGATATAACAGAACAAACAATAATAAAAGCAGATGGAACAACAACAGTAAACGTATATTACGCAAGAAATAAATATAAAGTAACATTAAAAGGAAAAGAGCATATAACAAAAATAAACTTATCCACAAAAAAAGAAGAAAATGTGGAAAGCGACGACCAAAAAACAATACAAAAAGAGATAAAATGGGGAGCAGAAGTAACAATAAAAGCAACAATAGAAAACACCCCAGGATACACATATAACTATAAAGGCTGGAGAGCAGAAAATGAAGAAGGGCAAGAGCAAGAAGTAAATTTAGGAAGTGAATATGATAGTACAAAAGAAAGTACAAAAATAATAGTACCAACAACAAACATAACACTAACAACCACAGCCGAAAAGATAGCAAATACATACACAATAATATATAACGCAAATACAGGAACAGGGAACATGGAAAAACAAGTACATACCTACGACATAGCACAAAAGCTAACAAAAAATGCATTTACCAAAACAGGCTACACATTTAAAGGCTGGGCAACAGCCAAAAGCTTGGAAGAAGTAAAAGCACGAAGTGTAGCAAAGCAAGAGAATGGAACAACAAAAGCATTAACAGAAGAAAACGAAACAGTACAAACAACAAATGAAACAAGTGAAGCAACAAAATCAACAAATGGAGTAGTATATCAAGACGAAGAAGAAGTAAAAAATATAACAACAACACCAAATGAAGAAATAAACTTATATGCAGTATGGGCAGATGAAACCGCACCAGAAATAACAATAAAAGAAGAGACAACAACAAAAACAATAACAGTAAGTGTAACAGCAACAGAGCAAGGTTCAGGACTAACAGGAAAATATAAATATTATCTAGGGACAAAAGATGGAACAGAAATAAAATATAATGAACCAATAGAAAAAGAAGCAACAACATATACATTTGAGAGCCTAAAAGAAAATACAACATATTACATAAAAGTAGAAACCGAAGATAAAGCAGGAAATGTAGGAAAAGCAGAAAACATAGAAATAGCAACAAAGAAATTAGAAGGAGAAGTAACATATACAGACGAGTATTGGAGTAATGGAAAATATATAGTAACAGTAAATACAGAAGCAACAAACGAAGAAGGAAACATATATGAGATACAATATCAAGTTTTAACAGCAGAAAAAATAGCACAAGGAGAAACATTTAATCCAGAAAAAAATTGGAAAGAAGAGCTAATAAAAACAGGAACAGTTTTAGGACTACAAGATGAGCAACAAAATGGGAATGGTGACAATAATACTACGGAAAACGATAATGAAAATACTACAAGCAATGATGGAAATAATGCGAACAGTAATGTAAATACAATAAATGAACAAAATACAACAAGCTTAATATTAAAAGATGGAGATATCATTTACGCAAGAATATATGACGGAATAAATGGATCAGAAGAATATTACACAAAAGAAATAAAAAATAATGCAAAGAAAACATACACAGAAAAAGAGCTAGCCCAAATAGAATATCAAGTACCAACATATGACATATTAGCATACGAAGCAAAAGAAGATGGATTAAAAGTAGGAATAGAGCAAGAAATAACAGGAATAAAACAATATGATTACTATGCAAAGTCAAGTATAGAAGACGAGTATAAATTAATAAGTACAAGTACAAATTGGAATGATAAAGCAGAAGTAACAAATGAGATGCTAGAAAAATTAGGAAAAGAGCAGTTAAAAGCAAATGAAACATATAAAGTAAAAGTATTAATGCAAACAGAAGCAGGAAAAATAACACAATGTTTAAATACAGCAACAATAATAACAAAACCACAAGCAGAAAAAGAAACAAGTTATGCAGAAAATAGAACATATATAGATGAAAACAAGTACACAGCAGTAATACCAGCAGGGTTTAAAGTATCAGGAGCAGAAGGAGAAAATAAAATTTCGGCAGGAATGGTGCTAAAAGATAGTGAAGGAAATGAGTTTGTATGGGTACCAGTAAATCAGGCAAAAGATATAGAAGGAGTAACAAAAGTACCGACAAGTACATCAAGTAAAGCAACATACTATAAACCAATGGTAAGAGCACAACAAAGTGGGAATGGGTATGATTATTATTCATACTATTTCACTGCGGGAAAATCATATACAAGAACATATATGGGAATAGGAACACAGTATATAAAAGAGCCAACACTTCTAACAGGAAGTGCCGATGATGGATATACATGGGATGTAACAACAGTAAAAGGAACAGAGTATGACGCGAGTGAGCAAAACTATTCAGAAACATTAGGATTTTCAAGTGTAAAAGAATTTGGAAGTTATATGAATAAAGAGTATACAAATATGGTAAATAGCACAGATAAATATAATGGATTTTATATTGCAAGATATGAAACATCATTAAACGGAGATAAAGCAGAATCTAAAAAAGGAAAAACACCAATGTCGGAAATGACATGGTATAAAATGTACTATAACCAAGATAGTACAAGAAATTCAAATAATACATACTATAGCAATACAAATGTAACAACAAGTATGATATGGGGAGCACAATATGATGCGATATTAAACTGGGTGTTAGCAGGTAATGAAAAATCAAAGTTACAAGCAACAACATATGGAAATAAATCAAATGTACAAAAGCCAACAGGAAGTTATGAGAATGATAAAATAAATAATATATATGATTTAATTTCAAATGTTTCTGAGTTTACTCAGACTGGAAATGGTACAACACAAAGAATTGCAAAAGGAAATACTTTTGAAAAAAGTCAAAATAGAAATATAACAGAATACATATATCCAAGCTTATTAAACCAAGGCTTAGGATATGGCTCAAGAATGGCAATGTATATAAATAATTCATCAAAAGAAGTATTACCAGCAATAGAAATAACAGAAACAACACAAACATCAAATACAATAACAGTAAAAATAAAAACAACAAATAATGGAGCAGGAATATCAAAATACTTGTACTCAATAAGTGAAGATGGAGTTGAATGGAAAACATATGAAGCATATTCACAAGAGTATACATATACAAAATTATTACAAAACACAACATACCAAATAAAGGTACAAGCAGAAGATAAGAATGGAAATATGAGTATAGTAAAGACAGGAGAAGCAACAACAGAAGGTTCAACATTAGAAGAAGGAGCAATATATGTAAAAGGAATTGCTGGTTCAAGCGGAAAAGCAAGATTGCTATTAGCCGTAAGGGATGATTATAGTGCAGGAGGATATACAATAGAATATCAAGTAAAAGTAGCAGATAGTACAACAGTAAATAATGAAACAGGAAGAGCAACAGAAATAGATGAACAGGGAAAATGGAAATCAGGCGATTTAATAACTGGACTATATGAAAACGACGAAGTTTATGCAAGATTAACAGATGGAACAAATTATACAGGATATATAACAATAAAAATAACAAACCTAGAAACATTTTCGAATACATATTCAGAAACACAAAAATATACAGATTTAACAGGAAAAACAGCATATATTCCAGCAGGATTTAGTGTAGGAACATCAGAGACAATAAATAAAATAGACAATGGCTTAGTAATACAAGACGAAAAAGGTAATCAATATGTATGGATACCAGTAGAAGAAGCACTAGCAAAAAACACAACATATCCAACAAGTGCATCAAGTACATCAACATATAAACCAATGGCAGTATATCAGGATAATAGCACAAGGTATTATCAAAGTTTGATTTATGACTATAGTTCAACTGCAAAAACATATTCATATGTAAATACTAAGTACAAATTAGGAAATATTGGTTATAGAGAGCCAAGTTTAATTACTGGAAGTGACTATGATGGATATACATGGGATTTAGAAAGCTTAGAGAAAGTTAGTGGAAATGGTAGAGATGCAGCTAAATTATATTATTCAAGTGTATTAAAGTTCAAATCTCCAACAGAATATGGTAAATATAAGAATGAAGAATATAAAAATATGATAGATAGCGTAGAGAAATATAAAGGTTTTTATATGGCGAGATACGAGACATCAGTAAATGCAAATAATGAAGTACAATCACAAGCAGTATTGACACCAGAAATAGCCAATACATATAGGATGATATATTATCAAGATAGCAATAGATATGCTCAAAATCCATATTATAATAGTAAATCAGTAACCAGTAGTATGATGTGGAATGCACAATATGACAGTATGTTAAATTGGATGTTACAAAAATCAGAAAATAAAGATCAAGTATTTTCAACAACGCTAGGGAACCATAAAACTGCAACAGAAGCAGATGAATCTGGTGTAAACATGGATGATTTAACAAATAACATATTTGACCTAGGTGGAAATGTAATGGAAACTACGCAGGGATCTCAGGCGAATTCTTGTTATATAGCTCGAGGTGGAAATTTTTATAAAAATTATACATATCTAGGCAATTATTCTATGGCACAAAAATATTCACAATGGGAAAATGAAACCCAAAATACAGCATACAATGTATTTGGAACAAGAATGGCATTATATTTAACAAAACAACAAGATACAATACCACCAACAATAACACTAAATTCAGAGCCAACTACAACGACAAATAGTGTATATATAAGAACAGATGCGATAGATGAAAATTCAGGAATAAAGAAGTATCATTATTATATAAGTACAGATGGAACAAAATATACAGAAAATATAGGTTGGGGAAATTCATATACATTTGAAGGATTAACTCCATCAACGACATATTACATATATGCAACAGTAGAAGATAAAGCAGGAAATGTAAGTGAAAAGACACCAGTAAAAGAAGTGCAAACAAATGTAATAGATGCAGTAGATACAATATTGACACCAAGAATATATGGTTCAGAAGGAGATGGAAGAGCATATTTTGCAATAACTGACGAATATAAAAATCAAGGATATAGCGTAGAATATCAAGTAGTAAAACAAGGTTCAACATTTAAAGAAAATGGTATATGGACAAAAAGTGATAGTGCAACTGCAATGGGGTTATCAGTAGGAGATATGGTATATGCAAGAGCAAAAGATAATACAGGAAACACAACAAATTATAGAGCAGTAACAATAACAGAGCTAGAAGAATTTGATGATACACTAGAAGCAAAAACAACGAATAAGAAGGAAGGAGTATATTATACATATACAGATGAAAATGGAGATGTAGCATATATACCATCAGGATTTAGTGTAGGAAAAACAGATTCAATAAATAAAATATCGACGGGATTGGTAGTACAAGATAAGGATAAAAACCAATATGTATGGGTACCAGTAAATAAAGATGAAGTCGTATATGATGGAAGAAATGTAAAAACAGATGGAACAGATATATATAAACCAATGGCACAATATCAAAAAGGATATAATGAGACAACAGAACAATATTTTGAGGGAGTATCATATAGTTTTAATAAAAATTATGAAACAGGTTCAAAGCAACAGTATGTATCTTCAAACAAAATAACAAATACATTAGGAACAGCTAATTACCGTGAACCAACACTTCTAACAGGAGCAGCAAATTATTCATGGGTATATCAAGTATCAAACAATCAATATGATGCAGTAGAACAATATTATAAAGGAATACTCGGATTTAATAGCGCAACAGAATTAGGAATATATATGAATGAAGAATATACAAATATGATAAAAAGTGTAAAAGAATATGGAGGGTTTTATGTAGGAAGATATGAAACGAGCTTAAAAACAGGAGTAGTAGGTAGTAAAATAAATGAAACACCAATGAACGCAATATCTGGAACAGAGACAAGTTCAGATAATGGAAATTTATGGTATGGAATGTATAACAAACAAGATAGTAATAAAAACATAAGAAATCCATATTATAATTCAACAGCAGTAGTAAGTAGTATGATATGGGGTTCGCAATATGAAGCAATGCTTAATTGGGCATTGACAGGAAATGAAGCTTATATGGTATTTGAAAGAACAGGAAATCATTCAGGAAGTGTAGCAAAAACCGGGGCATATGGTTCTGATATAATGAACAATATATTCGATTTGAGTGCTAATAGGTACGAATATACGCAAAAAGGTAAAGGTATGGAACAACGTATATATTATGGAGGAACTTGTAGTAGTAATAGTGCAAGCAATACATGTTTTAGAAATGGAGCAAAACCAAACAACATTTCTGCGCAAGGCTCACGCCTATCCCTATACATCCGCACTTCAAAATAATACAAATATTTTATTAAATATGTAAAATGCAGACAAATAACGAATAACCTAGATTATTAAAATAAATCAATTGCAAAACATTGAAATTATAAAAAGAAGATAGAGGATAATCGAATTTGAAAATATAACAAAAATCACTAAAAACAAGAATTATATTTGATAATATATAATTCTTGTTTTTTACAAATTGCTCTAATAATTAATAAAACAAATTAAATACTTATACAATCAAACCAACAATTTTAATCGTAAATTCATAAACAACAACATTAATATTAAAAAATCTTATACAACCATAAACAGCAAAATAATATCCCAACAATTAATTCAGTTTATAAAAACAGGTTGCTTTTTACCATATAAAATAGTAAAATCATAATAGATAATTTGCCATGCGGAAAGAAGGGAAATGCAAATGAAAAAATTACCTTACGGAATAAGCGATTATGAGAAAATAATAAAGGACAATTATTATTATGTTGACAAAACAATGAACATAGAAAAATTAGAAAATTTATCAGAGCCCTACATAATGTTTTTGCGTCCACGTAAATTTGGAAAAACGTTATTTACAAGTACTTTAGAACATTATTATGACATAAACCAAAAGGATGAATTTGAAACATTATTTTCACAAACCTATATAGGAAAAAATCCAACAAAACTAAAAAATAGTTATCATGTATTAAGATTTAATTTTTCAGGAATAGATACAAGTAGTGGAAATGCAACAATAAGTGGATTTAAAGCAAGAACAATGTCTGCAATAAAAGTATTTTGCGAAAAATATAAACTAGATTTTTACATAAATGAAAATGATGAAGCAGAAAATATTTTAGACAATTTATTTAAAGCTTTTTACATACAAAAAGCATCAGAGCGATTATATGTAATAATAGATGAATATGATCATTTTTCAAATGAATTATTAGGATTTGACACAGAAAAATTTAAAGATTTAGTATCAAAAAACGGAAAAATAAGAAAATGGTACGAAGTTTTAAAACAAGGAACAGAAAGTGTGGTAGATAGAATATTTATAACAGGTGTTGCTCCAATAACATTAGATAGTTTAACTTCAGGATTTAATATTAGTACAGATATAACACAAGATGAGCAGTTCAATGAAATGTTGGGTTTTACGAAAAAAGAGCTAATAGTTTTAATGAAAGAGCAAGATATTTCTAAAGAAAAACAAGAATTATTATTGCCTTTATTAAAAGAAAATTATGATGGATATATTTTTTCTATGTATGGAAACGAAAGTGTGTATAATTCAAATATGTGTTTATTTTTATTAAGTCAATATATACGACTAAAAAGGATTCCAGAAGACCTCGTAGATTCAAATATTGCAAGTGATTATTCAAAGTTAGGTGGAATGCTAGATATTTGCGAAGGTGATAATAAAATGCAAATACTAGAAAGGACAATTTCTGGTGAAGGAATTTTGACCGAAATTACAAGAAAATTTAACCCAGAAATTGGATTTGGAGAAAAAGAATTTGCTTCAATGTTATTTTACCTAGGATATTTGACAATAAGAGGAAATCTAATAGGAAAAGCCAAATTGCAAATACCAAATTTAATAATGCGAGAGCTATACTCAAGCTATTTTATGGAACTTGTAAACAATAAAGCCAATTTGAAAATTGACCAGAACGATTACAATGAAATAATAGAGCAAATTGCATATAGAGGAGAAATAACAAAACTAACAGAGCTATTGCACATATATTTAAATAATTTATCAAACCGTGATTTTCAAAGATTTGACGAAAAATATATTAAATTAATTTGCTATTGTTTAGCAATGAATTTAAAAATATTTTCAGTAAAATCAGAATTAGAAGTAAACAGAAATTATCCAGATTTGTTAATAACACCACATGATAAGACAAAAGGCTATAAATCTGTAATGATTGAGTTTAAGTATTTAAAGAAAAATGAGTTTCAAAGGCTTACGGAAAAGCAAAAAGAAGCTAAAGAGCAAATTGAAAGATATGGTGAGTTTGAAGATATTAAAAATATAAAAGGTTTGAGTAAATATACAATAGTTGTCGTAAATGACACTGTTTATGTAGAAAAAGTATAAAAAATTTAAATACAAAGGAGGAAGAAAATTTGAAAAATAAAAAGGAAGTTATAGGTTTAATTGTAGTAATTCTAATAATAGGAGCTATAATTGCAATACCACTTTTAACGCAAAAAAACAAAAAAAATCCAGATGCAGAAAATACAGAAAATACTGCAAATTTAGAGTCTCAAATAACAAAGGTGGATTCATATATAGGAAAGTTAAGTGATGGTTCACAAATAAATACAAATGCAAAAATGAATCAATCAAAAGATTTAGGTAATTTGCAATTAACAAATATTAGGTTAACATTAAAAAATGGTGTTACAACATTTAGGGCAACTGTAAAAAACAATGGTGAAACAAAAACAGATTTAAAAAATGTAATGCTAACATTAAAAAACGAAAATGATGAAAAAGAATATTGCTATCGTGATGATGCTGATGCTTTC
>OLRO01001722.1_pt1 | contig 11850 bp, 10 predicted proteins | sample 1673131 | NCBI WGS metagenome assembly OLRO01 (sample SAMEA3136757, study PRJEB25190) | human gut metagenome | biome: human gut; feature: human-associated habitat; material: faeces | place: Austria | collected 2013 | reverse complement strand
CGCCGCCGGAGAAGGCGAACACCGCGGGGATGATCATCAGGCCCGCCATGATGGCAATGGCCGTGTCGAAGATCTCCACGTTCTCGGTGGACTCCTCGATGGAGACATCCTTCTTCATGTAGGAGCCGAAGGTGACGAGGATGCCCATTGCGATGGAGAGGGAGTAGAACATCTGCCCCATGGCGGTCACGACGGTCATCCAGGAGAAGTTGGAGAGATTCGGCACGAGAAAATACTTCACGCCCTCCAGCGCACCCGGGCGGGTGACGGAGTAGCCCGCGATGATGACGGACAGCACCACGAGAATGGGCATCATCACCTTGGAGACCCGCTCCACACCGTTGCGCACGCCTGCAAAGATGATGGCAAGGGTGAAGATGGTAAAGATGACAAAGCATATCTCCGCCGAAGCGCCGCTGGAAATGAAGGCCGAGAAGTAGCCGTCTGTGGCCAGCTCACTGCCGTGGCCGCTGACGTAGTCGGCCAGATACCGGATGACCCAGCCGCCGATGACCGAGTAATAAGGCACGATAAGGATGGGGATGATGGCGTTTATCCAGCCGCCGAAGGAGCGCCCGCCCTTGCGGACGGCGGCGAATGCGCCCACCGGGCTTTTCCTGGTCATCCGGCCCAGCGCCGTCTCGGCCACGATCATGGTGTAGCCGAAGGTGAAGGCGAGGATGATGTAGATGAGCAGGAAAATGCCGCCGCCGTACTTTGCTGCGAGGTAGGGGAAACGCCAGATATTGCCGAGGCCTACCGAAGCGCCTGCCGCTGAGAGGACAAAGCCGATCTTGCCCGAAAAGGCGCTTCGCTTGTGCTGATTTTGGTTCATTAGATTCTCCTCTTTTCACAAATTTGAATAAGTCCAGTGTAACACTGCCACAGGTGGGATTCAACAGATTTTCCGATAAAAACCGCGAAATGCATCGAAAGAATCGAACGGCAGCATTAAAAAATAAGCACAGAGGCCCAGAGACCTCTGCGCTTGAAGATACAGATTCAGTCCACTACCGGCACATCCAGCCCGAATTCCAGCGGGCGGAAGCGGGGGCAGACGTTCTCGGTGATGCAGATGACCGATGCGGCCAGCCGGCTGCCGATCTCGCAGGACTCGGCCAGCGTTTTGCCGTAGGTCAGGCCGATAGTGGTGCCGGCAAAGAAGGCATCGCCTGCGCCGGTGGTGTCGATCACATCCACCTTCTTGGCAGGCACCACGCCGCACTCGCCGTTGGCGCGGGCATATACGGCACCCTGACCGCCCATGGTGATCACCATACTGGGAATGTTGGCGCTGTGCACATTGGCGGCCAGAACCCTGCACATCTCGTCCGGGGCCAGATGGCCGTAATCATCGGAGAACAGCAGCCCGGCTTCCTGCTGGTTACACACAAAGCAATCGATCTGCTGCAGGAAATCTCGGCGCTCCATGGCAATACTCATGTTGGAAATGGCCGCAAAAACCTTTTTGTTGTACTTTTTGGCGTAGTGCAGCACCTGTTTTACAGTATCTTTTTCCAGATCCAGCTCCAGCGCAATGGCATCGCAGTCGGCAAAGATCTCGTCACCCTTTTCCTTTAAAAGGCCGGTGAGGGGAGTGGTGTCCGGCCGCTTGGAAATGGCTGCATGCACATCGCCGTCGTTGTCAAAGATGGCCAGCCAGGTGCCCATGCCGTCCGGCACGCGCTGGATGTACTTGGTGTTCACCTTGTGGTTCTCCAGCTTGTTGATCACATCCTGTCCCATGCCGGTGTCGTCCACCAGACTGACAAAGGTAGGGCGCAGCTCTACATTGGCGATATCCTCCACCACGTTGCGGCTCACTCCGCCGTGTACCTGCTCAATGCGGCCGGCATTGCGCCCGCCCGGAATATAGGCGGAAAGGGGATAGCCTTTGATATCCACAAAAACAGCACCGAGCACAACGATTCCCATAGCAAAAAACCTTTCTGAACAAGAAATATTTACGTCTATTATACCGTATTCTGACACAATGCGCCATCCCTTTTGCGCAAAAACTCCGCAAAGGTCAGGCAAGGGCTGTCTGCGCTGTGCGCACCAGATATTCCATGGCCTGCATCGGGTACTGTCCGGCAGCAGTCTCACCGGTCAGCATCACGCTGGCCGCGCCGTCCAGCACGGCGTTGTAAATGTCACTCACCTCGGCACGGGTGGGCACGGCGCGGGTGCACATGCTGTCCAGCATCTGGGTCACTACCATAAAGGGCACGCCTGCAGCCCGGCAGGCGGCGGAAAGCTGCTTCTGGCAGCGGGGCAGCTCCCACAGCGGCATGGCATTGCCAAGGTCTCCGCGGGCGATCACCACCTCATCCACAAGGTGGATGAATTCCGGCAGGGCACGCACACCGGTCATGTTTTCAATTTTGGCAAAGATACGGATATCCGCAGCCCCGGCTTCTTCCAGCGCATGGCGCAGGGCCAGAATATCTGCTTTGCCGCGCACAAAAGGCAGCATCACACCGGTAACACCGCACTGCTTTGCAATTTTCAGGTTCTGCAGGTCTTCCTCCGTCAGGGTAGGCGAGGGCACCGCAAGGCCCGGTGCAGCAATGCTTTTGCGGCTCTGCAGGGTGCCGCCGCGCACCACGGTGCACACAAGGGCTTCCGGCAATGCCTGTGTGACCTGCACCAGAAGCTTGCCGTCGTCCAGCAGAAGCTGCTGTCCGGGCGCAGCCGCCTGTACCAGAGCTGCCGGGCAAGGTACGCCGTCTGCGCCAAGGCGTACAGAGCTGCCCTCAACCAGAGCAACAGGCTCTGCCAGCGTGCCGATGCGCAGTTCCGGCCCCTGCAGGTCGATCAGCAGCTGGCGGATGCCGGCTGCGCGGATCATGGCCAGCCAGTCGGTGTGCGCCGCCAGCGGCCCGTGGGAAAGATTCATGCGGATGCCGGTCATGCCGGCTTCCACCATGTGCTGCAAGATCGCCGGCTGTGCGCAGGCCGGGCCGATGGTACCATAAAAATCCAAGGTTCATTCCCTCGATTCATTTTTTATTTCTAATGTATATTGTAACATGAACTGTCCGGGTTGAAAAGAGCCGGACGCGGGCAGAATAAGGGGATTGAAAAAAAGCGGTAGCAGCCTGCGCGGGGAAATTGCGAAAAATCAAAGACCCGGAACCTTTTGGAGCCGTTTTGGCCCTGAAAAAGTTCCGGGTTTCGTACAATGTTTTTGGAGAGCTGTCTTGCAACAGCTTTTTCGCATGTTCGGATGCTTTTATCGGCAAAGGCCGAGACGCTTTTTGAAGCCCTCCCACAGGCGCACCACCCGCTCCCGCGGCAGGAAATACCCGCAAGGACGGCGATTGCTGGGTGCACTGTGTGGCGCGGGTACCGGTACACCTGCCCGAATAACAAAAGAGGCTGTTGCACATCGTTTTAGCCGAAAGTGCAGCAGCCTCTTTTTGTTGTGGGCAATCAGCCCTCCGATGCAAAAAATTCTTTGGTCAGCCTGACCACTGTGCCGGAAAGCAGCAGCAACGCGAGCAGGTTCGGAATGCTCATCAGGCCGTTGAAGGTATCGGCGATGCTCCACAGCAGGCCCAGATCCATCGTTGCGCCCAGAATGGACACAAAGGAGTAGACCAGAAAGAAGGGCTTTGCCACCTTATCGCTGCGGCACAGGAACACCAGAAACCGGGAACCATACAGGCCCCAGCCGATGATGGTGGAAAAAGCAAAGCAGCACAGGGCCACGGCGGTAAAGATGGAAGCCCAGCCGCCGTAGGTGGTGGTAAAGCCGCTGATGGTCAGCTCTGCACCGGCGGCGGTGCCGTAGTTCACGGTGGTGCCGCTGCACAGAATGACCATGGCAGTCAGGGTGCAGATGACGATGGTATCGGCAAACACTTCAAAGATGCCGAACATGCCCTGCTTGACCGGCTTTTTGGTGTCGGCGCAGGCGTGGGCAATGGAACCGGTGCCAAGGCCGGCCTCGTTGGAGAAAATGCCGCGGGACACACCCTTCTGCATACTGACGAACAGGCTGCCGATGGTGCCGCCGGTGAACGCTGCCGGGTTGAACGCACCCGCAATGATGGACTCGAACACATAGGGCAGGCGCTCAAAGTTCAGCACCATAACGCCCACGGACAGCACGATGTAGAACAGAGCCATAAAGGGCACCAGCTTTTCGCTCACACTGCCAATGCGCTTGATGCCGCCCAGCAGCACCATGGCCACCAGCATGGCCACTGCGATGCCAACCACGAGGTTCAGGGTAGAAAGCGCACCGCCGCCCACCACGCCGTACTCCAGCAGAGCGGTATCGATAGCGGCAACGATGGTATTTACCTGTGTGGCATTGCCGGTGCCAAACACGGTCAGCACGCCAAACAGGGAATACAGCACAGCAAGAAACTGCCAATGCTTGCTCAGGCCGTTTTTAATGTAGTACATGGGGCCGCCTACCCATTCGCCCGCCTCGCTGCGCTCACGGTAGTGCACCGCCAGCGTGACCTCGGCAAACTTGGTGCACATGCCAAGCAGGGCAGAACACCACATCCAGAACACGGCACCCGGTCCGCCAATGGCGATTGCGCCTGCCACACCGGCAATGTTGCCGGTGCCCACGGTGCCGGCCAGCGCGGTGCACACCGCCTGAAAGGGGGTCATGGCGCCATCGGAAGCGTCTTTTTTGTGGAACATGCGTCCGATGGTAGTCTTGATGGCGTAGGGAAATTTGCGGATCTGCAAAAAGCCCGTGCGAACGCTCAGGAGCAGGCCTACGCCGATGATGCACACCATGGCGGGCACGCCCCAGATGAATTGGTTGACCGCCTGATTGACGGCCGTGATCGTCTCGATCATATTTTTCCCACATCCTCTGTTAAATTGCGCTTTTCCAGCCGAAATGCCGGAAAACAAACACCTTATTTTACCGCAGTTTTTGCGTACTGTCAAATAAAATGCACAAAAAAGAGGGAGGATTTTTGGCAAACTCTCCCTCAACTGCTTGAAACTATTTTATTTTACTTGTCCTTCGCCGTCCAGCGCTTTCAAGAAGGCTCAGCACTTTCCAACTGCCTTGCGGTACACCGGGTAAGCCACGATGGCGGACAGCACTTCGGTGATCCAGAATGCATGCCACACGCCGTTGGCACCAAGGAAATGGCACAGCACAGCGGCCAGCGGCATGATGAATACGATGTAGCGGCACAGCGAGATGACCAGCGATTCTGCGCCCTTGCCAAGGCCTTCCAGTGCACCGGAAGAGGTGGTGGATACGGCAGAAACCACAAAGCCCAGACAGATGATGCGCAGGGCAGTCTGGCCGATGGCGACGGTTTCGGGGTTGGAAGTGAACAGCTGCATCAGCGGGCGGGAAGCGAACAGGCAGATGACCGTGCCCGCAGCCATGATGGCAGCACTCATGATGAGGGTGAGTTCGTAGAGCTTTTTCACGCGGGCGTGCTGTTTGGCACCGTAATTGTAGCCAATGAGCGGGCGCATACCCTGCACGATGCCGTTGGCGGGCAGATACAGGAAGGTCTGCAGCTTGTAGTAAATGCCCAGCACCACCACGTAGCTCTGGGAAAAGCCCGCCAGCAGGCCGTTCAGGAAGGTAACCAGCAGAGAGGGCAGGGCCAGATTGAGGATGGCCGGCACGCCGATGGCATACAGTTTGCCGTCCAGTGCAGCATCCGGGCGCAGGCAGCTGCGGCGCAGTCGGATAGGCAGCTCAGTACGGACGTAAACGAAAAGGTAAACGCACAGGCTCAGCAGCTGGCCGATGCCGGTGGCAAGGGCCGCACCCGCAATGCCCATGGCAGGCACCGGGCCAAGGCCGAAGATCAGGATGGGGTCCAGAAGGATATTGCACACACAGCCAAAGATCAGCGCCGCCATAGTCACCTTCATGCGGCCCACGGCCTGAAACATCTTTTCAAAGGCCAGTGCCGCCATGTTGATGGTGGCAAACAGGAATACGATGGTGGAGTAGGTGATGCCGGATGCGATCAGGCCTGCGTCGCTGGTGAACCGGCGCAAAAAGCCCGGCATGATGACAATGCTGACAATGGTGATGAGAATGCCGTGCATCAGGCTCAGCGCCATACCGTGGGTGGCGGCAGTCTCGGCCTTTTTGTGGTCGCCCGCGCCAAGGTACAGTGCGATCATGGCATTGATGCCGATACCGAAGCCGATGGCGATGGCGTTGGCAAAATTCTGGATCGGGAACACCAGCGACAACGCAGTCATGGCGTCTTCGCTGATGCGGGCCACGAACAGGCTGTCCACGATGTTGTACAGACTGTTCACCAGCATGGAAATAACATTGGGCAGCGCCATGGATACCAACAGCGGCAGCACCGGTTTTTCTTTCATAAAGGTCTCGTTCATAGTGTTTGCATTGCTCCTGTAGAGAAAAGGAATGAATTACTGCAGCCGCGGAATCGTCAGGGCGAGACTGCTCGAAGATAAAAGCAGACGCAAAAAAGCCACACAATGGCTCTTTTGAAGTCATTGTGTGGCGAAAAGTAGCATACTGCTGTAAAAATCCACACGAATTTTATTAACTGTAGGATAACACGGCTTCCGGCAGATGTCAAGAGGTCAAACGGATAAAGTATGACTTTTATAGACTTGACCATTTTTCACCGGGAGGCTAAAATAAAAATAGATACTTTATAAAATAAGGAGAATCCTGCCATGAAATGGATGATCGCATCCGACCTGCACGGGTCGGCGTTTTATTGCAAAAAAATGATCAAAGCGTTTGAGCGGGAGAGAGCAGACCGGCTGCTTTTGCTGGGGGATCTTTTGTATCACGGCCCCCGCAACGACCTGCCGGAGGGCTATGCCCCGAAGGAGGTCATCCCGCTCCTGAACGGGCTGAAGCCGGCGCTTTTGTGCGTGCGGGGCAACTGTGACGCTGAGGTGGATCAGATGGTGCTGGATTTTCCCATTCTGGCCGACTATGCGGTACTGCCGGTGGGCAGGCGGCTCGTTTACGCTACCCACGGTCATGTGCACAACCTGAAAAACCTGCCGCCGCTGGCTCCGGGGGATGTCCTGCTGCATGGCCACACTCACATTCCGGCATGGACAGAGTTCGGCGAAGGCAATCTCTACCTGAACCCCGGTTCTGTGAGCATCCCGAAGGAGGGGAGTGCACATAGCTATATGACACTGGAAGGGGAGACTTTCCTTTGGAAAACGCTGGAAGGCGAAGTGTACCGGGAGCTGGAGCTGTGATGGGGGCAATGGAGCTGGAAGAGAAAACGGTTCAGATCCGGGATGATTTCGACCCGGACAAAATTCTGGAAAGCGGCCAGTGCTTTCGCCCCCGGAAGCAGGCGGAGGGCTGGTATCGGTTTGTTTCCGGGAGACAGCTGCTTTACCTCAGACCACTGCGCAGCGGAACCTACACGGTGCGGTGTGAGCCGGGCGCATGGGAAACCTTCTGGCACGGTTACTTCGACCTTGGCCGCAGCTATGCCGCCCTGCGCGGAAAGCTGGACAGCCAGGACGACTTTCTGCAGCGTGCCATGGAATATGGCCGGGGCATCCGGGTGCTGCGTCAGGATGAGTGGGAGATGCTGGTCAGCTTCATCATCTCGCAGCGAAAGAGCATCCCGGCTATCCGCAGGGCGGTAGAGCTGCTTTCGGAGCGGTTTGGCGAGCGGCTGGGCAGCGATAGCGAAGGGCCGGTGTATGCGTTCCCGACAGCAGAAGCGCTCTGCTGTGCCGGGGAGCAGGCGCTGCAGGAGTGCGGCCTTGGCTACCGCACCCGCTACGTGCTGCATGCGGCGCAGCAGGCGGCAGAGGGCACACTGGACCTGAAGAAGCTGGCTTCCCTGCCCGATGAAGCACTTTTTGCCCGTTTGATGGAACTGGACGGTGTGGGCAAAAAGGTGGCAAACTGCGTGTGTCTGTTCGGCTATGGCCGTGTGGGCCGTGTTCCGGTGGATGTCTGGATCGAACGGCTCATCCGGGACGAGTTTGCCGGGCAGGACCCGTTCCCGCAGTTCGGGCTGGAAGCAGGCATCGTGCAGCAGTACCTGTTCTTTTATAAAAGAAGCGTGGGATAAGAACCGCGGAGCCGCAGGCAGGAGCGTAGGATCATCCGCTAAGCAAAAAAGGCAACGGCTTCCTCTGTTTGAGGAAAACCGCTGCCTTTTGATCATTTTACTGCCTGCTTTAACCGTTCCAGATCTTCTGCATCCGGGTGAGAAAGGGCGTTGTCAAAATTCTCGATCAGTGCATCCAGATTGGGCAGATGGATCGGCTGCTTTTTCATGCCCTCATACCGCTGGCGTACCGAAAGCGGCATCTTGCCCTGACACATATAACGGCCGAAGACTGTGTTGCTCCTGTCCAGTGAACGCTCCACCTTTTTCAGGATCTTGTTGAAATACTCCTCACTGCCGCCAAAGCCGGCGGTGCCAAAAAGGAAGACATTTTTGCCGTGCAGCTGCTTCAAAAAGTCCAAAGTGCTTTCGTCAGCGTTTCCCTTGTCTGTCCAGAAGCCCACATAGAGGTCGTCCGATTCCATGGCAGCAGGGTCCGGGGTGCCAAAATAGCAGCAGTTTTCCTGTGGCAGACAGGCGTGCAGCGTGTCTGCCAATAATTTTGTGTTGCCTGTTTTACTGCTGAATACGATCGCGTAGCTCATAGTTTCTCCTTTGGTCGGTAACAACAAAAAACACCACACGTTTCCGTGCGGTGCTTTTCCTTCTGGTGGAGAATACCGGGATCGAACCGGTGACCTCTTGCATGCCATGCAAGCGCTCTCCCAGCTGAGCTAATCCCCCAGATGTTTGTGCCGTGCCTGACGACGTGTTTTATTATATCAGCACATCCGGGAGTTGTCAACTGTTTTCTGAAAAATTCTGCAGTGGTTTGCCTGCCAATGGAGATTTTTTTGAGATCGTCCTATCCTGCTCCATCCCTGCGCCGTTTTCCCACAGCCTGCTAAGTTTTTTATGCAAACAAAAACCCCGCACAAAACAATTGCTTGTCTTGTGCGGGGTCCCTAGCTCTTTTTATCTGACACAGCAAGCGCTATGTCAAATCAAACCATCTGTCCTATTCAGGAAAAATCAGTTGAGCTTGAGGTCAGCGCTATTGCCCTTGAACTCCAGGCCAACGGAGCTGCTGCCCAGGGTGTAGATAGCGGACAGGCCGCCCAGGATCTGCATGCCAGCGTTCAGAGCGCCAACAGCAAAGCCCCAGTTGCCGCCGAAGGTGTTGTAGCCAGTGTTATAAGCCTTGCCGATGGTGCTGAAAGCGTTGCCGATCACATCGCCGGGAACGTAGTTGCCATCGAACAGGGTGGTCAGAACGTTGTTACCATGAGTGTTCAGGAAAGCGTTGCCAACGATCTTGATCACGTTAGCGGAAACGTTCTGCCAGTTAGCAGTGGTCATAGCAGGAGCCAGGACATCAACCAGGCTACCACCAACAACGTAGGTCATCTCGTTTTCTGCAACAGCAGAGAAGTTTGCAGGCATCATCATAATGAATTTCTCCCTTCAAATTTAGAAAGATATTTGCAAGCCATTTGTTTGGCTTACGTCCCTTACTAGGATGGCAATAATATACCACACTTTCCAGAAATGTTCAAGTACTTTTTTGAAAAAAATGTGAAAAATGTGATAGACTGTGAAAATCCGGTCTCAAAATTCTTACAGAAGCCGCTTTTTTGCACACAGCGACATGTTTTTTTGCGGAATTGGAAGATACTGGAATTTGAAAGGGATCGTGTATGAAAACCGTGATCTATCTGGACGAACTGCTGCTGACGAACTTTCTGGCCGCAGCAGCGCTGCTTTTGGGCGCAGGGCTTTTGTGTGCGCGGCAGTGCAGCGGTCTGCGGCTGATGGCGGGCAGTGCGGCAGCGGCAGCAGCTTCGCTGGGCATTCTGCTGCCGGAGCTGCCCGGGCCTGCAGCTTTCCTTTATAAGGTGTTCACCTGCTGTGCCGCTGTAGCTGCGGCTTACGGTGTGCCGGGCCTGCGCAATTTTGTGCAGCTGTGTATGTGGTATCTGCTGCTGAACCTGCTGCTGTGCGGAGCCGTGCTGCTGCCCGGAGTGCAAAGCGCAAATCTCTGCGTCTATCTGCCGCTGTCTCCGGGCCGGCTGCTGCTGTGCTGCGGTGCAGTGCTTGCCGTGCTGCGCGGCGTACTGTTCTGCTTTGGCCGTGCAGGCACCCGCTGCTTTGCCGCTGTGCTGGAGCTGGAAGGTGCAGCCCTCTCCGTACAGGCTTTCTGCGACACCGGCTTCTCAGTGCAGGACCCGCTGACCGGGCAGGCAGTGGTTCTGGTCTATTATCCTGCCGTGCGCAGCGCCCTGCCGCAGGAGCTGCGCACATTTCTGGACCGTTATTTTGCCTGCGGCACGGCACCGCCGCCGGAGCTGCGGGTGCGGCTGGTGCCCTGCACCACCATTGCCGGGCACTGCGTGCTGCCTGCCGTTCCGGTCAAGGCCCTGCGCACCAGCAAAGGCAGTGCAGCGGGCATTCTGGCCGCATTCTGCCGCCCGGAAACGCAGCAGCCATGGACAGCTCTGCTGGGCAGCGAACTGGCCGTACAGCTGGGCATCCGCTGAGAAGCGTTTGATGCGATCGATACTTATAGATGTACAGGAGGGGTATTCATGTTTCATGTTCTGCACCGGTTCTGGCGTTGGCTCCTTGCACGGCTGGGCTATTGCGGCGGCGCACATTTTCTGGCGGGCGCGCCCAGCCTGCCCCCGCCCCTGACCCCGGAACAGGAAAAAGTCCTGCTCTCCCGTATGGCTGCAGGCGATGCCGCTGCCCGGGACGACCTGATCACCCACAACCTGCGGCTGGTGGTGTACCTTGCCAAAAAGTACGAAAGCAGCGGTGTGCCTGCCGAGGACATGATCAGCATTGGCACCATCGGGCTGATCAAGGCGGTGAACACCTTCACGCCGGAGCGCAGCATCAAGCTGGCCACCTACGCCAGCCGCTGCATCGGCAACGAGATCGAACAGATCGACGAGAACACCGTCAAGGCCTCCTACACGTACGAGCTCGCCACCCCGCAGCGCACCAAGGTGACCGTCAGCTACACCGCCGACACCACCGGACGAGTGAATCTGCACGTCGAATACCCGGGCGAGCCGGGCGACCTGCCCACCATCCCCGCGTTCGGCATCGAATGGACCCTTCCGGTCCAGTACTCGAACCTGCGTTTCTTCGGCGCTGGTCCGGAGGAGACCTACCAGGATCGCAAGCATGCCAAGCTCGGTGTGTGGAGCACCGACGCGTTCAAGGACCACGCCCCGTATCTCATGCCGCAGGAAACCGGCAACCATGAGGACGTGCGTTGGGCCGAGATCACGGACGAGAAGGGCCATGGCCTTCGCATAAGCCGCGCCGAAGGCGCCGAACCGTTCGCGATGAGCCTGCAGCCGTACTCCAGCTTCATGCTTGAGGAAGCCCAGCATCAGGACGAGCTCCCCGCCCCGAAGCACATGTTCCTGCGTGTGCTTGCCGAGCAGATGGGTGTCGGAGGAGATGACTCCTGGATGTCCCCGATCCCCCCCCAGTACCATATCCCGGCGGACCAGCCGATCAGCCTCGACGTCGACCTCGACCTGATCTGACCGGCGCGCCCCGGCGAAAACCGGGACTTGGCTTTCCTTTCGACATACGCGGAAACGTATGGCGAAAGGACGGTGCCGTCGTCAAGGGTGGACCTTGACATCAAACCGGAGACGGCGCCTTGAAAGGGTACGGCACGTCTTCCATGTTTTCCCCGTGCCGTGCCCTCGTTTCCATATCGGGAACAGGGCTTGACAGACTTTCCTTCGAAAACACCTCACAGATGCAAAAGGGTTCGGTCCTCGTTGGCACGTATTACGCGTGT
>OLRO01001715.1_pt1 | contig 11893 bp, 13 predicted proteins | sample 1673131 | NCBI WGS metagenome assembly OLRO01 (sample SAMEA3136757, study PRJEB25190) | human gut metagenome | biome: human gut; feature: human-associated habitat; material: faeces | place: Austria | collected 2013 | reverse complement strand
TTGCCTTAAATGTTCAAGAGAGTTTATTATCCCACGCAGTAAATTGGAAAAGAATGTGAAACAGGTTTCTAAGCCTATACTTTAATTTTTTTGTAAGGAGATTTTTTTATGTTTGAAAAATTGCAGTTGATGGAAAAACGCTTAGATGAGCTTAATCAAAAACTATCCGACCCTAACGTCGTAAACGATACTAAACAGTACGCTGAGTTGATGCGTGAACACAAACAGTTAACACCTATTATCGAAAAGTTTAAAGAGTATTGCTCTGCTAAAAATAACTTCGATGAGGCTAAGGAACTCTTGGACGCTGGTGGCTTGGATAAGGAACTTAAAGAAATGGCTCAAGCTGAATTGGAAGAAAGTAAAGAACTTATGGAGAAGTTTACTAATGAATTAAAGATTATGCTACTCCCTCATGACCCTAATGACGATAAAAACGTTATTATTGAAATCCGTGGTGGTGCTGGTGGTGAGGAGGCATCTTTATTTGCAAACTCTCTATACAGAATGTATACTATGTATGCAGAAAAGAAACATTGGAAATTAGAGATATTAAATGAAAACGAAACAGGGCTAGGAGGATATAAAGAAATATCTTTCATGATTACTGGTAAAGGTGTATATAGTAGATTAAAATTTGAAAGTGGAGTTCATAGAGTTCAGAGAGTACCAGATACAGAAAGTAGTGGAAGAATTCATACTTCAACTGCTACTGTTGCAGTACTTCCAGTAGTTGAAGATGTTGAAATAGAAATAAATCCTGCAGATATAAAAATGGAAGTTTTCCGTTCATCAGGAGCTGGAGGACAACATATAAACAAAACCTCATCAGCCGTAAGACTTATACACGAGCCAACAGGAATTGTTGTTGAGTGTCAAACTGAAAGATCACAATTCCAAAATCGTGATAATGCAATGAAAATGTTAAGAACAAAACTTTATGAAATAGAAAAACAAAAACAAGATAGTGAAATTGCAAATAGTAGAAAATCTCAAGTTGGTTCCGGAGATAGAAGTGAGAAAATAAGAACTTATAACTATCCTCAAGGAAGAATTACAGATCATAGAATAGGAATGAGTATATATCAGATGGAGAATTTCTTAAATGGGGATATTGATGAAATGATAGACAATTTGATTGCTGCTGATAGAGCAGAAAGATTAAAGGGAGACGAGTAAAACAGATTGAAAGGAAGCCTCTTATGAAAGTATTAGTTATATCAGATATTCATGGTTCAAGCTATTATGCTAAAAAGATAAAAGAAATAAATAAAAAAGAAGAACCGGATAAGATTATTGTATTAGGAGATTTATATTATCATGGACCGAGAAATGAATTAACACAAGAATATAAACCAATGGAAGTAGCAAAAATATTAAATTCTTTAAAAGAGAAGTTAATTGTGATAAAAGGAAATTGTGATAGCGAAGTAGATCAGACAATATCTGAATTTGATTTTAAAGAAAATGTAGAAATAAATATTAATGGCTATAATGTATTTTTGACACATGGACATAAATATAATATGGATAGATTGCCTCCATTAGGTATAAAAATGGATATAATGATGTATGGACATTTTCATGAAGGATTTATTATAGAAGAAAATGGAATCATATTTGCAAATCCAGGTTCAATTTCTTTGCCTAGAGGAAATTCTAAACATAGTTATTTGATATTCACAGATAAAGAATTAATTTTAAAAGATGTTGATGGAAATATAATAAAACAAATGGAATTACCACCAAGGTTGTAATAATAAGAAGTAAGAGTAATAAAAATAAACTCTTTAAAATAGACTTGAATAAAGGATATTTTAGAGAGTTTGTTTTTGTATTATAAAAAATATAAAGAGGTGGATTATGGAGATATTAAAGACAACTATTTTAGGACTATTTTTTGGAACATTTGGAACTACATTAGGTGGTATAATAGGAGTGGTAATTAAAAAACATTCTAATAAATTTTTAAGTTTTATATTAGCATTTGCATCAGGTCTTATGATGTCTGTTATATGTTTTGATTTATTACCAGAAGCATTAGGGATTAGTAATATTGTTAATGTGATTATTGGAACGATTATAGGCATTGTGTCTATGATTTTTTGTGATATATTAGTAGAAAAAAAGTTTAGTGTAAATTCTAAAACTAAGGGTATGGAAAATAATTTATTAAAAACTGGTATTATTGTGTCAATTGGTTTGGCTATTCATAATTTCCCAGAAGGTTTAGCAATTGGTTCAGGATTTGAAGCATCATTAAAGCTTGGATTAAGTTTAGCAATAGCGATTTGCTTACATGATATACCAGAAGGTATATCAATGGCGGTACCAATGAAAAATGGAGGAATGAAAATATCAAAAGTGATTTTTTATGTTATATTATCAGGAATTACTACAGGTATAGGAGCGTTTTTTGGAGCAATTATTGGATCTATATCACAAGTTGTAATTTCAATATGTTTGAGTTTTGCAGCAGGAGCAATGTTATATATTGTATCTCGGAGAACTTATACCAGAATCTAATAAACTTTATCAAGGAAGGATGACAGCACTTGGAAATATGATAGGATTTATTATAGGGATTTTTGCAACAACACTATAATTTAAAAATATAAGAAATATAAACATTTCTTACTTAACTGTAACAACAAAAGCAAGTAATTTTTAAAATTCACTTGCTTTTTATATAGGGATATAGTAAAATGCAAACAGACATTTGAAAAAACATAAAAAATTAAAATATTAAAAAAAAGAAATATATAGAATTAAACAAGAAAAGCGACAAAAAACGACATAAAAATGAGACATTTGAGACCTGTCCCTTGTGTTTCGAGAAAGGAAGATTTGATGCAAGATATTTTAAAAGGATTAAATGATAAACAATATGAGGCTGTGGTTAATACAGAAGGACCTTGTTTGGTTATAGCTGGTGCTGGAAGTGGTAAAACTAAGGTATTAACACATAAGATAGCTTATTTAATTGGAGAAAAGGGCGTTCATCCTTGGGATATATTAGCGATTACTTTTACTAATAAGGCTGCAAATGAAATGAAAGAAAGAATAGAGGGCTTAGTGGGAGAAGCTGCAAAAGATATTTGGATGGGTACATTCCATTCTATTTGTGTTAGAATTCTAAGAAGATTCATTGATAGAATTGGATTTGATTCTTCATTTATTATTTTTGATACATCTGACCAAAAGACATTAGTAAAAGGGTGTTTAAAAGATTTAGCAATTGATGATAAAATGTTTACAGATAGAGCGGTTCTTTCTGAAATTAGTAATGCAAAAAATGAAATGCTAGAGCCAGAACAATACCAAGCAAGAGCAAATGGAGATTTTAGAAAAGAAAAGATTGCATCTGTTTATAATTTATACCAAAAGAGATTAAGAGAAAATAATGCTATTGATTTTGATGATATTATAAATTATACAATAAAAATTCTAATGGAAAATGAAGATGTTCTTGAATATTACTCAAATAAATTTAAATATGTTTTAGTAGATGAATATCAAGATACTAATAAGGCACAATTTACTTTAGTTACAATGTTTGCTTCTAAAAATGGAAATATAACAGTTGTTGGAGATAATGATCAAGGTATTTATAGTTTTAGAGGTGCGGATATTTCTAATATATTAAATTTTGAAAGAGATTTTCCAGGAACAAAGATTATAAAATTAGAGCAAAACTACAGATGTACAGGAAACATATTAAAAGCAGCAAATAGTGTAATTAAAAATAATGAAGTAAAATATAAAAAAGAGTTATGGACACAAAACGAGGAAGGAAATTTACCAAGAGTATATCAAGCACAAAATGAATATGATGAAGGCACATATATTGTAGAGCAAATGGAACATTTAAGAAGAGAAGAATATTATAAATATTCAGATTTTGCAATATTATATAGAATGAATACACAATCAAGAGCAATTGAAGATATCTTAAGGAGAGAAAATATTCCATATAAAATTATTGGTGGATTAAAATTCTATGAAAGAAAAGAAATTAAAGATATTATTGCTTATTTAAGATTAATTCAAAATAGCAATGATAATTTAAGTTTAAAAAGAATTATTAATGAACCTAAAAGAGGTATTGGAAAAACTAGTTTAGATAAAGTTGAACAACTTGCAGAAGCAAATGGAATATCAATGTATGAAATAATAAAAAATGCAGAACAATATGGATTAAATAGAGTATATTTAAATTCTAGAGAGTTTATAAATTGTATAGAAGAGTTAAAAGCAAAAAAAGATGAATTAACAATTTCAGAGTTAATAAAATTAACCTTAAAAAAATCAGGATATACAAAAGCATTAGAAAACGAAAATACTGTAGAAGCTGAAAATAGAATAGAAAACTTAGACGAATTTTTAACAGTTGCCATCGAATTTGAAGAGGAAGAAGCTGAAAATAGTTTAAGTACATTTTTAGAAGGAATAACTCTTTCTAGCGATATAGATGATTTAGAAGAAGGAGAAGAATATGTAACATTAATGACTTTACATAGTGCAAAAGGTCTAGAATTCCCAGTTGTATTTTTAGTAGGAATGGAAGAAGGAATATTCCCAGGATATAAATCTATTTCTGAGCCAAAAGAATTAGAAGAAGAAAGACGTTTATGTTATGTAGGAATAACAAGAGCAAAAGAAAATTTATTCTTGACTTGTAGTAAGCAAAGAACTATTTTTGGTTCTACTAGTTATAATCCAGTTTCTAGATTTTTAAATGAAATTCCACAGGAATTATTAGAAGGATATGATGAAGCTTTCGGAGAAACTAAAAATAAGGAGCAAATGTTTAAAGATTCACAATATACATGGAGTTATGGAAGTAGAAATAACGGTAATATTAAAACATATAAAATAGAAGAACAAAAAGCAACTGTAGCAGCAAGTTCTAATAATACTAATAATGGATTTATGTTTAGAACTGCAGAAAGTTTTTTAAATAATTTATCAAAAAAATCAACAAGTAATATAGATTTATCAAAATATAAATCAGGAGTCAAAGTATTTCATAAGAAATTTGGAGAGGGAATTATTAATCAAGTAGAACCAGAAGGAGAAGATTTAAAAGTTGATATTGACTTTAATAAAGTAGGTCATAAAAGGCTTATGGCCAAATTTGCTAATTTAGAAATAATAGGATAAAGTAATAAAAGGTAAGACAAAATTTTTGTTTTACTTTTTTATTGTATAAAACGGTAATGGGTGATAAATTATGGATTTATCGCCCATTGTCCTCTTATACAACAAAAAAGCCGAAACTTAAAATATTTTTGAGTTAAAAAAGTAATAATGTTTTTGTTTTGAATAAAAAAATTAAAAATGGAAAATATAATTTAAGAATAACAAAAAGAAAGGAAGTATAAAAATGGCAGATTTAAATCAAATGGAATTACAAAATTTAAGACATTTAATAGGTGCACATGAAAATGCTTACCAAAAATTGAACACTTATTCTTCACAAGCTGTTGACCCACAAATTAAGCAATTGTTTGCAAAATCCGCACAAGATGCATTAAACACAAAACAAAAACTAATAAGTTTTTTAAATAATTAGTAGAAAGGAGAATAAACATGGACGAAAAAGTAATGGTAAATGACATTTTAGCTGGTGTAAAATCTGATTTAACAGCATATCAAACAGCAATATCAGAAGCTGAAAATATGCAATTAAGACAAGCTTTTCAACAAATTAGAAATAATGATGAAAGTTTTCAATATGAGTTATTTAAAATAGCTCAAGCAAAGGGATATTACGTTCCTGCACAAAAAGCAAGTGTAACAGAAATTAATACTGTTAAAAATGAAGTGCAACAATAATATATAGAATATTAACTAGAGCTAGAGTTTTAAATTCTAAATTTTATAAATAGAATTTAAAATTTTAGCTTATTTAAATGTTGAACACAACTTTACTTGTATAAGATTGAAGCAAAAAAATTGTGGAAAGCTAAATATAAAATTAATATAAATTATACAGGTTTTCGATTTGTTTTTTAGTCGAGTTTTATAACGCTAATAAAAATAATAGTACTTTCTTAAAGTGAAAATGAGAGATAAATGGAATAAAAATAAGATAATATTAAGAAAAGCTTAAAAATTTACGGAAATTAGAGAAGCAGTCTCTTTGCAAAAAAAGAAATATTACAATATGATTACAAAAAAAGTATAATTATGTATAAAGATACAAAGGAGATAAAGAATAATGTTTAAAAAAGTATTAGTACATACGAGAAGAGGAATTAAATTCACAATTCTCTTTATGATAGCAGCTTTTTTAATTGTAGGTATAATTGCTTTTCTCTACAAACCAACATATAGCGTATTTATAAAAGGAGAACAAGTAGGATATACTGGCGATAGAACAAAGCTACAACATAAAATTAATGATTATGTTGAAAATGGAGATGGGACTAATAAAAATGTTGCATTTGTACAGTTAGCTGATCTTCCAGAATATAAATTATGTTTGCTAAAAAAAGATATAGTGACAAACGATGATGAAATATTTAATAAAATAAAAGAAGAAGGAACGACTTATTATAGATATTATGCAATAGCGGAAAACGAAGAAGAAAAATTATATGTTTCAAATTTCGAAGAAGCAGAAGGAGTTGTTAATACATTAAAAGAAAAAAATAGTACTAATATGGACAAAATATCTATAGTAGAGAAATATGAGACTGATATAAAAGATTTAATATCATCAGAAGAAGCAATATCAAAATTATATGTAGAACAACCTAAAAAAGTAACAGTAGCTAAAACTAGTAATAAAACATCAACTACTAATAAATATGCTGCGACAGGAAGTGTAAATACAGCATTAACTACATCTACAGCGAAAACAAGTCTTGGAATTTCTTTGATTAGACCTGTATCTGGTATTATAACATCTAGATTTGGAGCAGGAAGTAGAATAAGAAGATCTTCACATACGGGATTAGATATTGCGACTTCTACAGGAACACCAATTCAAGCAGCAGCATCAGGAACAGTAACTTTTTCAGGATATAAAGGATCATATGGTAATATGATAGTTATTACTCATTCAAATGGAGTACAAACTTATTATGGACATTGTAGTAAATTATATGTATCTGCAGGAACTACCGTATCACAAGGACAAACTATTGCTGCAGTAGGCTCAACAGGAAATTCGACTGGCCCACATTTGCATTTAGAAGTAAGAGTAAATGGAGTAGCGTATAATCCACAAAACTATGTTTATTAATATAAAAAGACGGGTATATAAATCATATCCGCCTTTTATGTCATTTAGAAATAAAATAATCAATTCCTTTTGTAATAGCATTTTTTTTCATAATAGCCGTTCCGTGTTCGAGTAATTTTGATTCAAAACTATTTGAACATGAAAAAGGTGTAAGAAATTCAGATGCTATAGAATAAAATGTTTTTCTATATTGATAAGAAGTATTGATGTTCTTTATAATTAAGTAATATGTATCATTATATAAATATAATGAAATATTTTTAGATAAACTTTTTATATCAAGATTTTCAGTATTATTAATACATTCACAAAAATTACAAAATTCATCAAAGTTTGTAAATCTATAAATTTCTTGATTAGATAGAAAGTTTACAGTTTTTCTTTTTACTGTGAGTTTTTTATTCGAAACATTAGAATTTTTTTGAGATTCTTGAGGAGAATATTTTGTTATGGTAAAAATAAAAATATCATCAGATGAAGAAAATGTTTCTATTAATAGTTTGCAACCATCAGTATTAAAGCCAACTTCTTCTTTTGCTTTTTTTAACATATTTGTAAAAAAGTTTTGTTCCTTTAAAGCCTTTGTCATAAATGAACGAATGTCTAAGTTTTTTATATCTAAATCTGAAGGCTTAACAATGACACGTATTTTATTTTCGGTTAATTTTTCTATTTTCATAAAGATAAGATCCCCCTTAAATACTTATTAATTATATTATACTACTAGTATTATTATATTGAAATGTATAATTTTTGGTAATTAAATTTTTAGATTTTGTTAATATAGCATATTAAATTTTATAATTCAAGTGAAATTACATAAATTTACTTGAAAAAATTGCTAATTCAATATATAATACTACTGTGTTAAAAATGAATATCCGTAAGGAAAAATAAAATTTTTGGAGGTATAAATAATGGCAACAAAAGAAAAAAATATATGGATACTACTAATATTTATTTTGTCAGGGTTAGTGGTAGGAGGATTGCTGGGAGAATTAGCATCTAAAGTAGATTGGCTTTGGTGGCTTTCTTATAATCAAGTTTTTGGATTAGAAAATCCAATAGTTTTAGACTTAAGTGTTGTTAAAATTACTTTTGCACTTATGTTTAAAATAAGTATATCAAGTATTATAGGTATGGTACTAGCAATATTTATATATAAAAAAATATAAAAGACAAAATAGGGGCAATTTAGATAAGAAAGGAATGGAAATATTTTGTCCATAAAAATGAAAGAATTACCAAAATCAGAAAGACCATACGAAAAATTAGAATTATATGGTGAAAAAACATTGTCTAATGCAGAATTATTAGCAATTATTATAAAAACAGGGACGAAGGATGAGACATCAGTAGAATTAGCACAAAGAATTTTAAAATTAAATGATACAGATACAGAAGATTTATCTTATTTACAAGCGCTATCAATAGAAGAGTTAATGCAAATAAAGGGAATAGGAAAAGTAAAAGCAATTCAATTAAAAGCCGTAACAGAAATAGCAATTAGAATGTTTAAAACATCAAATTATAAGGCTATAACCATAAAACAGCCACATGATTTAGCTAAAATATTAATGAGTGAATTGAAATTTGAAAAAAGTGAAAAAGTAAAAATTATTGTTTTAAATAATAAAAATGAAATACAAAAAATAAAAGATATAGCAACAGGTGGAAGTAATTTTGCTAATGTTTCAATAAAAGATATTTTATCAGAACCAATAAAAATGAAAGCACCTAAAATTATAGTAGTACATAATCATCCTAGTGGAGATTCAACGCCAAGCAAACAAGATATAGTCTTTACAGAACAATTATACGAAATATCTGAGCTAATGGGAATACAACTATTAGATCATTTGGTTATAGGTAATATGAATTATACTAGTATATTTTCAAAAATGTTTTCTTAAATTGGTATATAAGACAAGTAGGGAGGAGTTTAGATAAAATGAATTTTATGAAATTTTTTACGTGGGGATCAAAAGATATTGGAATAGATTTAGGAACAGCAAATATTTTAGTAACTTTAAAAGGAAAAGGAATTATATTAAAAGAACCATCTGTTGTAGCAATTGATAGAAAAACAGGAAATATTGTGGCAACAGGTACTGAAGCAAAAGAAATGTTAGGAAGAACACCAGAACAAATTAAAGCAGTAAGACCTTTAAAAGATGGAGTTATTGCTGACTTTACAGCAACACAATTAATGCTTAAAAATATAATTGGAAAGGTAGCTAAAAGATATAATATTGGAAAACCAAGAGTTGTTGTTGGAGTTCCATCTGGAATTACAGAAGTTGAAGAAAGAGCTGTGGAAGAATCAGTTTTGCAAGCTGGTGCAAAAGAAGTGTATTTAATTGAAGAACCAATGGCAGCAGCTATTGGAGCATCTTTAGATGTAGGAGAGCCAAGTGGTAATATAATTGTTGATATTGGAGGAGGAACTACAGAGGTAGCAGTTATTTCTCTTGGAGGAATTGTTGTAAGTCATTCTTTGAGAGTTGCAGGAGACGAGTTAGATGAGGATATTGTAAATTATATTAAAAAAGAAGAAAATTTAGCAATAGGAGAAACTACAGCAGAACAAATAAAAATGCAAATTGGATGTGCAATGCCATTAATGACAGAAACTTCAATGGAGATAAGAGGAAGAGACTTGGGAAATGGTTTACCTAAAAATATAACAGTAACTTCAGTTCAAATAGAAGATGCAATTCAAGAATCAATTAACAAAATTGTAGAAGTAGTAAAAATGACATTAGAAAAAACTCCACCAGAACTAGCTTCAGATATAATGGAAAAAGGTATAGTTTTAGCAGGTGGAGGAGCTTTAATTAAAAATTTGGACAAACTATTAAGTTTAGAAACAGGAATGCCTGTTTATGTAGCTGAAGAACCTTTAGATTGTGTAGTAAGAGGAGCTGGAAAAACTTTAGAAGATATAGAAAGATTAAAAAGAGTTCTTGTTAATGCTAGAAGTAGAAGATAAAAAACTATAAAAATTTTTATAAAAAAAAAGGAGTAAAAGATGTACAGAAATAAAAAGAATGGGATAATTGGAATTATAATAACAATAATTATACTAATTTTAGTTGTTATATTTTCAAATGGTGAAACAAATAGTAATTTCATTGAAAATGCAGCTACTAAATTAATTATGCCAATACAAAATGGTTTAACATACTTAAAAAATAAATTAGGTGGAAATAACACATTTTTTACAGATATAAATAATTTAAAAGATGAAAATAAAGAGTTAAAACAAAAGAATAGTGAATTAGAACAATCATTAAGAGAATTGGAAAATATAAAGACACAAAATGAAACATTAAAAGAATATCTAAATTTAACAGAGAAATATGGAGAATATAAAACTATTCCAGGGTATGTAATTAATAAAGATATTAGTAATTATTCAAAAACAATTATAATCAATATAGGAAAAAAAGATGGTGTAGAAGAAAATATGACAGTAATCGGAAATGAAGGACTAGTAGGACATGTTATTTCAGTAACTGATACGACAGCGAAAGTTCAAACTATAATAGACACTGCAAGTTCTGTAAGTTGCTCAATGAGTACAACGAAAGATAGTATAGTATGTAAGGGAACATTAGATGAAAAATCATCATTAAAAGCAATGTATATACCAACAGATGCTAATATTATACAAGGAGATAGTATTGAAACTTCGGGGCTAGGTGGAATTTATCCAAAAGGAATTCATATTGGAACAGTTAAAAAAGTAACAAATACGCAGAATATGACTGATAGATATGCGTTAGTAGAAACAGCAGTAGATTTTGATAAATTAGATACAGTTTTAGTTATCACAAATAAATAAAAGAGAGGTGAACAAATTGAAAAAGACAGTGATTAATATTGCTTTAATAGTTACAACAATTATTATATATTATTTACAATCAAACTTTTTTAGTTGGTTCAATATAGCAGGAGTAATGCCTAATTTATTTGTGATTCTAGTATTGTTTATTGGATTATTTGCAAGTAGAACTATGGGAACGGCATATGGTGTTGCAATAGGTGTTGTACTAGACTTTTTATTAGGAAATAAAATAGGAATTTATGCGGGGACTTTAGGAGTTATAGGATTTTTAGCTGCAGTTTTTGATAAAAACTTTTCTAAAGATAGTAGGATGACAATTATGTTCATGGTTTCGGGAGCAACTATAATATTTGAAGTATTAAAGTATTTCTTAAATTACATTTTTTTAGCAACAAATGTTGAGATATTTAATTTTATAATAATCTTAATTATAGAAACTATTTACAATGTAATAATGACTATTATTTTATACCCATTAATTCAAAAGTTTGGATATTATATAGAAAATACTTATACAGGAAATAAAATTTTGACAAGATATTTTTAATGTTATGCAAACAAAAATGGATGTAGCAGTTTTTTAAAAAATAGTATAATTTTTCTAATAGGGAATGTTTTGGAAGCAGGTGAGAGTTTGGGAATAAAGAAGATAAGAAGAAATAAAGTAAATAATGTAAATACAAATTTGAGATTTAATATGGTTACAGTTATAACATATCTTGTTGGAATTGTATTGTTAGTCCAATTGTTTAATTTGCAAATTGTACATGGAGCAGAATATAGAGAAGAGT
>OLRO01001707.1_pt1 | contig 11955 bp, 6 predicted proteins | sample 1673131 | NCBI WGS metagenome assembly OLRO01 (sample SAMEA3136757, study PRJEB25190) | human gut metagenome | biome: human gut; feature: human-associated habitat; material: faeces | place: Austria | collected 2013 | reverse complement strand
GCGTGAGCAACGCCAATGGCGATTTCGTCATCCCCTGCCAACAGAAGCAGGCCCTCATGAAGGTTTCTTTTGTAGGCTATAAGACCATTTGCAAGCTGGTATCTATTGCCCGCATCGGAAATGTGAGGATGCAGGCGAATTCATACCTGTTGAAAGGGGTGACCGTTGAAGCCGCAAGGGTTGTAGAAAAAGTAGATAGACAAATCATCTTCCCTACAAAAGAGCAGGTGAAAACGGCTTCCAATGGTTATGATCTGTTGGACAACTTGTCTTTGCCTACCATTATCGTAAATCGAGCAGAGCGCAAAGTTCTGTCATTAAAGGGCGGAGATGTGCAAATACGCATCAACGATGTCAAGGCTAGCATGCAAGATGTATTGGCTTTGCAGCCGGATGAAGTTACAAAGGTGGAATTCATCAATGTTCCAGGACTCAAATATGGAGACAGCAATCTGAATGCAGTCATCAACTACCAGGTCCGCCGACGCTATGCCGGTTATGTGGGTGGAGTCTCTACGATGCAAGGCACCAAGGCAGGTTTCAATAATAGCGACGGTTATTTCAAATACAATGTGAAGAAATCGGAATTCAGCATCAACTACAGTTTCTCCTATCGCTCGGTAGAGGAACGAAGCTATGAGAGTCTCGGTACTTATCATCTGCCCACAGGAGAAACTCTACATCGCAATTATTTAGGTTATGATTCTCCGTTCCTATACACCACCAATAATGTACAGTTGGGGTATAATCTTAGTGAGCCAGACAAATATACATTGAATGTACGGTTGAATTTCTACAATCACAACAGTCCTGTGAGAGGCATGAACCAGCTTTATCAGGAAAGCGGCAAGGCAAATCAATATCTGCAAAACAACAGAAAAATGCTGGAGCAGATTCCATCTCTGGACATTTATTATTCGCTCAACATGCCCCATGACCAGAACCTGGCTCTGAACCTGGTGGGTACTTACATCGGCACAGATTACCAGTATCGTATGAGGGAATATACGTTCAACAAATCGCCGGATGAATCTGTAAAGAACGCTCCGCTGACCGATTACAGTTATGATGCAACTGGTAGAAAGCGCTCTCTTATTGGTGAAGGAACATACAGCAAGAACTGGAAACAGATGGCTTTATCGGTAGGTGGACAATATAATATCAGCCACACAGATAACATCTATGTGGGAAGCAGTAATGCTGATACGGAATTGAAGTATAGCAATCTCTATCTTTTCACCCAGCTACAGGGACAGCAGAAGTGGTTCAGTTATCAGGTGGGAGTTGGCGCAACCAGGTCTTCCATCCATCAGGGGGAGAACGGATACAGCAAATGGCTGTTTCGACCACAGGTAACTTTACAGGCAAAGGCTAACGACCGTCTGAGTTTTAAATGGAGCAGCAAAATCACGTCAGACATCCCAAGCCTTTCCGACTTGAGCGAGTTGCGCCAATATTCCAACAGCTTTGAGGCGCGTGACGGCAATAGCGGTCTGAAGCCATTTACCGGCTACAACAATACCTTGTCGGCTTCCTGGAACATTCCGCTGATGTCTGTGTACCTGGAGGGAAACTGGACGTATTACGACAAGCCAATAGCCACTTCTATCTTGCCCGAAAAGCGGGAGGATGGCTCTTATCTCTTTGTGAGCAAACCTAAGAATCAGAAGAGTCATAATTACAAGCACCTGCTGTTGACTCCTGAAGTTCACCTCATCAAGGATCATCTGGATTTGAACCTTATGTGCGAGTATCAGAATGTCAAGACAAAGGGTTTGGATTATTCCCACGAGTTCAATTACTTCAGTTATGGAGCAGAAATTCGGTACATGACGGGCAATTGGAACATTGGCTATGGTGCCTATAAGGTGGAAAAGAGTTTTTGGGGAGAAAAGACAAACGGCGGAGAGCCAACCTCCAATCTTGCCGTAACCTACAGTTATAAGAACTGGCAGTTTGGCGTTCTCGGATTATTCGTATTCTATCCTCATGGCTGCGTGTATAAGGATGAACTTTTCAACAAGTATGTGCAGCAGAAGAACAAGGTACGCCTTGCTGACCAGGGCAACATGCTTGTCTTTTCTGCCAGCTTCAACTTCAGCCATGGCCGCAGATACCATACAGGCAGCCGTAAGCTGAACAATAGCGATAGAGATAATGGTATCAGATAGAATAGTTTTATATTTTCCTGAAATCACAAATAAGCAAAAGGCTGAACTTCCTAAGTTCAGCCTTTTTGCATGTCATCAGTAATCCAAATACACATTTTATCGTTTATAGACGACAAAAACAACAACTTTTTATCGTTTATAGACGATAAAAACGCATCAATTCTATCGTTTATAGACGACAAGCATCATTTTTAGGGCAATTTTGCGCTGGGACGATTACCCTTCTAAGAGAAGAAAATAATATTTCCAGTTAGGAAAATAAAAATCTCTAACTGGGAAAATATTTAGGATGAAAATGACTCAAAACAGACAGCTGAGACTCACTTTCCGGTTTTTCCGGCTCTAAATCGGGCAATAGTCTCAGTTATCCCGTTTTTACTTGCATTTTTTAGGAAAACATGATTTTGTATTTCAGCAAGGTCTAAATCTACTTTAAAGCAAAAAACAAAGCAATTTTGAGGATTTGGGAGACCTAAAAAGAATGCTTTTGTAAAATCTTTCGAATAATCTATAGGGCTGAGACCGAAAATAAAAAACTGCGAAACCTTCATAAGTCGTTGCTTTCTAGGGAATTAGATTATCGTCGCTTTTCCTTTTACTTGCTTTCATAATCTCAGTCTCAGAGTCTCAGTTGTTTTTCAAGCACCCCCTCTTCTTCTTATATACTTATATATTATATATATATTAATATATAATTAATTAATAATCAATAAGTTATAAAGATAAAGAAAGAGGGAGCGGAAGAATGGTACCCCCTTTATTTATAACTGAGACTCTGAGACTGAGACTCCTTTCAATTAATTGGAACGCCACTTCATTACATTAACCTTCTGATAATAAGCCTTTTAGAAGAAAACAACTTAGAGAATCTTCCAGATTCCAGTTCTTCCAATTAATTTTTCAGCATATCCCTCCTACCCTCCTTTTTATATATATTTATATATATTATATATATAATTAATTAATAATCAATAAGTTATACAACACAAAGAAGTAAAGAAGAAGGACAAACAGAAGTTGCATACCCTCTTAAAATTAATTGGAAGAACTGGAATCTGGAAGATTTAGCAGGGTAACTGGAACGCAGCCCCAGGAAAATCCCCTCTTCTCTAGAAGGCATTTCTCACTCCACGACCCAATCCGTGATGTTATGCGTAGCACTATCAAAATTAATCCCGACCTTGGTTATAGGAAGACCCGACAAGGCAAAACGCTGGCGATAGTTCTTGAGATTGATCTGCTGCATCGCCACCTGAGCATTCTGGTTAAGTTTCAACTCTATCAGGTAAAGACGAGATTTCGTCATAACCACGATATCAACCCTGCCATTCGGAGTATGTACTTCTACATCTACCATCCAAGCCGCAAGAAGCGAGAAGATGACATAGAACATCTGCTGATAATGCCCCTCATAGTCAGTATTGGCACAATATGGAACCGTGCCCAGGAAAGTCTGCAAATACTGCAGGGCCAGTCCCAGGTCTTCCTTATCGAAGGCACGAGCCATGTTGCGGGTCGTATTATTGGCATTCTGCGTGTTAGGCGTTACATAGTAAGGAATCAGCGCCTTGGTCAGCCCCAGCCGCACTTCTCTGTTCGGAATACCCAAAGTATAGGAATCGTAAGCCTCTTCATAATCCTTGATTGTAATATAGCCACTCTGATAGAGCAGAGGCGTAAGAGTTGTCATCGTTTCTGTAGGCGCATCAAAGTCTGAAACGCCCGCTTCCATGGATTCGGCGAAATCGCTGAAGTTGACACCAAACTTCTTCATCATATTGATGAGATAGGTAGGAGTTCCCGTAGAAAACCAGAATGGCTCTACCCGCTTTAACGAAAGACTGCTGAGCAAACTGAACGGATTGAAGATATCAGGCGATTCTGATGCAAAATGATAGCCGTCATAATAATCCTTGAGTCGGCTCAGCGTCTCATCCATCGTCCAGTTCTTTGCCTCTGCCAGTTCCTGTATTCCCTCTTTTAACCGGGTTAGCATCTCCTCCTTGGTAATACCACAAATGCCCGCATACTCGGGGAGCATGCTGATATTGGTGATGTTGTTCAACTCGCTGAAGATGCTGAGCTGCGAAAACTTGGTAATACCCGTGAGGAATACAAAATGCAGCATGGAGTCAGAATCCTTCAAGGGACTGAAAAAATTGCGAAGAATCTGACGGAGAGCCACCAGCTGGTTTTCCTCGTGCACCACATCCAGGAGGGGCGCATCGTATTCGTCGATGAGAATGACCACCTGCTTGCCGGTTTGCTTATAAACTTGGCTGATGAGATTGAGCAATCTTACATTTGGGTCGGGCGCATCCGTCATGATTCCCCATTTCTCTTCATGCTGTTTCAGAATAAAGAGAAGATAGCGTACCAGCGCATCCTCCTGCATGTGCTTGCCACCCGACAGATCAAAATGCAAGACAGGGTATTCCACCCAATCCTGTTCCAGCCTTTCCATCTCCAACCCCTTGAAAAGTTCCTTCTTTCCTTCGAAGTAGCTTTGCAAGGTAGAGACAAGAAGCGACTTTCCGAATCGACGAGGGCGTCTCAGAAAAAGATATTTCTTGCCGGAATGGGTCATCTGATAGATGTAACCGGTCTTGTCAACATAGAGATAATTCTTGGTGATAATCTCCGAGAATGTCTGAATGCCTAGAGGATAGAATTTTGCTGCCATAATCTGCACCGTTTTGATTTTGGCACAAAGTTAAGCAAAATTTCTGAGAACAACAAGCAAATCGGAGTTAAAAATACAAGATTGGGATAAAGAAAGAACAAACTTTCCTTTTCAAAAGGAAATAATTGCCGATTTCTTTCCTTTTTAGAAGGAAAGTTTGTATCTTTGCAACCGAGTGTAGGTAGCTACATATTAACAATAAAATAATCAGTAATAAAGAAGGTACACAAATGGAACTACGCAGCACATTTCAGTCAATCATTTCCTTGCACCAAGAGGAATTACCTTTTGCCTTGCAAGAGAGAAGCACCCAACTTCCGTTGGATGGAAACCGCATCGTGACCGTTACTGGCATTCGCCGTTGCGGAAAGTCATCATTATTGGGACTTACGATTAATCGCCTGCTACAACAAGGAACTCCAAAAGAGCGCATCCTCTATGTAGGCTTCGACGATGAACGTTTTCTCTCCATGTCGCCCGAAAACTTCGATGAATTGCTGCAAGCTTATCGTGAAATGTATCCTGATACATCGCTTAAGGATGTTTATATGTTTTTTGATGAGATACACCTCATAGAGGGATGGGAACTCTTTGTTCTCCGGGTGTATAAGAATTATTGCAAGCATATCTATATAACAGGTAGCACAGCCAAGATGCTTTCCGAAGAAATGGCTTCCGCTTTACGAGGATGGCCTGACGAATATCGCGAGTATCCTTTGAGTTTCAAGGAATATTTGGCGTTCAAAGGCACCAAGACAAATCCATTTAGCGAAGCTGGAAAGGCAAAGTTGGCAGTTTCCTTCCGAGGATATTGCGAGGAGGGCGGTTTTCCAGAGGTAGTTCTCGAAAAAAGCAAGATGGAAAAAGTCAAAATCCTGCAGTCTTACTTCAACACAATGCTCTTCAGGGATATGGTGGAGCATTATCATATCGGAGCTTCTCCTTCGGTGGTGCGTTATTTCTTAAAGCGTGTGATGAACAATCTCACGAAGCCGACTAGCGTGAACAATATTTATAACGACTTGAAATCGCAAGGCTTAAAGGTCTCCAAGGATTCTCTCTATCTGTGGCTCGACTATGCTTGCAACATTTTCATGTTTCGCAAAGTGGAAAAATACGATAAGTCGATGGTAAAACAGCGTTCTGCTCCTGCCAAGTATTATGTGGCTGACATTGCCCTGCGCAATGCCGTATTATTGCCTGAGAGCGAAGATGCAGGCAAGGCTTTGGAGAATATTGTTTATCTCAACTTGGAGAGAACGCTTGGAGAAGAGGACGGGATATTCTACTTCTATGAATCGAAGGAATGCGACTTCGTTGTGAAAAAGGGCGAGCGTGTAGCTGAGCTGATACAAGTCTGCTGGACATTGAATGATGATAACGTAGAACGAGAGATAGGAGGCTTGATAGCTGCCTCCTCTGTTACAGGCTGCAAACAGGGTAAAATCATCACTTTCTCCCAACGGGAGACCTTCGAACGAGACGGGATAAGGATTGAGGTTATGCCAATATGGGAGATGGAATAGGAATAGGCAAAATCATGGCTTAAAGCACCATGATCTTGCCCTTTTCTATTCTGACTTTTGCCACACCCATCTCGTTCAGCGCCGTGATGATTTCCTGCAAACTTGCCCTGCGGGAGAAGCGGAAGTGGATGAGCTTACCCATATTCGCCTGGGACTGGAAGACTACGGTCTTGTTGTACCAGGCTCCGATGTCGCTCATCGCCTCTGCCAGCGTAACCTGATCCATATCGAAATCGCCTTCCAGCCAGTCGGAGGCTGAAGGGGAAGCCTTAGACACCACAATCTTATCCGCCTGGAGCGTGGCGGTCTGCCCCGGGCGCATCTCTATCTCCGTATCGGCATTGCTCACCTTCACCTTGCCCTGCATCAGCGTAACCTTTGGGGCATCCTTGCGATAGGCTTTCACATCGAATATGGTACCTAATACCTGCGTTTGCATCTCTCCTGCCTTTACCACAAAAGGACGATGAGGATTCTTGGTTACCTCGAAATGAGCCTCGCCCTTCAGACGGACTTCCCGGACTTCTGCATCATCGAAAGATGCAGGATATTCGAGCGTAGAATTGGCGTTGAGCATCACCCTGGTGCCATCGCTCAGCGTTACCAATGTGGTGGTTGCTGCCGGGGTAGAAACCACGCAATAGCCATCGCTCAGGGTCTGCTCCACCTGCTTGGGAGAAGTGACCTCCGAGAAAAGTTCCATGGAGAACTCCGTAGGCTGAGAAATCTCCTGGGATGAACGGAAAATAAAAAGGAAGAGGCTTGCCGCTACTGCAACAGATGCCGTAATCCAAGTCAGGATTCGGGCTTTAGAAACCTTCTTTTCATTCTTCACTATAGATTCCTTCTCAAAAGAAAGATGTTCCTCCTCAGAAGAAATATGCTTCTTCTCGAAAGCTTCCCAAGCCGCCAGCGTTTCTTCCTTCGAAGGCTCATCGCCCAAGGCTTCCCCGAATATCTGGGAAAGCCGGGCATCAGAAACATTTTCTGAAACTTTCCCAGAAACATTCTCAGAAACATTTTCTGATACAGAATCCATTCTATAATCCAGTTCTTGATCTTGATTCTTATTCATGATTTTTCCTCCTAATTCTCTATGTTTGTATGCTTCATTCGCTCACGCAAGATGGCGAGTGCCTTGGAAATATGCTTCTTCACGGTGTTGGGACTGATGCCCAGCCTGTCGGCTGCCTGCTGATAGGTGAGATGCTCGAAATAACAGAGGCGGAGAATCGTGCAGGTGGGTTCCTTCAGCTCCCTCGCTATCTGCTCCGCCTGTTGCAGCAGGCGCTCGTGCTCCTCATACCGGGTACTCATATCATACCGGGTGGCCTCTATCAGCGCCTCTACGTTGGTCTGTTCCACCTGCTGGTGCTTGAGCCAGTTGAGGCAGGCATTTCTCACCGATGCGTAGAGCCAGCTCCTCCTTGTTTCCATCTGCAAGGAGGAGAATTGGTTCCACGCCTTCTCGAAAACATCTCCCACAACGTCCCGGGCCTCGTTGCCGTCTCCCAAAAGGGACACGGCATAACGCACCAATCGAGGATACATTTCCAGGAATAGCTGCTTAAAGTCGTTGTCTTTCGCTCTGTCCTGCGCCACTACCTTTATATTTATTTCTTGTTGCGTTGAATGTGTATCTCACATTCATAAGAATTTTCTGATTATCTGCATATCGGGTTAACGTGCGATGCGACTGCGTGCCGTTTGCCTCGGAATAATAATATCCTGTATGCAAGAGGTCTTGCACAACAAACATCACCTTGAGGGCATCATTCTTCATGAAGTTCTTGGAAACCCGGAACTGCATATTGCCCGTACATTTTCTCCTTCCGATTCCCATCTCTGCCTTCGTGCTGATGTTGCCCGAAAGATTCATGAACCACCGGTGAGGAAGCCTCAGATTGTTGTTCATGCTGAATGTAAACTGAGGCTGGTTTTTGCCAAACTCGGGGATATTGAGATGATCTACATTATCATGACCGTAGAAGACACTCGCCGTGAGGTTAGGATACCAGATTCCAAACGAAGGCGCCACACGGATATTGGCTCCACAATAGTAGGAATGAGGCACCGAAGCCATCGTCTCCAAAAGCACACTCGGATGGTTCACCTCGTCGTAAGGCTTGTACCAGGTCATGTACATATCAAGTACATAGTTGTAGTAAGCCATGAACGACAGCCACTTGTAATTGCCCGACAGGTTGAAACTGTGCTGCTTCTGAGGCTTGAGATGAGGGTCACCTGAATAGTACTCGTACTTGCTGTCGTAGTCGATGCTGCTCTGAAGCATGACGTAGATAGGACTGTACTTGTTCAGACGATAGGAGAAGGCAAGATTCAGATTATCCTTGCTGTAGCCGATGGATGCAAATGGAATCCAATCCCTGTAGCTGGGACTCTGTTCCGCCTGCAGCACATCCTTCTCGTAATAATCGGTCTTCTGGTATTCGTATCGCAAACCGGCTCCATAGTTCATGTGTCCGATGTTCAGATAATACTCCAGGAATCCGGCATAGATAGACTGGCGGATGTGGTTGAAGGCATCGGCAGAAAAGCCGCTCTGGGTGAAGTCGTTGCGGCGGTTGGTAAACATCTCTTCCGTTCCGAAGGAAAGCCTACCCTTCCACAAAGGTCCCGACACCACCAGCTTGGCAGCATAGAGATTACTCCTCACCTTGCTCTCTGATTCCGCATCCAGCTGTCCGTCGTTTATCGCCGTCTGGGACCTCTGACTCACCTTGTTATAGAAGTCGCCATTGAAATTGATGTTCCATTTGCCGAAATCGCCATTATAATAGGCGTTCACGCTATGCGACCAATGGGGCTTGCGTTTCGAAAACAGATCTACGCCCATGCTTTCCGTCAGTTTGCCATCCTCCCACACATCGGTTGCTCCCCAGCTGTGGGTGTAGTTGTTACCTATTATATTGGTTGTCTCATAGCGCATACCCAGCGATTGCTTCTCGGAAATCTCATAGTTGAAACCTGCGTTCATAAGAATCTCTCCACCAAGGGTTTTCGTGGTTCTGCGGCTGTTGAATTCCCAGTCGCTGGTGGTATGGAGCTGGGTTTCGGAATGGGCGGTGGTGTGCGAGCGATTCAATCCCACTCCCACTTCGCCGAAGATATCGAGTCCGCCCGTACGATAGTTCAACTGCACATCATCAAAAGTATGAGGCGAATAACGGCCCTGCATATATTCAGAATAAAGGCTTCCGCTCAAGCCCTGTCCGCGCTTGCGAACGGCACGCAGACGGATTACGGCATTGGTCTTGGAACTATACTGCGCTCCGGGAACGGTAACGATTTCTGCCTTCAGAATATCCTTGGCGCTCAATCGCTTGAGTTCGTTCAGATTCTCCAGTTTTCTGCCGTTGAGATAAATCTCGGGCGCTCCACGACCGATGATTTCCCAACTGCCTGCTTCACCCGAAACGAAGGGCAACTGGCTGATCATATCTTCGGCAGAGCCCAGTTCGCCCAGGATGGTACCTGATACCAGGGTAGAGAAGGCGCCGTCCTTATACACCACATTGGGGCGGGTACTCTTGATGGTTACCGCCTTCAGCTGCTGGGTGTCGGGATGCAGACCGATGTGCATGGTAGGCTTGCAGGCCAGGGTCTGCGACTTATAGCCCACAAACGAAACCTTCAGCATCACATCCTTATCGGCATAAGGAAGCACGAAGCTTCCATCCTCTGCCGTTACACAACCGGCCACATAAGCCTTGCTGACGGAGGAAATCAACACCACGTTGGCGAAAGGCAGAGGCTTCTGGTGCTCATCCACCACCCTGCCCTTGATCTGTTCCACCCGGGTCGTCTTGCCCGTGTATTGCACGGCAAAATAGGTGTTGTGCTCTACGAAGGAGAAAGGTTTCCCTTGCAGCACCATCTCCAGGGCTTCCTTCTGTCGCTTAGCCTGGATATTGGCTGTAACGTGATATTGGTCGGTAGCCTGATAGGCAAAGAGGATATTCTTCTCGCCCGCCTTTTCAATCTTCTTCAACACGGAAGTAAGCGTTTCGTTATGCACCTGAAAGGTCATACCTCTGCTTTGAGCAAATAGGGAAATGCTCAAGACAAGACTCAGTATAAGGGAAGTCGTTCTTTTCATCATTTTTCTTGTTTTTATGATTCTACTTTGTTCATAATACAACATCCCCCTGGAATCGGGTACGCCTATTTTTAAAATAATGTTGCAAAAGTAGGCGGCGGCATTTACAGCGGCACCTATACCATGACAGGCGGTGTCATCAAGGATAATAACAATTCTCTGACCGAGACAGCACGGCTTTCGACCTTAGGTGACGGTGTTTTTGTAGGAACTGCCTTCAATCTTGGGAATAATGCTGAGATCAGCACGAATAACGATGTCTATCTGACAGCGGGCGACTCTATTTCCAAGGAAGGCCGTTATATCAATGTAATCTCCCAATACACGGGCGCAAGCACCGCAAAACCGATTCAGATCCACAGCGAGGATCACACGGTAGAGAATACCGAAATCGGTACGCAGCTTGTTCGTTATACGACGGACGCAGGCGGTAAAGCCGCGGCAGCGACGGCCGATGCGAACGGTATTTTCGTCCCGAGCTGGAAAATGCCGGAGGGTCTGGCCATTGGACAGAGCAAGGTGGCAGGAAAGACCGACTGGATGACCTACGTACCGGCTGTTAAAATCCAGTATCAGTGGGTCAGCACGGACAACCCCAACGATGTAACACCCCCTGCGAATGATTATATCCGTACCGGCAGAGCATATACGGCGAAAGCACAGCAGAATTCGCACCAGGGATATACCTTTGATGGTTGGTACACGGATGAGCAATGCAAGCATCCGTTTGTGGATGGTACTGTTCTGAATACAGATACGGTTCTTTACGGTCTCTGGAAGGCGGAGCGCGGCAATCTGTCCGTTGCCAAGACCGTAGCCGGAAACAACGGAGATACCTCAAAGGCGTTCAACTTCACCGTGACGCTCGGTGATACCGGCATCAACGGCACATTTGGTGATATGAATTTTGCCGATGGAGTCGCAACCTTCGTTCTGAAGCACGGTGAGAGCAAGACTGCTGTCGACCTGCCTGCAGGAATCACCTATACCGTAACCGAGGCGGAGGCAGATAAGAACGGCTACACCACAACGTCTGTCAACGCCAGCGGCAGTATCATCAAGAATGACACCGCAGCGGTAACCTTTACTAACACCCGAAACAGCTCCTCCTCCCATCATTCGACCCGCTATACGCTGCACTATGAGTCGAACGGCGGCACAGCTTACAAGGATGAGCGCTATTCTTCCGGCACGAAGGTGACGCTCGACAAGACCCCGACCCGCGAGAGCTATACCTTTACCGGCTGGTATGCCGACAAGGCGCTGACGCAGAAGATCACAAGCGTGACGATGAACAGCGACAAGACGGTCTATGCAGGCTGGGAGGCTACCGGTGTGCCGGACAAGCTCAACGGCGACGACCATTTCGCCTACGTCATTGGCTACCCGGACGGCAAGGTACACCCGAAGGGAAATATCAGCCGTGCGGAAACAGCGACGATCTTCTTCAGACTG
>OLRO01001706.1_pt1 | contig 11957 bp, 10 predicted proteins | sample 1673131 | NCBI WGS metagenome assembly OLRO01 (sample SAMEA3136757, study PRJEB25190) | human gut metagenome | biome: human gut; feature: human-associated habitat; material: faeces | place: Austria | collected 2013 | reverse complement strand
ATCAGTTGTGGAAGTTCACGCTTCAGCAGCGATTCCTGGATGCCGTCAATCTGAACTTCACGGTAGATAATCTCTTCGATTATACACCAGAGAAGTATTATTGGAGTTCGGCGATGACCACCGGTCGCACCTTCTCTGTGGGACTTTCGGTTGACATCGACCGCATCGTGAATCTCTTCTAGAAACCGCCATCTGGCAGTTTCCAGACCCAAAATAGGTTAAAAAAGCCATAGTGAAGGATGCTTTTCTTCAAATTATGCCGTACTTTCAGTATAAAATCGTAATTTTGCAGTGATTTAAAACCTATTCATTCAAAATTATGATACGAAGAATCATTCTAACTATGGCTTTTTTGGCTAGCCTTTCATTATCAGCCAAGGATGTGAACATGGGCAGTTGGCAGATTGTTCCATTGCCTCAGCAAGTCAAGGAGATGAGCAGTGCTCCTTTCCGCATCACAGCCAAAACTACAATCTATTATGCTGCTGGAGATGAGAAGCAGAAGAAGGATGCCGAGTTCCTGGCATCTCATATCAAGGAGGTAACCGGTATCGGGGTAAAGACTACCGACAAGCAGGCGAAGGGTCAGATCCGTCTGGCGCTGAATGCTGGCGATACTAAATCTGAAGCTTATTCTCTCGTGGTCAACAAGAATGGCATCACCATTTCAGCCACCTCTCATGTAGGTATCTTCTATGGCATCCAGAGTGTGATGAAGGCATTGCCTATCACCCGGAATGTGAAGAGCGTTTCTCTTCCTGCTGCCGAGGTTACCGATGCTCCCCGCTTTGCTTATCGTGCGTTCATGATCGATGTAGGCCGTCATTATTTCAGCGTACCTTATCTCAAGAAGTTGATTGATGTCTTTGCGATGCACAACATCAATTATTTCCACTGGCATCTTACCGAGGATCAGGGCTGGCGTCTTGAAATCAAGAAGTATCCGATGCTTACCCAGATTGGTTCCAAGCGCAAGGAGACCATCCTGCCAACCAACAAGAACGAGTTTGATGGCGTACCTGTATCAGGTTATTATACCCAGGAGGAAGCACGCGAAATCGTGAAGTATGCTGCCGACAGATACATCACCGTGATTCCGGAGGTGGATATGCCGGGCCACATGCTGGCTGCCCTGGCATCTTATCCGGAGTTGGGCTGTACCGGTGGTCCTTACGAGGTAGCTACCCGTTTTGGTGTTTTTGAGGATGTATTGTGTGCCGGCAAGGCTCAGACCCTCCAGTTTGCCAAGGACGTGATGGATGAAATCATGGATATTTTCCCATCAGAGTATATTCACATTGGTGGTGATGAGTGCCCTAAGAACCGCTGGAAGGTTTGCGGGAACTGTCAGAAGAAGATTGCAGATCTCGGCATTCAGGAACTTCCTAAGCACAGCAAGGAGGAGCAGCTCCAGACCTGGTTTATGGGTGAGATAGAGAAGCAGATCAGAAACCGTGGCAGAAAGATGATGGGTTGGGATGAAATTCTGGAAGGAACTCCATCCAAGGACATCACCGTTTGCGGTTGGACCAGTGTTAATGCCAGCATCCGTTCTGCCCGTGAAGGTCATCCTACCATCGTAGCTCCTATCAGCAATTTCTATTTCAGCAATCCTCGCATCAACAAGATAGAGGGTATTCCTAGCATCCAGCGAGTATATGATCTGGATCCTTGCTCTGATAAGCTGACTCCTGCTGAGCAGAAGAACATCATCGGTGCTGAGGGTTGTATCTGGACCGAGTGGGTAAAGGATGCCGAGAAGATGGAGTGGGAGTTGTTGCCAAGACTTGCCGCCCTTTCTGAGGTTCAGTGGACTGCCAAGGACAAGCGAAACCTGGAGAACTTCTTCCCAAGAATGCTCCACATGCAGGATCTCTACCGCCTCTACGGCTTGAATTACAAGGCTGATATCGAGGATGCCGTGAAGAAGCATCTGGAAGAAAAGAAGTAAGTTATAGATTTAATGTCCGTTTCAAAACTGATACTGTCCCCATGAGACATTGTCTTATTTGGTTTTAATGGAGTTTCAGGAAATGTAAATCCCCAATCTGCAAACTTCAACAGGTTGGGGATTTATATTTTATATTATCTTCTTGTTTTACCAAAAACGTCGGAATGTGTGCCTGTAGTTAGCATGAGGAGTGTTCTATGGGGTAGCCGCGCTTTTTGCAAAGCTTTAAAGCTTTGTCAAATCTCTTGGTTGTATCAAGTTTATACATTATTCTCCTAAGATAGTATCAAACATTTCATCAACAGAATTCCAATGGGTAACTCTGCCTTTCTCCTTGTCTTCTTCGGCAAGTTCAAGATCTGTTTTCTTTGGTTTCATGACAGAAATAGAACTAACGCCATTCAGCATTTTGATAGCGTTCTTCAATTTTGTTAGCATTGCTGGATCTGATACTGTTACCAGCAATTGAGGTTCGTTTATTGCTAATGTATTCATACTTACTCCTTTTTAAAAACATTCATCAATTTACAGCAGCAAAAATACGCTTTTTTCTCTAAACAACCAAGCAAATTAAAAGATTTTTTTAATTTTGGTATAGTGTACCCGTTTTTATGTGCTAACTTCAAGGATTTACAGTCTCCTGACGGTATGATGGATGGAATGTCCGTTTTCAAAACTGATATTGCCCCCATGAGATAGGGGGAGAAGGTCGGTGAAAAACGTTGAAATAACGCTCTAATCCCAAAATTTACTATGTTTTTTGGGATTGTAATCCCAAAAATAGGTATAAATTTTGGGATTACGATTATTTTTCCTTATCTTTGCATCCGAAAGAAAGAAGGATTCATAACTTAAAAGAAAGGATATTTATGATACGTCGTCAAATACAAGATACAATTGAAACCCGAATGTTTTCCGGGAAGGCTATCATTGTGATTGGTGCCAGACAAGTGGGTAAGAGCACGCTGTTTAAAATGGTGCTCGAGAATCGTGAAGAACCTACTCTTATGTTGAATTGCGATGAACCGGAAGTAAGGGAGTTGCTGGCAAAGGCAAATTCTTCTGAGTTGCGTCTGCTTATTGGCAACAACCTTATTGTTGTGATAGACGAGGCTCAACGGGTAGAGAATATCGGGATGGTTTTGAAACGAATCACGGATAATTTCCCAGATGTACAACTCTTGGTGACAGGTTCCTCCTCTTTTGAATTGCAGAATAAGCTCAACGAACCTTTGACAGGACGCAAGTTTGAGTACCATCTTTTCCCTTTTTCTACAGGAGAACTGATGAAGGCTCATGGACTGCTTAGTGTAAAACAAACATTAGAGAATCGGCTTATTTATGGTTCTTATCCAGATATCATGAATCATGAGACGGATGCAAAGGAGTTGCTGTATAATTTGTCTAACAGTTATCTGTATAAGGACTTGTTGAATTTAGAAAGTGTTCGGCGCCCAGCCCTGTTGTCCAAGCTGCTTACTGCCTTGGCACTGCAGGTTACAAGTGAAGTTTCATATAATGAGTTGGCGCAAACCGTAGGAACAGATAATAAAACGGTAGAGAAGTACATTGATTTGCTCGAAAAGTGTTATATCATATTCAAGTTGAATGGCTTTAGTCGCAACTTACGTACGGAGTTGAAACGTGCTAAGAAATTCTACTTTTATGATAATGGAATACGTAATGCTATTTTGCAAAACTTTGCACCTCTTGCTCTCCGGCAGGATGTGGGGACCTTGTGGGAGAACTTCTTCATTAGTGAGCGAATGAAGGCCAATCAAAATGCTGGACGATATGTAAACAGCTATTTTTGGCGTACCAGTCAGCAGCAGGAGATTGATTATCTGGAGGAGTGTGATGGTCAGTTTTCCCTGTTTGAAATGAAGTGGAATCCTAGGCGTGCCAATACAAAGTTCCCGGCCTCTTTCCTTTCTGCTTATCAGGTGAAAGATAAGTGCATCGTTACGCCTGAAAATTGGATAGATTGGGTTATAGAGTGATAATGCTCCCCCTTTAATGTCCGTTTTCAAAACTGACACTGCCCCTATGAGACATTGTCTTATTTGGTTTTAATGGAGTTTCAGGAAATGTAAATCCCCAATCTGTTGAACTTTACAGATTGGGGATTTCTCAAGTGTATACATTATTCTCCTAAGATAGGCGTGAATTTGGAATTTTTGGTAAAATTCAACAGAAAGTTAACAAAAAGTTTGGTAAAGTGAAAATAAAAGCATATTTTTGCAGATTAAATAAGTACATAACATTAAAAACAAGAAGATTATGGCAATAGAAATTAAAACAATACCTGTCCTTCATGGTGAGGCAGCAGCTCGTTTCGTTGAAGCAGCTGATGAGGCATTGGAAAAGCGTGGCTCCATTGACTTCTCCAAGCAAGTAGCCAAGGCACGTGCTATATTAAAACGTTCAAAACTGTACATTTAAAATGTTAGAGCAATGTGATTTTATGGAACTGACAAAGGAAGTCTTGCAGCAATGCAAAGGCTTCACTTGTAAGGATGAGGACATAACAGAGTTCTTCACCCAAGACTATGCTGATTATGCCTATCAGTTGCTCGGAAAATCATATTGTTTTGTTAAACCAGATACATCTGAAATAGTCTGCGCATTTACAGTCGCTAATTCGAGTGTAAAAGTAGATTCACTTCCTTCAAACCTTCGGAATAAGCTTAATAGAAAGATTCCGAATGCCAAGCGAAGACCGCAGTATCCACCAGTGTTGGTTGGACAGTTGGCAGTAAGCGATTTATTCAGTGGACATCATGTGGGAGACGAATTGTTGGATTTCATCAAATCATGGTTTATAGACCCACTGAATAAGACTGGATGCCGGTATGTCATTGTTGATGCTGTCAACCATCCGAAAGTGTTTGAATATTATCAACGAAATGGTTTCAAATTTCTGTTTTCGTCAGATAAGGAGGAATGGACGTTCTTGCACAATAAAGGTCTAGAACCTACAACTCCTGTTGAGCCGATGAAAACACGGCTGATGTATTTTGATTTGATTTATCTCCGCACAAAATAACAAATAAAAGATAATAAGCCCCTCTGGCGCGCCGAAAGTCTGCATGCTAGAGGGGCATTACTTATTTTAGGCAGTTTACTTTGTGCTTTTGCGGTAAACGGTATTTTAATGTCCGTTTTCATAACTGATACTGCCCCCATGAGATAGGGGAGGAAGAGGGGATGTATTTGCGATAGCTCCGCCCTAACTATATAAAAACAGATAGTTAGGGCGGCGTTATCGTTTATAGGTGCGCCCTAACTATGTTAAAAAAGGTAGTTAGGGCGGTACTATCCTTGCAGATTTCATTTTTTTTGTTTATCTTTGCACCGATAAAATTTAGTATAAATGAAATAAAATCAGAAAGTTATGGATGCAAACGGAATAATAGGACGTGAATATGAGCAGAAACTCATTCTGGAACGTTGTAAAAGCAACAAGGCAGAACTGATAGCTGTCTATGGTCGTAGGCGCGTAGGAAAGACTTTTCTGGTTCGAAAAATGTTCAACGACCAGTTTGCCTTTTCCTTTATTGGTATGTATGAAGTGAGCCGTGCGGTACAGCTGGAGCAGTTTCGGATGGCGTTGGCGCAGTATGCTAAGCAGACCGTGCCCAAGCTGAAAACCTGGTTTGAGGCTTTTGCTGCTTTGCGTGAATATCTGTCGGGCTTATCTCAGCAGGAACCGATTGTTCTGTTCTTTGATGAGTTGCCTTGGATGGATACGCCCAAAAGCAATTTTATCGCAGCTTTCAGTTATTTCTGGAATTCATGGGCTTCTATGGTCCCTCAACTGAAACTTATCGTCTGTGGTTCTTCCACCACATGGATGTTGGCTAAGTTTATAGGCGATAAGGGCGGATTGTATGGTCGCGTTACCCGGCAGATCTATCTGGCTCCATTCTCTCTGGGCGAGACAGAACTGTTCTTAAACGAATTGAAAGGCCTTGCTCTTACCCGCCAGCAGGTATTGGATGTGTATATGATATTGGGTGGTATTCCTTATTATCTTGATATGCTGGAGCGAGGTGTGCCGTTAGACGTGTGCATCGACAGACTGTTTTTCTCGCAGGATTCGCCATTACGTGGAGAATTCGATTTCCTCTTCCGTTCTCTCTTTAATGACTCCAAGCATTATCGCAAGATAGTAGAGGTGCTTTCTGAAAAAATGAAGGGGATGACCCGTAAGGAATTGATGGATGAGTTGAAACTGAAAGGCGGTGGACAGTTATCAGAAATCCTGGAGAATCTGAAGAAATGCGATTTTATCAGGAAATATGCTACCATAGGAAAGAGTGAAAGGGATGCCCTATATCAGTTAACTGACTTATACTCATTGTTCTATACCCGTTTTGTGGCAAATAACAGTGGGCAGGATAAGAACTTCTGGAGTAACATGCGCAATTCGGGAAGTAGAACAGCCTGGAGCGGTTATGCTTTCGAACAGGTATGCCTACATCATATCCCACAGATCAAGAAGGCATTGGGTATTTCTGGTGTTTTGGCGAATGTTTATTCCTGGTCCTGCCGTCCTTTTGTAGATTCTACTGGTGCAGAATGGCGAGGAGGTCAGATAGATATGCTGATAGACCGTGCTGATGGAGCTATCAATATCTGTGAGATGAAATATGCCAAGGATGAGTTTGTGATAGATGCCAGCTATGAGCAGCGGCTGCGTGACAGGATGTCTTCCTTCTCTGTGGCGACCAAGACGAAGAAGGCATTGCTGCATACTTTCATCACGACTTATGGGGTGAAGCAGAATATGCATAGTGGATTGGTGAATAGTGAGGTAAGGATGAATGATCTCTTTGGATAAATGATATTTTAATGTCCGTTTTCAAAACTGATACTGTCCCCATGAGATAGGGATATCATCCTTTAAAATCAGTTAAAAAGTGGGCGCTCCTTTATAAAATTTGTGGGAAAATTGCAGGATTCCCTCATAAAATGTGTATATTTGCAGTGTTATTCCCTCATAAAATGTGGGCGGAAGAGTGATTATTCCCTCATAAAATGTGATTTAAAGATATGGATTATGGAAAGATTAGCTATCGATGAACTTCTGAAATGGAAGAATAAACAATATCGGAAACCTCTTATTATTGCGGGTGCCAGACAGGTGGGAAAGACTTGGCTGGTGAAGGAGTTTGCCCGCCAGAATTACAAGCAGCTGGCGTATGTGAACTTTGAAGAGATGAAGATCCTGCAGAATCTCTTTGAACAGGACTTCAATATCCCTAGAATTCTTACAGCTATTGGGGCTGCAACGAATGTAACCTGCACAGAGGGCGAAACGCTGATATTTCTGGATGAGATTCAGGCTGCTCCTCATGCTGTTACTTCCCTGAAATATTTTGCAGAGAATGCGCCGGGCTATCATGTCATAGCTGCAGGTTCTCTTCTGGGTATCGAACTGCATCAGGGGGAGTCTTTTCCTGTGGGTAAGGTGGAATTTCTCTCTCTCTATCCAATGAACTTTATCGAGTTTGTGATGGCTATGGGGGAGAAGAATCTGGCGCAGCTGCTACTGACGAAGGATTGGAATATGATATCGATGTTTGCCCCCAAGTTTCAGGAACTCTTGAAGTATTATTACTATGTGGGAGGCATGCCTGAAGCTGTATTGAGTTTTTGCCAGAATCGTGATTGGAAAGAGGTGAGAACCATACAGAAGGATATTCTGAGCAGTTATCAGAGAGATATGTCGAAGCATGCTCCATCTGAGATTATTCCCCGTATTACTGATTTGTGGAAATCCTTGCCAGCCCAGTTGAGTAAGGAGAACAGGAAGTTTATCTATGGAGTGGTGCGCGAGGGGGCAAGAGCCCGGGAGTATGAGTTGGCCTTGCAGTGGTTGCTGGATGCCGGACTGATATATAAGGTATATAATGTGAAAGCTCCCCGACTGCCGCTTGCCAGTTATGAAGACCGGGCGGCCTTCAAGATCTTTGTCCTGGATGTCGGGCTTCTAGGTGCGATGTCTAATCTCAAGGCAACGACAATAGTGGACGGCAACAGTATTTTTACCGAGTTTAAAGGGGCGTTGACGGAACAGTATGTTTTGCAGCAGCTCGTTCTCAGGTATGAACCATATTATTATGCCAAGACCAACAGTACTCAGGAGATTGATTTTCTGCTCCAGGATGAGGAGGACGAGATTGTTCCGCTGGAGGTGAAAGCTGAGACGAATGTCAAGGCAAAGAGCCTGCGCCAGTTTGTTGCAGTCAACCAGTCAAAGAAGGCCTATCGCATCTCCATGAATGATTATCAGCAGGAAGATTGGGTTACAAACGTACCGCTCTATGCGGTAAATGGTCTCGAATTTTAGCAATAGCACCGCCCTAACTATATAAAAATAGGTAGTTAGGGCGGTGCTATCGCACTTTTTAATGTCCGTTTTCAAAACTGATACTGCCCCCATGTGATAGGGGGAAGGTCGGTTTAAGAATTTGTGAAAGTCAATCGTAATCCATCGGCTACTCCCCCTCAGCGTCAGGAAATCACCCATTCCAGAGTATTCACCTCGTCTTTGACAGAGAAGTTCAAGCCCACCTTTACAATTTCCTTATTCTTCAAGGCAAAGGCTTGGGCATAATGCTTGGCATTGATTTGGTCTAATGCCTCTTGCGCACTCTTATTGAATTTCAGTTCCATCACATAGATGGTGTCGGCAGTCTCCATCGTGATGTCGATTCTCCCTTTAGCCGTGTGCTGCTCCACAATAATATTGTAGTCAGTAAGCAAGGCAAAGATGATATAAAACATCTGCTGGTAATGCCCCTCGTAATTGGTGTTGTCGCAATATGGAATGGTTTCCAGGAAATCAGCCAGCATTTGCAGGGCTTCATCCAGTTTACCACTATTAATATAGGAAGAAATGTCAGCTATCACAACCCTACCCGTATCTATTCCCGAACCAAGGTAGCCCGGCAACAAACTGTCGAACAGTCCCACCTCAATCTCCTTGTTAGGAAAGTCGAGCGTATAAACATCTATCTTCTTTTCGTAGTCCTTGATGGTGAGATAGCCACTCTGATACAGCAGAGGAGTGAGCGATGTCATTCTTTCCGTTGCAGCGTCAAAGGAGGAAGCCTTAGCCCTCACTCGCCCCAACTGCGATGGCAACACATGAAACTCCCTCATTTTTTCAATCAGATAAGTAGGCGTACCGGATCCAAACCAATAAGCCTTCAGCTTGCCATCAGCAAAGCAATTGAGCAAGCTGTAAGGATTGAAGACATCAGGCGATGGCCAAGTGAAGTGATAACCATCATAATGGTCTTTGAGTTCCTGGATAGTCTCCTCCCTGCTCAGTTCCAGATGCTCGGCAAGAGCATCGATGTCATCACTCATCTGGGTCAACAGTTCCTCCTTGGTGATGCCACAGATGCCGGCATAAGGCTCGTCCATGCTCACATTCTTGATGTTGTTCAGCTCGCTAAAGATGCTGAGCTGCGAAAACTTCGTGATGCCCGTCATAAAGACAAATCGAAGCATAGACTCGTTTCCCTTCAGAGGACTATAGAAGTTGCGCATTGTGTTACGGAGCTCATCGAGTTTTTCTTTTTCATGCGCCACATCCAGCAGCGGAGCATCATATTCATCAATGAGCACCACCACCTGCTTGCCAGTCTTTTGGAAAACCACTTCTATCAAGTCATTGAACCGATTATTGTTTCCGTTACGGTGATTTTCTATACCATACTTTTGTTCATAATCTTCCAAAAGGTAGCCCAGATGCTCTTCTAGCTGCGCCTTCTCCATATGCTTACCCTTGCTCAAGTCGAAGTGCAGAACAGGATAAGTATTCCACTCCTTCTCCAGCTTCTCGATGGCAAGCCCCTCAAAGAGTTCCTTCTTTCCTTCGAAATAACTTTGGAAGGTGGAAACCAGCAGCGACTTGCCGAAACGGCGTGGGCGACTCAAGAAGAAATACGTTCCATCCGTATGAGTCATACGATAGACATATTCCGTCTTATCTATATAGAACTTATCCTCCTTGCGGATCCGTTCAAATGTCTGAATTCCTATAGGATATAATTTTCTTGCCATTGCGTCATCGAATTAATTCATTTGCAAAGCTACAACAAAAAAATGATACTACCAAACTTTTATGAGGGAAAAGTTCTATTTAGTTACATTGGGTCATTTTGGGCCAACAATCTGTACTGCTCCAAAGGCTTCCAGACGAAGTCGGAGCATTCTGTCTGCTATTCTATCTAAATATTTCATATTCAATATGTTTTTGTTTGCAAAGATAGTAATAAATAGTGGAATCTACAAACAATTTTGCATTTTTGTGGTACTTTACTTTGTATTTTAACGGTGTTTTACTTTGCGTTTTTGCGGTACTTTACTTTGTGTTTTTGCGGCACTTGATTCTGATACCTCTTATATATAGGGGCATCTTTGTTTCTTTGATAGAGACAGAGATGTCCCTATCATTTTTTATAACATCAAAAATACATACGTATTATGTCAAGAAACAAGAAAGTATCAGAGTCGTTATTCCAGTTTATGAACCTCCTTATCGCCCTTTTGATGAAGAACGGGCAATACCACACCTCGCTGCATTACAAGGCAACCCTCAACAGTTTTAAACGATACCGAAGCAAGACCAGACAGCGCCTCACCATCCGATGGGAGAAGGAGATGCAGGAGTTGTTGGAAAAGTATCAGGCACAGACCGTCACCTCATCTTATCTCTTTCCTTTCCTTATTGGTGAAGGGAACAAAAGACTGGGTAAAACTATTGACAAAATGCGAGATGAAAAACGCCTGTATCACAATGCTGAAGCCCGTATCTCCTACCATCTCAGGAAGTTAGGAGTTAAGATAGGAATCAAGGGCAAGCTCACCCTTTATGTCGCCCGCCATTCCTGGGCAACGGCAGCAAGAGACAACCAGATCCAAATCTCAGTCATCAGCGAGGCATTGGGGCATCATTCCGAAATCACCACGCAAATCTATCTCCGCTTTATCAAAAGCTCTGAAGTGGATGATGCCAACGCTAAAATTCTGGCAGTCCTATAAGCCGTAAAAATGAATAAAAAGAGGACTTTTGCAAAATGAACCAAAATGAACCAAAATGAACCAATTTTCCTGAATCTTTACATAAGAGATACAGAAAAATCGGAAACATTTGTTCTATCAACGACTTATCAGATTACGATCAAAATGATAGCTGAAAAAAATGTTGATTTTCGTAGAAGAATATTAAATTTTTAACATATATAATTTGCTGGTTTCCAACTTTTTGCGTATTTTTGCAACGAGATTCTGTATCTCTTATGTAGAGATTCAGAAGAAATGGAGTGATTTAGGGAAGGGTTTTAAGACAAAGGAATCGGATAGCTAATCATTCCAAGGGTTGCAGACTATCATGCTCTTGGGTCAGGAGTACGTCTGTGATTAGAGGTTTCCGGTATCGGAGATAGACTAACCAACCCTTTCTTGCCAAGTGTTTTGAAACATGATTTCACGACACGGGGGAATGAGAATTATATCCTGATCAAAATGAAAAAAATAAACAATGTTACAACCAGACAACGAGAAGAGTTGGTACGCATTCAAGATATTTTTTGGAAAAGGAAAGCCTATAAAAGCTTATTTCGTTACCAATGAGATAGAACACATTTATGATGTGAAACAAGAATATTGGGACAAGAATAAGAAAAAGAGACTGGTGAAGGAAGTCCCCATTATGCCATCTCTCATTCTTTTTCGTTCAACGAGAATAGAAGCCGAAGAGATTGAACGCAAATTTCTCAATAAAGTGATGCTCTATCGTGGCAAAAATTCTGAGAACCTGAAAGAACCTTCGAAAATTTCAGAACGTGAAGTGAAAATCTTCAATATAGTCGCAACTTCTGGTGTTGAAGGACTGAGCCCACTTTAAAAAGTAAGGCCTGTTTAAAATATTTTTATTTCACGAAAATAATCTCTGCTTTATGCTGTTATCTGGAATATTTTTCGTATC
>OLRO01001701.1_pt1 | contig 11974 bp, 8 predicted proteins | sample 1673131 | NCBI WGS metagenome assembly OLRO01 (sample SAMEA3136757, study PRJEB25190) | human gut metagenome | biome: human gut; feature: human-associated habitat; material: faeces | place: Austria | collected 2013 | reverse complement strand
AGAAGAAGCAAATAAATACTTATTAAATGTATTTATTCCATACTTTAATAAAAGATTTGCAATGGACTATAAATAATTCGAATCAGTTTTTGAAAAATCCCCATCATTAGAAGATATTAATTATACTTTAGCCGTTTTAACACCAAGAAAAATTGATAATGGTCACGTAGCAATGTATTTACAATTGACAATATTGAATGAAGTAATAATTTAAATAATAGCAAAATGAATTTAAAAAAACGGGATATTTTTTCCCGTTAATGTTTAAAAAAATTTAAAACATTTTCAAAAGTTATTAACAATATGATTATTTTGTATTTTTATACCAAGAAATTATAGAACTAACTATTCTTTCACTAGCGTGACCGTCTCCATATGGATTAGATGCATGACTCATATTATTGTACTCTTTTTTATCTGTTAATAATTTTTTAGTTTCAGTGTATATTGTTTCTTCATTTGTTCCAACTAATTTTAAGGTACCAGCTTTTATACCTTCTGGTCTTTCAGTTGTATCTCTTAAAACAAGTACTGGTTTACCTAAACTTGGTGCTTCTTCTTGGATACCACCTGAGTCTGTTAAAATTATGTAAGACTTGTTTTGAAAGTTATGAAAATCAAATACTTCTAATGGTTCAATTAATTTAACTTTGTCACAACCATTAAATATTTCATTAGCAATACTTCTAACAAGTGGATTTAAATGTATTGGATAAATAACTTTAACGTCATCAAACTCATCTACTATTCTTCTTATTGCTTTAAATATATGTCGCATAGGCTCCCCTAAATTTTCTCTTCTGTGAGCAGTTAGAAGAATCATCCTTTCACCTGGTTTTATCCATTCCAATTCTTTATGACTATAATTTTCTTTAACTGTAGTAGACATAGCATCAATTGCTGTATTACCTGTTATATATATCTTATCTTCAGAAATATTTTGTTTAAGTAAGTTCTCTTTACTTATTTCGGTAGGAGCAAAATATAAATCAGTCATAGAGTCTACCATTTGTCTATTCATTTCTTCAGGAAATGGACTATATTTATCATAAGTTCTTAATCCTGCTTCAACGTGGCCAATAGAAACCTGATTATAAAATGCTGCTAGTGCACCAGCAAATGTTGTTGTAGTATCACCATGTACTAAAACTATATCTGGTTTAACTTCTTTTATTACTTCTTCTAAACCTAATAGAGCTCGGGAAGTTATTTCACTTAATGATTGACCTTGTTTCATAATGTTTAAATCATAATCTGGTTTAATATCAAATGTTTTTAAAACTTGATCTAGCATTTCTCTGTGTTGTGCAGTTACACAAACTATGCTTTCAATTTCTTTTCTATTATCTAATTCTTTAACAAGTGGAGCCATTTTTATTGCTTCTGGTCTTGTTCCAAATATACTCATTACTTTTATCATTTATTATCACTTCTTTCTTTTTATCCAAAAAGCGTCTATTTTAATGCTTCAACACCTTATTTTTTTAATGTCAGTTAGTTTTCTCATATGCTTAACTTTGTTCCGAATATACTCATTACTCCGGTCATTTTAATAATCTCTTTGTAAAATTATAAGCATCTTTACACATGTCTTCTAATTTCAATTCAGCTTTCCAATTAAGTTCTTTTTGAGCTTTTGATGGATCTGCATAACATATAGCAATATCGCCATGTCTTCTTCCTACGATCCTGTAAGGAATAAAAACTCCATTGACTTTTTCAAATGCTTTAATCATTTCTAAAACACTATATCCTTTTCCAGTACCAAGATTATAAATATGCATTCCTTTTTTATCCATATTGAGCTTTTCAATACCTTTTACGTGGGCTTTTGCTAAATCAACGACGTGTATATAATCTCTTACTCCAGTACCATCTATTGTGTTATAATCATTTCCAAATACACTTAATATTTCTAATTCTCCGGTCGCAACTTTAGAAATAAAAGGCATTAAATTAGCTGGGATACCATTAGGTTCTTCTCCTATCAAACCGGATTTATGAGCTCCTACTGGATTAAAATATCTAAATATACAAATATTCCACTCATTATCCGACTTATATAAATCTTGTAGTATTCCTTCACAATATAATTTACTTGTCCCATAAGGATTAGTAGTTTTGCCTGTTTTACACTCCTCAGTAATTGGCATTATTTTGGAATCACCATAAACAGTAGCACTACTACTGAACACTAAAGTTTTTACATTATGTTTTTTCATAATACTTAATAATGTTAAAACACTGCTTACATTATTTATATAATATTCAATTGGTTTACTCACACTATCTCCGACAGATTTGAATGCAGCAAAATCAATAACTGCAGTTATTTCATTTTCATTAAATATTTTATCTAACAATTCTTTATCGAGCATATTGCCTTCATAAAAATTAATGACTTTTCCAGTAATTTTCGTTATATTATCAAGTACATTTTTTTTGCTATTACTAAAATTATCTAGCCCAATAACGTTATAATTTTCATTTAATAATTCAACACAGGTGTGACTTCCAATATAACCTGTACAACCAGTAACAAAAATATTTTTCATTATTTCACCTTACTTTCTTTTAAAACAAATTTTTTTAAGTACTTCATCTATTTGTTGATTAGCTTCATAATTAACTTGTTTACTTAATAATTTATTTTTCTGTAGCTTACATAATTTATCAAAAGTATTTATAAATAATTCACTATTTGTTGAAGAATAATTCACTTGATAATTTTTATAGCCGTAATTTTCATATAAATATCCAACTTTATTTTTGTAATGTTTATGAATGTCATATAACAAATTCAATGTTGGAACTCCCAACATATTTGATATAAGTGTTCCGTGATATCTCATACTTACACATACATCTAAATTTGAAATAGTATTAAATACCTCATCAACATTACTGGTATACTCCAAATTTTCTATGTTTTTATCATTCAAGTATTCAATAATTTTTTTATAATAACCTGTATCATTATTTAAATATTCATAAAATGGTATCATAACTATTTTATAATCCTGTTTTTTTTCTTTAAAATACTTAACAATATTTTTTGTAAGTTCACACAATTTATCATAATTATTTTCATTACAAACATAAATTAAACCAACTCTTGTGCATGAATCATTTTTTAAAGTTTTATTATATTTACAATAATCGAGTGTATATACTAAATCATGGACTATCCTTATTTTATTGGTATTAATACCACATTTATTTAAAATCTTTAAACTATTAGTATCTCTTAAGGAAAAATAGTTGGCATTACTTGAAATATAATTTAGTTTTCTAATAAACTCTTTATTATTAAGTTCATAACTAGAGCTCAAGCCATAAAGAATAACATTTTTTTTACAGGTAATCATCCTATATGATAAATTAATAAGTGTTGTAGGTAATGATAGCATATTACTATTTAAAGTATAATCCGTATCATCAAGCAAAGCACCACCACCAATAATTAGAGTATCGTAATAATTTGCTAATGTATTAATATCAATAATGTTTTTAGGATAATGAATAATTTTACATTTTGGATAATCAGTTATATCAAAATTAAAATTTTCAGACATCATCACAGTTATATCTAACCCACTATCAATTGGTGATAGTTTTTTTAATATCGAAAATAGCATCAATTCATCTCCTAAATTAGGAGCTCCATAAAATCCAACAATTAACACTCTGTTTTTAGATACATCAGTATGTAGATTTATATATTCTAAATTTACATAATCTAAATTATTAATTTGTTCTTCCATTTTTAATAAATCATCTTTCACATTATTTTTAGCATTTATAAAATCATTGGATAAAGAATTTACATTTTCCTCTATCTCATCAATCTTTTTTGAGTACACATTAACAAAATTATTACAATTTCTTATAAATCTTATGATTTTTTTAACATAAGAATGGGCCTCCTTTATATCTTCTTAGATAAGTTTTTTGCATCTAACATACAATCTTCCATTGAACAATAAGTCCATGCACCATATCTACCGATACTATAAATATTATTTTCACTTAAATCGTTCATTATTTTTCTAACTAATTTATCATTTTCTGTATCAATATGTACATACGCTGGATTCATAACAATACTTTCATGAGCAACTAATTCAAATGAATCATCAATAACACCAACTTTTTTTAAGTTCTTTAATGTCTTATTTAATTCATCATCAATTTCTTCTTTACTTATCACAGCATCCTTTGGATAACCAATTTCAATATACATACTTAACTTATCAGAATTTAATATATTGTCATAAAAACCAATTCTATAAAAATTAATATCTTTATCGGGAAAATAAATCCAGTGTTCTTTATTATATTTAGATTTTTTATTAAAACCTAAATTAAATACTAATACCTTATTATAAGTTAATCTATCACTAAGTTCATTATATTCTAAATTATTAGTTAATTTTAAGAAAGTATTAAATGGTGAAGTATTAATTAAATTATCAAACACTACAACTTCCCCATTATTAAGTTTAGCTTCATGTTTTTCTAAATCTATTTTTTCTACCATAGTATTAAGTAATATGTTATCTTTATTAACATTTTCCATTAATATATCAATTATTACTTGAGCACCTTTCTTCGGATACATAAAAGTATTATTATATGAAGTATTTTTAGAATCCTTCATATTTTTAATAATAGCTTTTATATCAGCATAAGGAAAAAATCTTCCCATTGCATCTTTATCTAACTTAGTTAAATCACAAGCATATAATTTTTCATTGTATGGTTTTAAAAACATTTCAGTAATAGATTTACCAAACTTTCCATATAACATATCTAAGAAATTATCATAAGTTTCTTTTTCTTCTTTATTAAATAAATCATATAAACAATCTATGAATTTATCTTTAGATAATTCATGGATATTTGTTTGAAATGGATAATCAACTAAAGCGTTATCAAAATAAATATATGTTTTTTTATCTTGCGTAACAAAATCATTTTTATCCAAACTATCAATAAACTTTTTCTTAAATTCATCAGTTTTAAAATGAAAGAAATGTCCAGCATAATCCCATACATAATCTTTATTATAATGAGTTTTACAATACCCTCCAACTTCACTATCTTTTTCAATAATTAGGTAATTTTCTTTGCAATAACTTGCAAAAGTCAAACCGGATATACCAGCGCCAATAATTAAATATTTAGTTTTCATCTATTACCTCCTAACAAACTTATACAATTTTATTATTAATGGACTAATAGGAAGTATTAACCCATTTGTCTTTCTGTTTAGTCTAATAAATTTTCTTGTTAATATTTTTGAATAATATACTTCTGGATGACTTTTTAACAATTTATCGAATGCTTTAAATTCGCTTGGTTTTTTTTGATATTCAGTAAGTATTATATAATGAGCATTTGCCATTGGATTAATTAGTTTTTCATAAATATATTGTTTTTTTAACTCTGATATATTTTTGTTATTTTCAACATAAGTAATCATATTAAGCAACACTTTTTCATGTTGAAATCTATTTTTTATAAATGATTTTTTACTAACAGACTGACCAGATCTACCAATAAAATATCTATATATATCATAAGGGTAATATGTAATTGTTTTAGCTTTTTCTATTGAATAAACATTATATTCCATATCAACATAAAAGCTTTTTTCAGACAGTTTGAAATTAGTTTTCTTTAAAACTTCTGTTTTGTAATTTCCTGTAGCTAAAATTGGCCCCCACTCACCAAATCCGTAGTTTGGAATACACAAATCTTCAAAATCATATTTAATATTAGGAATCATAAAATCATATATTTTTTTATGATTTAAAATATTAGAAAATGCTAAATCTTCAGAATAATCAGTTATAACTATATCAGATGTTTCATTTTCTAGTTTATCAATTAATTTATCCATTTCTTGCGAATTAATCCAGTCATCACCATCTATTACTCTAAAATATTTACCAGTGGCAACTTTTAATCCTGCATTTATAGTTGAACCATGTCCACCATTTTCTTTATCGATAAAGTTAAATATTGAAGTTTTTTTATCTTCACTATATTCATTTATTAATCTATTAATAATTTTTGCAGTATTATCTTTAGAACCATCATTTACTGGAATAATTTCTATTTTATCAGCATTTTTACATGTCACTATTGTTGATATAGTTTTTTCTATATATTTTTCAACATTATAACAAGGTATAACTATTGATAATACTGGTTGTTTTTCTTTAATTATTTTTTTCTTTGTAATATCTAATTTTTTTGTTTGTTTAAATAATTCAATTTCCTTACCAGTTGTTTCATTAAAATTACATTTATTATATACAGAATCATGACAATCTTTAGAAATCTTTTTAAACAATTCAGGATTATTATATAGATTTTCTATAATATCTGCATATTCAACATAATTTTCTGTATTTGCATATATTTTATCTTTAGGCAAAAATTCTTTTACTGCATCATTATCTGATGTAACAACTGCAAGCCCTGACATTGCTGCTTCGCACATCGAAACACCTTGTGCATCATATCTTGTTGGAAAAAAAGCAATTCCATTTTCTTTGTGTTTTTTAGCAATTTCCTCATGTGTTAAAAATTCCCTGTAGAAATGAACGTTGTTAAATTTTAATAAAGGTTCTATTAATTTATCATAAGTATCTCCAGTACCATAAATATTAAAATTCATATTTTCAAAACACTTTCTTTTACTTAATTCAAGAATTGCTCTAACATTTAAATCAATTGCATATTTATTACAATCATCAAACCTTCTGATAAAAAACACATTTTTTCTTTGTTCAGGATTTTTTTCTACATATTTAAAAGTTTCGGAATCAATAATATTTGGAATTACATCATAGTTTTTAAATTTTATATTTATTAATTCTTCACTACGTTGTTTTATCCAATTTGAAACAAAAATCCAATGAACATTACTTTTTTCATTATAATTTCTTATAATTTCATCATTATTCTTAAATTTATTTATTAAGTCATATGACAATGGTTGTTCATTTTTAAAATATTCAGTAGTAAATTTGCTCCAGTCCCAATACAATGTTTCTGGACCATGAACCCATAAATATAATTCTGTTTCATCAAGATAACATGCATCAAATACTTTGGCATATAGATCATCAAAAAAATGCACTAAAATTTTATCATATTTTTTATGTTGTAAAATATGTCTTAAATTGCTAAAATTAACTCTTAAAACATCAATCCCCTCATAATTATATTTACAAATTCCATTATAATTATGGCAACATACCACATCAAAATTTATACCATGATCTTTATATGATTTTAACCTTGAATGAACAAAACCGCATAAATATTTATTTTCTAATGAAGGATATGATGGTGTAATTACAAGAATTTTATTATCATTATCAATATTCTCGAACATAAAATCATCCTCTGTTTTTAAGCTTTCTTCAAGTACTATTTTTTTTATTTTCACAGATGAATGAGGAAATACTTTTATAGCAAAAATATAATTATCCTCTTTATTAACATTAATAGCATTTTTTGAATTTAATGATAATTCACCAATCAATTGTTTTTTTAAATTAAATACACACAAATTAGCAGATAACCCCTCTATAGACTGTCCTTCATAATAAATTTCAAAAAAATCGTTTTTTGCTTTTATTATTTTAGGAATAATATAAAATCCATATGTATTACCATTATTATAAATTTCAAAAAAAGATTTTTTCTTTTTATAAAATATTTTTTCCCCTTTATATTTGTACATTTTCTTATTTAACAAATTCATTATTACACCTACTTACTTTCCATATATTTTTTATATTCATCACAAATTTCTTTTCCACCTATTTTTATCATTTTTCCATGTTCTAGCCATACTACTCTGTCACACATTTTTTTGATTTGTTCAATTGAATGAGAAACAAATAATACAGTTGTACCTCCATTAATCATTGAAAGCATTTTTCTTTCACTTTTTGCTTGGAAAGCTATGTCTCCAACTGAAAGTATTTCATCTACTATTAGAATTTCAGGTTCTACAATTGTTGCAATTGAGAAGGCTAAGCGGGCTACCATACCTGATGAGAAGTTTTGTACTGGTACATCTAAAAAGTCTTTTAATTCTGAAAATTCAACTATTTCATTAAATTTAGAATCTATTAATTCTTTAGTGTAACCCATTACTGCACCATTTAGATAAATATTTTCTCTTGCTGTTAGTTGAGGGTCAAAACCTGCTCCTAGTTCTATCATTGGACAGATGTTACCATAACTATCTACTCTACCTTTTGTGGGTTTCATAACTCCGGCAACTATCTTAAGTAGAGTTGACTTTCCAGCACCATTTGAACCAATGAAACCGATTACTTCACCTTTTTTAACTTGAAAGTCAATGTCACTAAGTGCCCAAAATTCTTCTTTCTTTTTATGCCTTTTTTCTTTATTAAACATATCAACGAATCCTTGCTTTATTGAGAAACCTTTTTCAATACCTAAGTTAAATCTCATTGATACGTTTTTAACATTAATCATTATATCTTCCATGTTAACCTCCTTTATACATAATATATAAATTTATCTTGTTTTTTCTTAAATAGAATCATGCCAATTAAAAGGGTTACTACACCTGATACTGCACAACCTAGGAATTGTCCAATTGTAGGAATATTACCATAAAGTATTATTGTTCTTGCAAAATTTATTATTTGATACATTGGGTTTAGTTTCATTAAGAATTGTAATGTTGGATTTGATATTAGCTTTATATCATACATTATTGGTGTTAAGTAAGTCCATATGGTTGTTATTATTCCGTAAATGTAGAACATATCTCTTAGGAAAACTGCTATTGTTGATAGTATAAAACCCATACCTAGTGTAAACATAAATAAACAAATATAAGAGTATGGAAGTAATAAGTGTCCCCAGTTAAGTCCTGTACCAGTTAGTATTATTACTGCATATAAAGGAATTAGTGTTAATAAGAAGTTTATTCCTACAAATATGCATTTTGAAAGTGGGAATATATATTTCGGCATGTATACTTTGTTAATAAGAGAGAAGTTTGCTACTACACTACTCATTGCAAGGTTTGATGCTTCAGTAAAATAGTTAAAGTAAGTAAGTCCTATCATTAGATATGCTAAATAACTTACACCTGGAGTTGAAAACTTAAATACGTTTGAAAATACTACTGCCATTACTGCCATCATAAGTACTGGGTATAATAAACTCCATACTACTCCTAGTGCACTTCTTTTATATTTTACTTTAAAATCTCTACTTACTAATTGTTCTAGTAGAAATTTATATTTTTTTATACTATATAATAAATTATTAATTATTCTTTTCATCTTAAACTCCTTTAACATTTTTTATTATATCAAATAATGGAAAATAATACTAGAAAAAGACTTATTTTAGTTAATTTTTTTATTTATTTGTATTTAAAAAGATACCACTTATAATATTTCAGTGATATCTTTCTTTCATTTGAATATGTATTTTCCAATATAATAGTTTATAAGTGTTGTAGATATGCAAGAAATTGTTTTTGATATTATATTTGGACAGTTTAATTCTAATAATAAGTATAGTATTGATGAATCAATAAATAAGCCAACAGTTCTTGTTCCTAAGAATAAATAAAATCTTTTTATTTTTGATTTTTTACTTATAAATATTGTTTTAAATACGTATTTTGAATTTGCATAGTAAGACATTAATACAGATAATATGAAGGCTATACTATTTGCGATTAATGGTTCTAAATTAATAAATTTACTAAGTATACAATATAATAGTATTTCTATTATACTTATTAAAACTCCAAATATACAGTATTTAATAAATTTTTCTTGTTTATTTCCTTTGCTTTTTAATTATAGCATAATTTTATATATATTAAAAGAAAGACTAGAATTTAGCCTTTCTATTATAATATGTATTTAAGAATAATATGTTTAACATATATTTAAAAAGTGTCCCAAGTTGTTTAAATCTTTTTGGTTCTTTAATCATTCTATATAACCATTCTAATTTAAGATTTCTATATATAAGAGGAGCCCTTAGAGTATTTTTACTAACTACATCAAAAGTTCCACCAACTGGCATGATTATTTTAATATTCTTGAATTTGTTTTTATTTTTCATTATAAATTTTTCTTGTTTAGGACTACCTAAGGCTACAAATAATATGTCTGGTTTTGTTTTTATTATATCATTTACTGCTTCTTTTTCACTAATGTATCCATTTTTAAAACCTACTATTTTGATACCTTTATATTTAGTTTCTAAACCTACTTTAGTATTATAAACAGAGCTTTGTTTAGCACCATATAAATATATTTTATATTTTTTCTTTACTGAAAAATGACAAATTTTTTCAAATAATTCTACTCCTGGAATAGATTTATTTATGTTACCACTTGTTAGTTTACTAGATAAAACTATTCCATTACCATCTGGTATGTTATAATTTTCTTTATTAAATTCATCTACACTTTTTATATCTTTATAGAAATTCATTAATATTAATGGGTTTATATTATATATAATATTTTGTTTTTCACTAGACATTATTTCATCAGTTATTTCTTCAATATTTTTTGTACTAGTTTTAAAACCTATAAAGTATTCAAAATCTTCTTTTTCTTTTTTATTCATTATTGATAAATGATAGCCCATTACAAATGATAAAGGTAATATTGTACTTATTGCATTTAGAATGTTTCCAGTATAGAATGAACATATTAAGTAGTAAGTTGTGATAAATAAAAGCATTCCGTTTTCATAAGTAAAGTATTTTTCTAAGTTAAATAATGTTTTTAAGTATAAATATATTAATATTACTACATATACTCCTAAAAGCAATATTACTCCAATATAACCTACTGAATAGTACTGCATAATAAAATCATTTTCTATGTTAAATATGTTCATTATTCTGTTATAACCAATTCCATATATGTTGTCTTTATTATTATTGTTAAGTGATTTTACTCTTTTTATTATAGATGCTTCTAAGTATCTTGTATCATTTATTTTAGTTGTATTTCTACTTATATATTCTTCATAGAAATCTCTATCTTTTTCAAGTGGATAGTATTTATTATAAAACTCAGGTACTATGTTATAGTTTAATAATATTTTTTTAAATTCTTTATCACTTAGGTTAAGGGCTTCTTCAATAGTAATTGAACTTCTGTTAACTTCTCTTTCTTTAAATAATTCATTATAGTAGGCATTTCTACTTTGAAGCGGAGAGTACTTATATAGTAATATACTCATTAACAAAAGTATTATGTGTGTTAAGATTATACTTAGTTTTATTTTACTTTCTTTTATACTTGTTAAAATGTATGCAATTAGTGAGATACCTAATATTATAAATACTGAATAAGAAGATACTCTTGTACCTAGCATAAACATACTTATTACTGAAAGTGTTAGCGTTATTGTGTTAAATATTTTTTGTTTATTTTTGATACTTAGTAATAGTACTCCAATATATAGTAAAAGTATTCCAGATATTTGATTAGTTAAATGAAAGAATCCTTTTGTAGATGCTTCTAAGAAGTTTGTATCTTTATAAAACCATTCAAATATGTTATATTTTGGATGTTGAAAATTATATGATGTATAACCTATTTTAAATATGTTTGTAATTATTATAGAAAAAGATATTATAAATGCAGATATTTCTATTAATTTATAAAATTTATTTTTAGATATACTTAGTTTATATATTGAATAAATTATTAGTATGTTCATAGACATTTTTATGAAGTATAATAGTTCTTCATATAAGTTATAGTTTGTTTCTACTTTAAAATTAGATGTGCTAACTAAGTGAAGTATTATATAAATTAGTAATAATATAAAATAGGTTATTAGTAATTTTTTATCTGTAGGATTAGATGTACTAGGGATTCTTGGAATCCCTGCAGCAAGCAGTATGTCATTGGCAAAAGATAGT
>OLRO01001694.1_pt1 | contig 12000 bp, 10 predicted proteins | sample 1673131 | NCBI WGS metagenome assembly OLRO01 (sample SAMEA3136757, study PRJEB25190) | human gut metagenome | biome: human gut; feature: human-associated habitat; material: faeces | place: Austria | collected 2013 | reverse complement strand
AGGACCTCATCGCCATGAACGCCCTCTACCGTCCGGGACCTATGGATTACATCCCCGACTTCATCGCCCGCAAGAACGGCCAGCAGGCCATCACCTACGATATCCCCTGCATGGAGAAATACCTCAAGGATACCTACGGCATCACGGTGTATCAGGAGCAGGTGATGCTCCTTTCCCGCCAGCTGGCAAGCTTCACCCGAGGCGAGTCGGATGCCCTCCGTAAGGCGATGGGTAAGAAGAAGAAGGCTATCGTAGATGCGATGAAGCCGAAGTTCATCAAACAGGGACAGGAGAACGGCCACGATCCGGCTGTGCTCGAGAAAATCTGGAGCGACTGGGAGAAGTTTGCATCCTATGCCTTCAACAAGTCGCACGCCACCTGCTATTCCTGGGTAGCCTATCAGACAGCCTATCTCAAGGCACACTATCCAGCCGAATACATGGCAGCGCTGATGACCCGCCGCTTTGCGCAGATCACCGAGATTACCAAGCTGATGGAGGAGTGCCAGTCGATGGACATCAAGACCCTGGGACCGGATGTAAACGAGAGTTACCGTGCCTTCGGTGTGAACGAGCATGGCGAGATACGCTTCGGACTTTCCGCCATCAAGGGTATGGGAACTCCTGCCGCCGATGCCATCGTGGCAGAGCGCCTGAAGAACGGCCCTTATAAGAACATCTTCGATTTTGCCGAGCGCGTGGATTTCTCCAATGTCAACCGCAAGGCATTCGAAAGTCTGGCTCTGAGTGGCGGTTTCGACAGCTTCGGCATCCGCCGCGAGCAGTACTTCGGCAAGAACAGCAAGGGCGATACCTTCCTGGATACGCTCGTAAGATACGGTCAGCTCTACCAGCAGGAGCAGCGCGAGGCAGCCACCTCGCTCTTCGGAGGCGTAGAGGCGGTGGAGATAGCCACCCCTCCTATACCTGAAGCTGAATCCTGGAGCACCATCGAGAGGCTCAACAGGGAGCGTGAGCTCGTGGGCATCTATCTCTCGGCTCATCCGCTCGACGATTACGAAATCATCCTCCGCAACCTCTGCAATACCCACTGCTCTGAACTGGGCGACAAGGTGGAGCTTGCCAAGAAGGAGGATGTGGTGTTCGGCGGCATCATCACCGGGGTGAAATCCAAGTTCACCAAGACCGGAAAGCCGTGCGGCTTCGTCACCATCGAGGATTTCGAAGGATCGGGCGAGCTGGCGCTCTTCGGTGAGGACTGGGGCAACTGGCGAGGCATCATGGTAGAGGGCAGCACCATCTTCGTTACGGCGAAGTGTGTGTCCCGTTACGGCAATAGCAACTTTCTTGACTTCAAGATCAGCACCGTGGAGTATCTCCAGACCGTGAAGGAGAACCGCCTGGAGAAGTTTACCATCATCGTGGACAGTACGGTGATAGACGAAACGCTGGTGAATGATATCAAGACGCTGGTGGAGAATGATGAGGGCAAGGCACAGCTCTTCCTTCAGATTCACGATGCCGAGACCAAGACCAATGTGCTGCTGCGTGCGCAGGACCGCACGGTGGGAGTGAGCAGGGATCTGATACAGTTTGTCAACGACCATCCGAAGATGTCGTATCAGATCAATTAAAAATGATTCATGAGAATATTATTAACTATATAAAAAAGGTAGAAAAAAATGGAAGTAACAATTACAACCGAGAATTTCGAGAGTTACAAGAATGGCGAGTTGCCATTGGTAGTAGATTTGTGGGCTACATGGTGTGGTCCTTGCCGCCAGATTGCTCCTATCGTGTCAGAATTGGCAGAGGAGTTTGACGGTAAGTTGGTAGTTGGTAAGTGTGATGTAGAGGAGAACGACGACATCGCTATGGAGTTTGGCGTTCGCAATATCCCTACCATCCTTTTCTTCAAGGGTGGCCAGCTCGTTGACAAGTTTGTTGGTGCAGCCAACAAGTCAACCCTCAAGGAGAAGTTTGAGGCTCTGCTGTAAGACAGGGCAGAAGACTAAAAAAAATACGTCCCGGTGCGGCATCAGCTGCATCGGGACGTATGCTTTTTTGTTAGAATCCGAATTTGCGAAATAGCCTCTAGAATTCTACGCTTCTGCTACCATCTTCCTCCACGGTGATGGTCACCTTGGTACAATCCTCCGGCAGCAGGTCCTCGATGAGTTCCGGCCACTCCAGGAAGCAGAGGTTTCCGCTGTAGAAGTAATCCTCGTATCCCATATCATACACCTCTTCAATCTTCTTGATGCGGTAGAAGTCGAAATGGTAGATAGAATCGCCGTTTCCGGCAGTGTATTCGTTGACGAGAGCGAAGGTAGGCGAGGTGATTACATCCTCCACGCCCAGTTCCTCGCAGATAGCTTTAACGAAAGTTGTCTTTCCGGCACCCATCTTGCCATAGAAGGCAAAGACCTTGCCGTCGCCCATGTTCTGCAGGAATTCCTTGGCTGCAGCATGGATGTTGTCTAATGAATCAATCTTAATCTTCATATATTTAATTTTTAATTTTAATTTCTCTTTCTCGGTGTCAGTGTGATGATCGGAATGAGCATTTCCTCCATCGAGATGCCACCGTGCTGGAAGGTATCCTTGTAGTACGAAACGTAGTAATTGTAGTTGTTCGGATAGGCGAAGAAAGCGTCTCCGTAGGCAAAGACATACGATGTACTCAGGTTGGGAGCAGGCAACTGTGCCCTTTTCGGGTCCCTGATGGTGAAAACCTCCTTGGCATTGCAGGCCAGGTTCTTGCCCAGCTTGTAGCGCAGGTTGGTATTCGTGTTGCGGTCGCCGATGATCTTGATGGGCTTCGAGGCGCGGATGCTTCCGTGGTCGGTGGTAATCACCACCTTGCAGTCATCCTGCGACAGCCTTCTGAACAGTTCCGAGAGCACCGAGTGGCGCAGCCAGCTCTGCGTGATGCTGCGGTAGGCACTCTCCGTATTGGCGAGCTCGCGTACCATCTTCGATTCCGTCCGGGCATGCGAGAGCATGTCGATAAAGTTGATTACCAGCACGTTAAGGTCCTTCTCCCTGCATTCATTGTAGTGCTCCATAAACCGGTCGGCTCCCTGCGAATCGTTCACCTTGTGATAGCTGAAGCTGTATCGCTTGCGGTATCTGTCGAGCATTGTCTGTATCAGCGGCTCCTCGTTCAGGTTCTTGCCCTCCTCCTCGTCTTCATCCACCCAGAGCTCCGGAAACATCTCGGCAATCCTGTTGGGCATCAGACCGCTGAAGATGGCGTTCCGGGCGTATTGCGTGGCTGTAGGCAGGATGCTCATATACATATCCTCGTCTATGTCGAACAGCTCGCCGATGTCAGCCGCCAGCATCTTCCACTGGTCGTATCTGAAGTTGTCTATCACGATGAGGAACACCTTCTCCCCCTTGTCCAGAATCGGGAAGATCCTGTTCCTGAAGACATCCGGGCTCATCATCGGGCGGTCGTCGGAAGAAGATGTATCGGCAGTCTTTCCGGCATATCCATTCTTTCCGGCATTCCCATTCCTCATCAGGTCTATCCATTCCAGATAGTTCCTGGCGATGAATTTGGCGAATCCGATGTTAGCCTCCTCCTTCTGCATGGCGAGCATTTCGGTCATCTGGCTGTCGGTATCGCTCAGTTCCAGTTCCCATTTCACGAGTCTTCTGTATATTTCCATCCAGTCGCTGCAGGTACGGCAGTCCATCATCTTCAGTGCAATCTGCTGGTAGTCCTGCTGGTATCCGCTCTGCGTCATCTCGGTCACGATATCCTTTTGGTGGATGTTCTTTTTCAGCGAGAGCAGGATTTGGCTCGGGTTGACGGGCTTGATGAGATAGTCGGCGATTTTCGACCCGATAGCCTGGTCCATGATGTTTTCCTCTTCGCTCTTGGTACACATCACAACGGGAGTAGCGGGCTGGATGTCCTTGATTTGCTGCAGGGTCTCCAGACCGCTCAGTCCAGGCATCATTTCATCGAGGAGGATGAGGTCGAAGGATTGCTGTCGGCATAGCTCGATGGCATCCGATCCATTGCTCACCGTGGCAACCTCGTAACCTTTTTTCTCCAGGAAGATGATATGTGCCTTGAGGAGCTCAATTTCATCATCGATCCATAGTAATAATCCGTTGCTCATATAGCATTATCCTTTTAGAGTATTATTTTGCATTATCCTTTTAGGATATATTTTTATTTTTGAGGTGCTAAAGTACAAAGAATAATTGAATGACGGAAGAGAGTTGTGGTTAAAGAAACTTAATTGAAAAAAAAGGTGTGTCATAAGTTTAGATTATGGCAGCCGAAGTCGGGCTGATGGCTCTTCCGATTGGGGGCAACTGCTATAGCTTACTTACAAATATCATCAGGATTCTCGGTCTTTTTTATAATATTAAGACCGGGAATCCGTTATTATTATCGAAGATAAAAGTAATCAAAATAATAAAAAAAAGAAGAAAAGAAGAAACAATGCTCAAGATTGTAATGATCATGCTATGCGGAATTGGTACGGGGTACCTGCTCCGCAACAAGAAAATGAGTTTTATCGGCCGTATCATCACGGCGCTTATCTGGGTACTCCTCTTCCTGCTTGGCATCGAGGTGGGAGCGAACCCTCGTATTATCAATGGTCTTCAGACCCTGGGACTCGAAGCCATCGTGCTTACGATAGCCGGAAGTCTGGGTAGTACAATCTTTGCGTGGGCATTGTGGAGATATGTCTGCAGAAAGGAGGCAGGAAATGAAAGGTAGTCTGATTATCGTAGGCTTCTTCGTACTGGGCATCATCGTGGGAGTGTGGGATGTGATTCCTGCCAGTTTCCTGGCGAGCGACGTGAGCTATTATGCCCTCTGTTGCCTGATGTTCTGCGTGGGTATCAGCATCGGTTGCGATACCTCTATCCTGAAGAGTTTCAGAAAGGTGAATCCCCGGCTGATGATGCTGCCGGTGATGACCATCCTGGGAACCCTTGCCGGATGCGCGGCTGCCTCCCTGATACTGGGACACCGTCAGCTCTCCGACTGTCTCGCCATCGGTTCGGGCTTCGGATACTACTCATTGTCGAGCATCTTCATCACGCAGTATCGGGGTGCCGAGCTGGGAACCATCGCCCTGCTTGCCAACATCTTCCGTGAGATTCTCACCCTGCTCTGTGCGCCCCTGCTGGCGAAGTATTTCGGCAAGCTGGCGCCTATCAGCGTGGGTGGAGCCACCACGATGGATACCACATTGCCTATTATCACCCGCTATTCGGGCGAGAGCTTCATCATCGTTTCCATCTTCCACGGCTTCTGCGTAGATTTCTCCGTACCGTTCCTGGTTACCTTCTTCTGTTCGCTCTAACGGCTTCCTTGCCGCTAGAGCTTTCTTGCTTTATCAGAATCCATTCAGCTCGATGTATTCATCATCGGCTTCAGATTCTGGGGCATTCGAGTCATCGAAGTAGATGCCGGTATCGGTATCTTCTGTAGACTGGCTCTCGATATCGATTCCATTATCTTCAGGATTCTTCTTCTGAGAATTATTTTCTTCCTCCAGAGCATCTTCCTCCTTCTGGGAATCCTTATCCACTACGATTTCCGTTGGCTCCATCAGCAGGCGCATCTTGCTGATCTTCAGTGGTGCAAAGTGACGGGTATAGAACTTGTCGTAATCATCATACGAGAGATTTCTGCCCAGAAGCTCGAGGTTCGGCTCGCTGATCACGTAGCTTCTCGCCTTGGAAATCAGGCGGAGGATGCCGGCTTGCTGATGCAGCTCGTTGGCATACTGGCGCGCCTCGTCGTAGTTCTGGAAACCGCTTACCTGCAGGCGATGCAACCCCTGGAGGTCTTCGATGCTGATGTCGAAATTGCGCGCCATATAGGTGGTGAAGTTATACTTGGCTACCTCGAAGAGCAGCTGGTTTTCGTTGACGGAATCAGGACTGTAGGCGAGCAGGAAGACAAACCGGTTGTTGCGGTCGGCAGAGAATCCTTTCTGCTGGGTGGAGTCCTGGGAACTGAGCACATCGCTGCGTTTCGCCCAGACATTACTCAGGTCGAACTTTCCGCCGTAGAGTCGTCTTCCGGCATTCACGCCGTTTACGATCATTCCCGCCATCTCGCTCAACCGGCTGTTGGGATATTGCGCTATCACCTGGTTCATCTTTTCCAGACATTCGGAAACCTTGCCCTCGTTGAGCTGGGTCATACCGCTGATGAAGAGGAACTTGTCGCGGTTGGCGCCAGTAGGGAACCGCTTGTCTGATATTTCCGAGTTGTGCATCACCACCTCGTACTTGCCCTCCTTGAATGCCTGATAGGTGAGGGTGTAGATGGAATCTTCGATGTGTACCCCTATCCTCGCATTCTCCAGATAGTAAGGGTCGGAGAGGAGGGCTGTGAACTGACTTTCGGGGTAATCCTTCTTTAATTTATCGACATAACTGTTCGCCATCTGAGTTTGCTTCTTTCGGGAATAAAGCAGATACAGATGGTAATAGGCTTCGTCGAGATGCTTGAAATCCGGGTAGTTGTCCACCAGCCGGAGCAGCATCTTCTCGCTCAGAGCCAGGTTGTCGAGCCGGTCTTTGAAGATGATTCCGGCATGGTATAAGCCATCCGCCAGGAGCTGGTTGCTCGCTGACATCTGCTCTGGGGTGAACGGAATCTGAGCCAGATAATAAGCCCGCTGATGAGGGTCGAGGCTGGCGCTATCGGCAGATGGCTTGCCGGATTCTTTCTGGGATAAAGAATGGGATAGAGCGTCTTGTAATGCATCAGGCTGAAGCTTGGAATCTTGATCAGAATTCGTTCCTTGAGCGATATCCGTTTCCTGTGCCGAAGCTACAACTGTTTTGTTGATTCGCTGCCAGTTGTCGAGGTTCTTTCGCTTGCCCCAGAGTTTTTCGAAGAGCGCCTTACCCTGGCTTACGGCTACAGGGGAATAGAAATACCAGGTATTGGTGTTCCCGAATCCGTTTCCTGATGCATTCCCGAATCCGTTTCCGGAATCATTCCCGGAACCATTCCCATCCACTCCTCCTTCATATTCCGAATTCATCTCAGCACCGTCTTCCCATCTCCTTCTTTCTTCCTCTTTCTCCTTTCTTTTCAGGGCAGCTATCACACGGTCGATGGCTGCATTTCTATCTCTCTCGTCCATTTTGGCAAGAGACTGCAGGGAATCCTGGAGGGCGATGGCATCGGTATAAGGCACCAGTTCGTCCAGCACCTTGGAGCGATGAGCCAGTTGCGGATAATCCTTTCTGTCCTGATCGAGCAAGCCGATTGCTTCGCCATAGCAGCGCTTGGCATCAGCATATCGTCCGGTTTCCCAATACAGATTGCCCAGACGCAGCAGGAGTACACCCTTCTCTATACCGTTTCGGGTAGCCTTCCGGTTGCCTTTTTCGTAGGCATAGATGGCACGCAGGGTATCTTTCTGGGCCAGGTGGATGTTGCCGATGGCATAATATACCTGGTCCTGATATTCCTTGTTCTTATCCGATGCCGCCATGCGCTTGAGCCGGCTGATCATCTTCCTGCTGTTGCCCGAAGCCAAGACCTCGGTGATGGCGATGCGGGCATTAAACTCCAGTTCGTAGGGCGGATTGAGCCGGATGACGTGGCGGAAAGCCTGATAAGCCTCCTGCTGGTTGCCGATGGAAGCCTGCAACTGTCCCATCAGATACCACTGGCGGGCTTTCTGCTTGTGTCGCATCTCATGGCTTATCACCTTCCTGAGATAGGGAATCGCCTTCCGGGCATCCCCCGTGTGGATATAGTAATCGGCGAAGGCATAATCCCATTCCTTCTGGGCACGCCAGTGGATGGAATCGCGCTGGATGTTTCGGATCACATCTTCTGCATCGTAGGTCCATCCCTGCTCGATATAGCATTTGGCAAGCCAGGCGCGCGCCTTGCCGTAGATGGCAGGCTGGGTGGAGTAAAGGCGGCTCATATAGGCGAAGGTGGCAGCGGCCCCCTCGAAATCCCCCTTCTGGAATTGAGAACGGCCCATCAGCATCCACGCTTTCCATAAAAACGGATTGTATTCCCTGCGACTGAGCCATTCGATATCTTTCGCCGTCTTTCTCCTGCCGGGTTCCCATACGGGGCGGCGCTTGATGCTGTGCTGATGGATGGCTTTCTCGCATTTCTCGATGGCACGGTCGAAGTTGGCTTTGCCCAGATCGCGGCTGTTCCGGTTGCCTACGGTATAGAGCGGAATCTGCTCCGTAAAGTTGTCCCGGTTGCCTTCTTCCTTCTCCAGCGCCCCGTCGATATAAGCCACGGTACCATTATAATAGGTATTGTATCGGGCATTAAAGGCATGCCACCACCTGCTCTGCGCCGTATTCTTCTGCGTAGAGCATCCCGTAAGGATCGCTGCAATCACAGCGAGTCCTATCAGAAAAAAGTGTTTGATGGGGCTTTTGCCTTTCATGCTTTCTATTGTTTATCTGGCATCTTTCTTCTGATGCCCAGGACGATTTTGGAGAGTGCGAATACCACGATGCTGATGAAGATGATGGTGGCACCCGATGGCACGTTGAGCAGATAACTGATGTAGAGACCGGCGATGCAGTCTATCCATCCCAGGATGATGCTTGCCCATATCATCTGCCTGTAATTATAGGTGAAGAGGTTGGCGGTCATCTGCGGAATGGTGAGCAGGCTGATGGCGAGCACGATGCCCACCATTTTCAGTGTAGCCACGATGGTCATGGCGATGAGCGCCATCATCAGGTATTCGATGGCTGTAACCGGCAGATGCTGCGAACGGGCGAAGGTACTGTCGAATGCGATGTTCTGGATAGGGCGCAGGAGAAAGGTGAAGAGGAGGGCTACGATGAGGGCAAGACCGCCCAGCAGCCACAGGTCTGCGCTGTCGATGGCAAGGATGCTTCCGAAGAGGAAGGAGGGCAGGTCGGGCATGAATCCTGGAGTCAGGAAGCAGCAGATGATGCCCACGCTCATTCCCAGGGTCCAGAACATGGCGATGGCGGAATCCTTTCGCACATCTTTCTTGCGTGATATCCATTGCACTCCGAAGGCGCTGAGTATGGCGAAAACCATGGCGGAGAGTATCGGATTGATTCCTGTAAACACGCCGATGCCGATGCCTCCGAAAGAGGCATGGGTGATGCCGCCGCTGATGAATACCAATCGGCGGGTAACGATGTAGGTTCCGATAAACCCGCACAGGATGCTTGCCAGAAAGGCGCCTATCAGTGCGTTTTGGAAAAATGTATATTGTAGTATATCCATGCGTTTACTTTGAGCTTTGAACTGCAAATTTCTAGCTTAAAAAGCCGATGACTTCATCCTTCAGTTGGTTGGGCAGGTTGATGCCTCTCAGTATCAGGCTTCTGTTCCATCCAGCCACTTCTTCCGGCTGCATGGTATAGAGCACTTCCGAAAATTCCTCAACCTCCTCATCGGTATAGGCATCGGCATCCCGACCGGCAAAGCGGTCGAGATCCTCATCATCGTAATATTCTATTTCTTTGGTGGCGGCTTCCATCATGCACTCCTGCTCGCACTTCGAGTTCTCACCGTTGCAGGTGTTGCACGATACGCCTTCCTGCAGAGGCTCCTCGTCCTCTCCCCTGCGGTGAGATACGATTCCGAATATGGCGCTTATCAGGCCTAATGCCACCAGGGCTAAAATCAAGTATAGCATTTACTTTGAACTTTGAACTTTGAACATGAACTTTGAACTTTGAACATGAACTTTGAACATGAACTTTGAACATGAACTTTAAGCTTTGAACTTTATGATTAGCAAAGGCTGTTGAATTCTTCACGCTTCATTCTTCACTCTTCATTCTTCACTCTCAATAATTTCAAACCCTACTTTCTTCAGGTCTTCCCAATAATGAGGATAGGATTTGCTCACTACCTCCGGATTATTGATCTCAATCTGAGGAAACTTGAAGGCGAGAGGGGCGAATGCCATCGCCATACGATGATCCTCGTAGGTATCGATTGGAGCAAATGAAGGATCGCAGGTTTCGCCATCCCAATACAGAGTGTTGTCGTTTTCATCGTGGATGACATAGCCCACCTTCTTCAACTCTGTCTTCAGAGCCTCGATGCGGTCGGTCTCCTTGATCTTCAAGCTGGCAAGACCCGTGAACCTGAACTTCACACCCAAGGCACAGCAGGCTACCACGATGGTCTGAGCCAAATCTGGAGAACCGGAGAAATCGTATTTGAATTTCGGCAGCAGACAGCGGTTCGCCTTCAGCATAACATCCGTAAGATGATCATGGTTCTCGAATACGCTCTTCACTCCCAGCAGACTGAAGATGTATTTAACCACGGAATCTCCCTGCTTCGAGCAGTCCATCAAGCCTTCGAGCTGGATTCTGGAGTCGATGTTGCCATTCAGTGCCATCATCTCATACCAGTAGGAAGAAGCACTCCAGTCGTTCTCTATCATATAAGATGTCTCCTTGTAAGGCTGTGGCTTCACGGTGATGGTGTCCATATCCGTCCAGTCGGCATCGGCACCATATTCCTTCATCGTCCAGAGCGTAAGGTCGATGTAAGGGCGGGATGCAATCTCTCCTGTCAACTTCAGTTCCAGTCCGTTCTTCAGAATCGGACCGATCATCAGAAGCGCCGAGATGTATTGCGAACTGATATTGCCCACTACCTCCAGGTGGCCGCCTTCCAGCGCCTTGCCTCGGATGTGGAGTGGGGGATAACCTTCCTTCTTCTCGTAGGTGATGTCGGCGCCCAGATAGCGCAGGGCATCTACAAGGATGCCGATAGGACGGTTCTGCATGCGCTCGGTGCCGGTGATGGTATGTTCGCCAGGGGTGGCAGAGAGATAGGCGGTCATGAAACGCATGGCTGTGCCGGCTGCCTTGATGTTGATGACCTCTGGCATATTCTGAAGGGCTGCAACGATTACTTCCGTGTCATCGCAGTCGCTCAAGTTGTCGGGTTGGATATGGCTTCCAGCCATCGCACTGATTACGAGCGCTCGGTTGCTGATACTCTTAGATGCTGGCAAGTTGATACTTGCGTTCAGTTGGCTTGGTGCCTTGATGGTATATTTTATCATACGCGTACCTTATATTAAATATATTTTAGTGCAAAAGTACAAAATAAAAAGTATATACGCTAGTTTTCTTGCGAAAAGTTTTCAAAATATCTCAAAAAAAAGCATGGGCTGCCGTGCTCTGTTTCTATCACTTGCTGTCAATATGTAAACGGGATAGGGGTGTTATGGGGGTATATTGAAATATGCCTATTTCAAAGTGTAAAAAACGACCCCCTAAAATGTCAGATTGTAATTTTGTGTGCGTTTTCTTTCAAAAAGTAAAACCGACCCCAAAAATAAGATAAAATAGCGTTAAGGAATGATACAACTTACCGGAATTTGTAGTATCTTTGCATCAGAAAAAAGAAACAACAAGCAATAAGTAACAATCTAAAAATAAAGAATATGAAACGAATTATATTATTCTCATTGATGGCTCTCATGACCGTAGCTACTTTCGGTCGCAAGCGCATAGAGAATGCAACAGTAGTAGCAGACACTATTTTCTATGCAGAAAATATGAGTAATGTGGCTAGTGCAGATCAGGCTAGTTATTACAGATTGCTGATGACTACCGGCGCTGGCATCAATAAGAAGGATGTGTTCCAGGACTTCTATATGAACGGTAATCTTCGTGCCGAGGGTGGATACAGCTTCATCGATCTCGGTAACGACCGCAATACGATCTTCAATGGTGAGGTTACCACTTACTACAAGAATGGTAAGGAGAAGTGGCACGGAAAGTATGTTAACGGCAAGCGTGAGGGATACTTCACTCTCCAGCTCCGTGAAGGTGGTGTGGCTGTTGTTCAGTTCAAGAATGGTAAGTCTATCCACAATTACTTCATGATAACATACAAGGATGGTACCACTGAGAAGAGAAATCTCTCTGAGATTCAGTCTTTGATGTAGAAGATTTCTAGAATAGAAAATCTCTCTTAAATTAATAGAAAAATCTCTCTTATATAAATTAAAATTTTATGTTGATATGACCAATATGGGG
>OLRO01001691.1_pt1 | contig 12011 bp, 8 predicted proteins | sample 1673131 | NCBI WGS metagenome assembly OLRO01 (sample SAMEA3136757, study PRJEB25190) | human gut metagenome | biome: human gut; feature: human-associated habitat; material: faeces | place: Austria | collected 2013 | reverse complement strand
AGGATCATATACGGCAGGTAGTTATACACCATGCCCAGTACCACGGCGCCGGAGGTATTGATCATATTAAAGGGGCCGATGCCGAACAGGCCCAACAGCTTGTTGATCAGGCCGTTTTTTTCCAGCAGGGTCATCCACGCATAGGTGCGCAGCAAAAAGTTCATCCACATGGGTAGCATGACCAGCATCAGCATAATATGCTGTTTATTGGCGCGCAGCCGGCTGAGGAAATACCCCACCGGGAACGCCAGCACCAGGCAGATGATCGTGGCCTCCGCCGCAAGCAGCAGGCTGCGGCCAAAAACCGAGGCGTACCGCCCAATGCTGGTCAGGTTGGCAAGGGTAACCTGGCCGTCACTGTTGGTCAGGGCATACCACACAACAATGCCCAGCGGCACCACAATAAACAGGACCATCCACACCAGGTTGAGGAGTATCTACAGCTTCACGGTCAGTAACTCTAGCTTCTGCTACTTCTGAAGTTGCTGAACGGTTAGTCTCACTTACTACTTCAGAGCTAGCTACTGATGACACTTCAGAACGTGGACTAGCCACTTCTGATCTAGAAACAGTAGCAACAGCAGATGCAGAATGAGCAACCTCTGCCGGTACTTCCAAAGAAGCAGCCTCGCTAGCTACTACACTACTAGCTTCAGAAGAAGCAACTTCACTGCTAGCAAGCTTAGGTCTTGGCGCTTCAGATCTTGAAGCTGGTTGATTGAGGACATCGGTAACAGCTTCTGAAGTTGCCTGGTCGATTTGAAGTGGTTCAGAATTATTTACAAAAACTTCATAATCCTTGCTGGTACTTGTGCTGTTGGCTTGTTCCTGAGCCAAAGCATGTCCACCAAGCATCAAGCTCGCACCAATCAAGACTGATGCAGCTCCAAAAGAATATTTACGAATTGAGTAACGTTGACGTTCCTTAACAACATATGCCTTTCTCATTTTGATCACTCTCACTTTCTAGGCTGTTTGATAAAACTTGGAACCGTTTTCACATTTCTATTATACCCCTTTGAAATATTTTTTACAATTATTTCAATATTATTACTAAAGTTTTTAAAGAAAAAAGATAGGATTTTCATCCTACCTTTTCAAGTTTCTTTTATTGTATCACATCTTAAAGCTGTTCTGCTACTGCTGAAAGAAGATCTTGGATACCATTGGCATCGCTACCACCGGCCATGGCCATATCTGGTTTACCACCACCACGACCTGATACGATTGGTGCGAGAACCTTGATAACATTACCTGCGTGAACATCTTTAGACTTGCTTGCTACAAGGACATTAACTTTTTCGCCAATGTGAGCTGCAAGGACAAGGACATCAGAGTAGTCTGCTTGTTTCCATTGGTCAGCAAAGGTACGAAGAGCACCTGCGTCAGAAACTTCCACTTGGCTAGCGATGTAACGAACACCGTTAGCTTCTTTAACGTCTTTGAAGACATCACCAGCTGCTGCTGCTGCTGCTTTTTCTTTAAGAGCAGCATTTTCTTTTTGAAGGGCATGCAACTGCTCTTGAAGGCTAGCAACCTTGTTAGGTACTTCTTTCAATTGTGGTGCCTTAAGTGTTGCTGCGATTGCTTTGAGGGCATCTTCTTCTTCACGGTAAGCAAGGTAAGCTTCACGTGATGTCACTGCCAAGATACGACGTGTTCCTGAACCGATACCTTCTTCTTTGACAATCTTGAACATACCGATTTCAGCAGTGTTGGCAACGTGTGTACCACCACAAAGCTCAACAGAGTAATCACCGATTGAAACGACACGAACATTCTTACCATATTTTTCACCAAAGAGGGCCATAGCTCCCATTGATTTAGCAGTGTCAATGTCTGTTTCAATAGTTGTTACTGGAGTGGCTTTCCAGATTTCTTCGTTGACTTGTTCTTCGATAGCACGCAATTCTTCTGGAGTTACAGCCTCAAAGTGAGTGAAGTCGAAACGCAAGAATTCTTGTTCATTAAGAGAACCCGCTTGGACAGCATGATCACCAACAATATTATGAAGGGCAGCATGCAAGAGGTGAGTCGCTGTGTGGTTTTTCATAACACGGTGACGACGTGTGTGGTCAATTTCAAGTTTGTAGTTAGCTCCTACAACAAGTTCACCTTCAACTTCAACAGTGTGAAGGGCTTGTCCATTTGGTGCACGTTGAACGTCAACAACACGCGCAACGACTGTACCAGCTGCATCTGAGATTGTACCGTGGTCTGCTACTTGTCCACCCATTTCAGCGTAGAATGGTGTTTGTTCAAAGACAAGGAGTGCTTTACCAGAATTTACACTATCATGACGAGCATCGTCAGCAACGATTACGCTCAAACGGCTTTCTGCAGTCTCTGCTTCATACAAGAACTCAGATGGTTCAGTGATGTTAGCGAGGGTTTCATTTTGCATACCCATAGAACCACCTTTAACCACGCTAGCACGCGCACGGTCTTGTTGTTCTTTCATGGCAGCTTTGAAACCTTCATGGTCAATCTTGAAGCCTTCATCTTCAGCCAACTCTTCTGTCAATTCCACTGGGAATCCGTAAGTATCGTAAAGTTTAAAGATGTCTTTACCTTCAAGCGTATCTTTACCAGATTTCTTAAGGTTAGCAAGAAGCTCGTCAAGCATGCTTGAACCTGCATCGATGGTACGTGCAAAGGTTTCTTCTTCACGTTTAACAATCTTCTCGATAAAGTCTTTCTTCTCAAGAACTTCTGGATAATAACTTTCCATAATTTGACCAACAGTTGGAACAAGTTTGTACAAGAAAGCATCAGAAATGCCGAGACGACGGCCGTGCATTACGGCACGACGGAGAAGACGACGAAGGACATAACCACGACCTTCATTACCTGGAAGGGCACCATCACCAATGGCAAATGCCAATGAACGGATGTGGTCAGCGATGACCTTGAAGCTCATTGTGTCACCATCTGGATCGTAAGTTTTACCAGACATTTTTTCGATTTCACGAATGATAGGCATGAAGAGGTCTGTTTCAAAGTTTGTTTTAGCCCCTTGCATTACGGCTACAAGACGTTCAAGACCTGCGCCCGTATCAATGTTTTTATTAGGAAGTTCCTTGTATTCTGAACGTGGAACTGCTGGGTCTGCGTTGAATTGTGACAAAACGATGTTCCAAATTTCAATGTAACGATCGTTTTCAATATCTTCTTCAAGCAAACGGATACCAATATTATCAGGGTCAAAGTCTTCGCCACGGTCAAAGAAGATTTCAGTATCTGGTCCTGAAGGTCCAGCACCGATTTCCCAGAAGTTATCTTCAATTGGAATCAAATGACTTGGTTCAACACCGCAGGCAATCCAACGGTTGTATGAATCTTTATCATCTGGATAGTAAGTCATGTAAAGCTTGTCTTTTGGAAAATCAAACCACTCTGGGCTTGTCAAAAGCTCATAACCCCATTCGATAGCTTCATCACGGAAGTAGTCACCAACTGAGAAGTTACCAAGCATTTCAAACATTGTGTGGTGACGAGCTGTCTTACCAACGTTTTCGATATCGTTGGTACGGATAGCCTTTTGTGAGTTGGTGATACGTGGATTTTCAGGAATCACAGAGCCATCAAAGTATTTTTTCAAAGTGGCAACCCCTGAGTTAATCCAAAGAAGGGTTGGATCGTTAACTGGAACCAAGTTAGCTGATGGTTCAACAGCGTGACCTTTTGATTTCCAGAAATCAAGCCACATTTGACGAATTTGTGCTGAAGTAAGTTGTTTCATTGTTTCTCCTTAATCATTTGTTTCTTATTTTGAGCTATTCTCGAGCATTTCCACATAGTCAATAGCGACACATAGGGAAATGGCTAAATCGGCATAAGTATTTTCATAAACGGTAACAGTATAGGTCGATGTTAGATGAAAGAGCTCCTTTTGAATCCTAGCAACTACCTGATCTTGACTATTAAGCAGTTGAAAATCCAGGTCCCAAATATTCCCCTCTATTCGCAAACCAAGATTATCGACATCATACTTATCACGAAGAAAGGTTAATTTTTTACGAATGTAAAAACTCGAACCATCCTGTAAATCCACCGTAAATTTGGGTAAGAGACTAATAGGCTCCTTGGTGATATGACTGATCTCACGACCATCCTCGCCAAAAATCGTAAAGGTCTTTGGAATCTTAAAAAAGGATCCTTCAACCTGATAGGCAACTCTACCTTGATCATCCTTGATATCAAAGCGTTCACCACCCAATCGAAACTTCTGTTTGACAAAATAGGTTTTCATAAGCTACCTCCAATAATGTCATACATTCATTCAAAAAATACTAAAAGAATAAAAGACAAGGCCACTAAACGAAGGGCGACGTGAACCGCGGTACCACCTTCATTCAATGAACTTGTCATTCTTATTTGTCTTTAATTGTGAACTTTGAGTAGCAAGTAACCAGATTCGTCCATGGCTCGCAGCGACCGCCATTTTTCTGTATCAGAAGCGATGATTACCAATCTCAAAGGGAAGGCTAAAAATGTCATGATATTAGAACTTTCAGCCACTCTCCATTTTAACGTGTTTTAGGTCTTAGGTCAAGCTGATAATAGCATTATCAACTCTATCTTGTGATTTATTTGCTAGAGCTTGATGATGAACTTGATGAAGCCCCAGAACCAGTCACATACTGGTCAAGAATTGCGCTAAAGGCCTTGTCTACAACTTTAACATTATATTTCTTAAGGACCTTAGCAATCACTGAGTTAGTGAAGTTAGTATCAGATTTCTTACCATTGATGATAACCTTAGTCAAATCATCCTTATAGTTTTTCCAATCTGCATTTTTCTCAGATTTTGAAACAGTTTTGACGATGTAGTAAGTTGCAGCACCAGTTGAGCTGTTTGAAACAGTCACTACGTCAGAAACGGCATTAGCATCTTGTTTGAAGGCTGCTGTCAAAACATCTGCTGGGAAGTCTTGAGAAGCTGAGTTAACTGTCTTAGAAGTCACTTCCAAGCTGTTATCTTTAGCTACTTGTGAGAAATCTGCTCCTTCTGCCTTAGCTTCAGAGTCTACTTTATCTGCCACTGCTTTATCAGTAGTTGAAACCACTTGCACCTCTGTATTTGGTGTGTAGTTATCATAGGCAGCCTTGTAATTTGCTTCCGTCAAATCTTTTTGTGCGGCTTGGTTAACAGCATACTCAACCAATTTTTGTGTACGGATTTGAGTACGGTATGACTCTTCTGTTTGACCATAGGCTGCAAGTACTTGTGAGAATTGATCTCCGTATTGTTCTGAAGCTTGCTTATAAGCTTTGTCAACGTCTTCTTTGCTGACCTTGCTACCATATTCTTTTTCAAGAGCCTTTTGCAAAGTTGCACTCAAAACACTTTGTTGTGTTTGGCTGCTACCTTTAAGTGAATCAAAAACATCACCGACAGTAACAGTATCACCTTTCATAGATACCAAAGTTGTTTCTTCAGTTGTTTTGTTACCTAGAGAAACATACATAGCACCTGCACCAACGAGAGCTGAAACAGCTACAAGGGCAAGACCTCCAAGGAAGCGACCACCTGAGCTTGGTTTACCAGCATCACGTGTCTTTTTAGTTTTAGCACGTTTTGCTTTTTCTTTCGCTTTTTCACTGGCGAGGGCGATGCTTTCCTCTTCTTCTTTTTGGCGATCAAGATGCTCTTGTTCTGCGTCTTTGTCTGCTACAACCTCTTCAACAGTTTCTTCTGTTGACTCAAGGTTTTCATTTTCTTTAGCCATTCTATCTACTCCTTAAATTGTCAATATCTTTGTTATTATACCACACTTACTTAAATAATGCTTAATCTGGTAAGATAATATTTTCAGAATTTTTCCGAAGCATAAGAAGTCCGTCACTCATAGGGACCAAACTAGCAGTCAATCCAGGGTTATCTAAGGTCGCATCAAAAAGACGATGCAAACCACGGTAAATCGTACGCTGACCACGACGAACCTCCATGATGTCTTTGGCAATATCCCCCCCTTGGAAGATATCATCAAAGACAATGACACCACCTACCTTGAGACGTTTTAGGATTTCAGGCAGAAAGACGATATATTTAGACTTGGCTGAGTCCATAAAGACAAAATCATAGTCAGTGTCCAAATCTTGCAAAACTTCTGCTGCATCTCCTTCGACCAAGGTAATTTGTTTGCGACTGTCATACTTGGCTAGATTTTCCTTGGCAAAGCCAATCATTTCTTCATTACGATCAACCGTTGTAATCTGAGCATCAGGCGCATATTCAGCCATAAGAAGGGCTGAAAAACCAATAGCCGTTCCTACCTCAAGGATTTTCTTAGGCTGCAAGGTCTGTAACAAAAATCGGAAATAAGCAACAACTTCGTGCTGGATAATTGGAATATTTTCCTTACGAGCAAAGGCCTCCAGTTCAGCCAAATGCCCTTTATTTTCCTGAAGATGCGTTCGCATGTAGTCCACGATATCCTTGTTGACTACAGGACGTCGCATGTTGTGATTTGCGTTTTTACTATATGATTTAACCATGTGTTTTATTATATAAAAAATCCCTAGCGAGTGCTAGAGATTTTTCTTATCTATAACTCAAATCCTCATCATTAGACTACTTGACGAATAACCTTCTTTTTCAAGATGTAAGCAATAACTAAAGCTACCACGTAAAGAGCAATGAAAACAAGCAAGGTCATCTGGTAAGATTTTGTCAATTCATAGGTTACCGACAGGAGCATTGGTCCCACCAAGGCTGCCATAGCCCAGGCAGTCAGAATATAACCATGAAGGGTAGCCAATTCCTTTGCCCCAAAGATATCGCTAAGGTAGGGAGGAATCAAGGAGAATCCTGCCCCGTAGCAAGTCATCAGAACAGCCATCGCAACCACAAAGACAAGTGGAACTTGCAGGACAATTAGGAGGATGGCCATGACAATATTAACCACAAAAAGGAGAATAAAAGTCTTCGGACGTCCAATATAATCCGACAAGCCTGCCCACAGAAGGCGACCAAAACCATTAAAGATTCCCATAACACCGACAACAACTGCTGCTGATTCCGCTGACATCCCAACCATATCTTGAGCCATTGGAGAAATAGCAGAGACAAGGGCTAAGCCACATGAAATATTGATAAACAAGATAAGCCATAACCAGTAGAAAGTTGACGATTTCAGAGCTTCATTAGCCGTAACCCCTTTGCTCAAATCAGCAGCCTGACAGTTTGGACTCTTGTCAGCCAACAGTTGTGCTTCCTCTACACTTGGTCGTTTAATGAATTGTGAGACAAAAAGCATCACAATAAAATAAACAACTCCCAAGATATAAAAGGTCTGCTCAACACCACGTGCCTGAATCAGATATTGAGCAATGGGACTAGTTAGCAGCGAGGCAAAGCCAAAGCCCATAATGGCAAGGCCAGTCGCAAGTCCACGCTTATCAGGAAACCACTTAATAATAGTTGAAACAGGCGTAATATAACCCACACCCAGTCCTAGACCACCAAGAATACCATAACCAAGATAAAGCATCCACAGCTCTCCATGAGCAATGGCAACTCCTGTCAGAATGTTACCCCCAGCATAGAGAACAGCCGACATACTTCCAGTCACTCTAGGACCAAATTTTTCAACCAGACGCCCCATGAAAGCTGCAGAGAGTCCTAGACAAAAGATGGCCAACGAAAAGGCAAAAGAAACTGAAGATTGATCCCAGCCAGTCTGGGCCATAATAGGATTACGATAGATACTCCAAGCATAGGTAGACCCCAACATGAGATGGAGTAAGACACCACACGTTGCTACAAGATAACGATTGGTTGTTTTCACAAAAACCTACTTTCTATTTCTGAACATTGTTCACTTATCAACTATAAAACGTTAGGTTTTTAGTCTATCATGAATATAAACTAGGGGCTATAAATATGCTCATCCATATATTTCCATATCAATTAGAACTTATATTCTAGTAAATGTTCGTTTTTAAACATAAAAAGAATCATCCTGATTCAGAATGATTCTCTCTTATAGTGACTTCTTTTTAAGAAAGGTGAACACCTTTTTCAACCAAGTCTTCCAATTCAACGAGACGGTCTTCAAAAACTTTGAAGGCAGCATCCAAGTAGTCGGTATTGGTCATATCAACACCAGCTTTCTTGATGACTTCCAAAGGATAGTCTGAGCTTCCCGCCTTAAGGTAAGTAAGGTAAGCTTCTTTATCTTCTTCAGTACCGTGAACAATTTTTTCAGCCAAGTAGCTTGCTGCCGCAAACCCTGTAGCATATTGGTAGACATAGTAATTCATGTAGAAATGCGGAATACGTTCCCACTCAAACTGAATTTCGTAGTTATCTTCAGCTTTAAGGTTATAGTATTTCTCATTGAGGTCTGCGTAAAGCTTATTCATGAAGTCCGCTGTCAAGATTTGACCAGATGCATCTGCCTCATGGATAGCATGCTCAAACTCAGCAAATTGTGTTTGACGGAAGACAGTTCCTTTGAATCCATCCAAATAGTGGTTAAGAATAGCAAAACGTGTCTTGTCATCTTTGACCTCTTTAAGAAGCGTTTCTGTCAAGATATTTTCATTGGTTGTAGACGCAATTTCCGCCAAGAAGATTGGGTAATCTCCGTAAACATATGGTTGAGTCTGCCGTGTGAACGTTGAATGCAAACTGTGGCCAGTCTCGTGAACCAAGGTAAAGAGATTGTCCAAAGTATCTTGCCAGTTCAAAAGCATGAAAGCATTGGTATCATAGGCACCACCTGAGTAGGCACCTGAACGTTTTCCTTTGTTAGGGTGAACGTCAATCCAACGTTCCGTAAAGGCTGCATGAACCCCTTTACTATACTCTTCACCAAAGATTGCCAAGACTTCTTCTGCTTTCTTGAGGGATTCTTCATAAGTAAGAGCAGTTTCAGTCTCAGAAAGTGGTGTATAGACGTCATACATCTTAAGCTCGTCAAGCCCCAAGACCTTCTTACGCAAATCAAGGTAACGGTGCAAAAGTGGCAAATGCTTGTTCACTGATTCCAAGAGTGAGTCATAAACACTCTCTGGAATAAAGTTAGCCGCAAGTGCTGCATGACGTGCTGAATTATAGTGACGAACTTTGGCTTGGTAATTGTGAACCTTGACAACGCCTTGGAGTGTTTGTGCATAAGTATGTTGGAACTGCTCATAAGTACCGTACATCGCTTCATAAGCTCCCTTACGAATGTCACGGTCCTTAGATTCCATGAGAGTGATAAAGTTACCATGCGTCAACTCAACCACATCCCCTTGACCATCTGATACCCATGGGAAGAGGATATCAGCATTATCCAAGACATTGAAGGTATCCGTTGGACCGTTGAAGATATCACCTGCTGCTGCCAAGAGCTCCTCAGCTTCTTGAGAAAGAACGTGGTCCTTGTTTGCCAAAAGGCGTTCGAAATAGTGGTCATAAAGTCCAAGACCTGGCTCTTGTTCTTTAAATTCAGCTAATTTCTTATCATCCAAGGCCATAAATTCAGGCTCAAAGTAAGCAAAGGCTTCACTCAACTGTGAGTAAAGGTTTGAGGCCTTAGCTTGGTACTCTTGGTAAAGCCCTACTGTTGTGTCTTGGTCATTTTTCATTGACGCATAGACATAGATTTTCTCCAAGCGACGCATAAGGCTCATATAAAGTTCTGTTGCCTCAAGCAAGTTCTTAGCAGAATCTAAGAGATGACCTGCATAAGCACTAGCCTTCTTCAAATCCTGAACAGTGCTTTCATATTCAGTCTCCCAATCTGCATCTGTCGCAAAAATGGTCGTCAAATCCCATGTGTATTTCTCTTCTAAATGAGCACGATTGTCTGACATAATATTCTCCTTAATTGTATCTATTCTTTACTATTTTAGCATAAAAGGTGGGAGGGTAGAGAGTTTGTCGATAAGAAAAATGCCTTTTTCGATAATATTGCATAAAAAGCTTTTCAAAACCTTCAAGTGACTGTCTAATTTGTACAAAACCCTGCTTAGATTCTGGAAATCTCACTTGTGGAAAAAAATCCTGATCAGACAGGCATAACAAATTCATTCCCTTAAGATAGGCTTCTTCCTGCCTTCTCATCCACCTTGGATTTTTCCCCATTAATTCTCGTTGAATCACATGTGAGACCTTCTTTCGCTGAGTTACTTGATAAGTCTCAACCTGCTCTGCTTGATAAGGAAAACGTAAAACTGTCATGAGATTTTCGGTTAACGGCCAAGCCTTAGTTAAATAATAGACTTTCCCAAAAATATCCTCATAGATGAGATACTTAAGTCTAATTTCCTCACGCTTCCAATCAAGCTCCCATAGGTGAAATCCTATCTTAGCCGTAAAATAGAGAAAGTCCCGCTGTAGGTCTGTTAAACGTCCATTCAACCAGAGTTCCTCACCCAAAAGCCAACGCACTTCGTAACCTGCTTGGTGATAGGCACGTGTCCTCTCTCTCAAACGTTGCTGGGATAACCGAGAACACTGAACTTCTAGAGCCAGGGAATCGCCAACAAATAAATCTGCAATTTGCCCCATCTCAGACAAAACCTTTTCAATACTTACTTTTTCACCATGATTAACCAAAGATTTATATAAGGCTGCCTTAAGGGATAAATGTTGGGCCGATTCATTCTCCGAGAAGAACTGACAATCTTGCAAAGACTTATGAGCAAAATGTGGACACATTACCTGGCCATGTCTCAGAAGAACAACTCCCTGGCAACCAGGACAGCTATAGGATTCCTTACGTTGCAAACTGGTTTCTAGAGCTGAAACGAGCTTCCCCTCCTGATTTTTTGCAATTAACATGACTCTCTCCTTCGTGCACTCTCTTACTTATTCGTAAAAGAATTCACAAAATAAAAAAACATCTAGATTACTCTAGATGCGTCCCCCATTCAAACTGAAACTTGCTCCCTGCTGTATGGAAACTTAGGTTTATAGGTGTATTGCTTACCTTGGGATACAAGTGCCGCTCAGTCCATTTGATCTCTTTTCAACAATCTCAATTCTTCAAGGAAAATCCCCCAATTTTCCTAGGAATCAGGATTTTGAAAACAGTTTCTATCCCACATAACCATTAAAAATAGCTATTGTAGCATAGACAGATGCTCTCACAAACATCTGGTCAAATTCCGTCACTGAAGCATCATCCCAATATGCTTATCACCCTTTTGTTCCGCAATCCCACTAAAAACTTAATCCTTGAGTTGATAATGAGATAAAACAATTTTTAGACTTTTACAAGTTAAAGTCTTTATTTACTAACATTGAACCACCATTTCCCTAGGTGCAGTTCAATACCAACAAACGCAAAACCGTGTTGGTCCAAAATGGTTTCTAGTTAAGAGTATCTTGTGATTGATAGTCAGTCAATCTGAAGAACTTTCCCTCTAGCTTCTTTACGCAGAACGTCATACTGCTTACAAGATACTATTTCCTAGAAGAGTATTGGCTAAAAACGCCACTCTCAAAACATACCACCTATCAGTCATTAGGTTTAGTCCACCTTCTGATAGGTATATTAGCAGTTACTGCTTTATTTTCTCTCCCTCTTCGCTTTTGAAGATTAGTCTCTACCGATTCTGCTGTTTTTGAATCTGTCGTTTGCTCTACACGGATTAAAAATACCGCTAGCTCCCGCTACGATGATGCTGATGTTTTAAATCGATTAATCTAATTTTTTGCTGTTTAAATCTTCTCTTTTTTAAATCATCACAATGAAACATTGGAATTTGATAACTTAGAATTCCAGATTCTAAGCTAGTCTTTTTTGCCCAGGGAGTCACCCTGCCAAAAAACAAACTCTTCCTAACACAATCTATTATACTGTATTATAATTTTTTGTCAATTAATTTATTTCATATTTTTTGAAAATAATATTTAGACCCTTGTTTTTTACATGGTTAGCTATAGAGAAAAGCCTATAATATAGGCCTTGTTTGCAGTTTTGAAAAAATTAGAAAATGTATATTATTTTTTCTTTTTTGAATCTAAATCAAGGAGTTTTACTAAATATCAGAAAATTTCATCTTTCTTA
>OLRO01001688.1_pt1 | contig 12016 bp, 10 predicted proteins | sample 1673131 | NCBI WGS metagenome assembly OLRO01 (sample SAMEA3136757, study PRJEB25190) | human gut metagenome | biome: human gut; feature: human-associated habitat; material: faeces | place: Austria | collected 2013 | reverse complement strand
GCCGGGCATCACATACAGGCTGATGAAGTAGCCGCCCTTGGGGTTGGTCCAGTGGGCGATATCGCCGCAGGGAGTCAGCTCCTCTTTGAACGCGGTCTTCACAGCGTCAAAGCAGGGCACCAGGCGGCGGCGATGCTTGGCCATGTGGGCCAGGACACCGGCCTTATTCTTGAGAAAACGGACATGGCGCAGCTGGTTCATCTTGTCGTAGCTGATGATCATCGTCGAGAAGCGCTTGCACATGTACTTCATCGAGTTCTCGCTACAGGCGATGGCGGAGATGCCCGCGCCCGGGAAGGTGATCTTGCTCGTGGAGGTGAACATAAAGACACGGTCCTCATTGCCGTACTTCTTGGCCTCGTTCAGCAAAACCGGCGTCTCGATGATCTCATCGGTCAGGTGGTGGACGATGTACGCCTCATCCCAGAAGATCTTGAAATCGGGGGCGGCGGTCTTGAGCGCGGCAAAGCGGCGGATCGTCTCATCGCTGTAGGTGTAGCCGTCGGGGTTGGAGTACTGCGGCACGCACCAGATTCCCTTGATGGTGTCATCCTCGGCGACGAGCTTTTCAATCATGTCCATGTCGGGGCCGTCGGGGCTCATGGGCACGGAGATCAGCTCAAAGCCCATCTCCTCGGTGATGGCAAAGTGGCGGTCATAGCCGGGCACGGGGCAGAGGAACTTGCGGTGCTCGACCTGGCCCCAGGGCTTCGGGGAATCCTGGAAACCGAACATCATGCCGATGGCGACCAGGTTGTACATCAGCTGCAGGCTGGAGTTGCCGCCCACGAAAACCTCGCTGGGCTGCACGCCGAACACATCGGCAAACAGTGCGCGGGCCTCGGGCAGACCCTCCAGCTCACCGTAGTTGCGGGTGTCAAAGCCGTTGTCGGTGATGTAGTTGTCCATCTTGAGCAGGTCCATGGCCAGATCCATCTGGTGAGGGCCGGGCTTGCCGCGGGCCATGTTCAGCTTCAGGTTCATGCCCTGAAACTTCTTGTACTGGGCCTCCAGCGCGGTCTTTTCAGCGGTGAGTTCGTCGTGATTCATTGCAAAGTAATCAGCCATAAGTACGATCCCCCTAAATAAAATATATACGTTTCCCAACATAATCCTGTGCGTGTCATCCTCTATCTTGGCACAACCACAGGCGTACACTACATTATATACGATTTATCTGAAATAAACAAGCACTTTTTGCCAGATAGTGCGCTTTTTTATGCAGAAAAATACAAAAAAGCACATCTGCACCAAAAAACAGATGTGCTTTTGCAAAAAACAAAGAAAAAACGACTGGACCGTAAGCCGGGTTCTGTATCAAACGACGATCTATCTTGTCCTTGCGTCGCCGCAAGGCTCACGCCATCACCGGGACGCGCGAGACTCCGCATAATGTCCCATACGGATGTTGCTTCGAGCAGGGTTTACATAGCCGCAAAGTCGCCAGTGCGCTGGTGAGCTCTTACCTCGCCTTTCCATCCTTACCGCTTTCGCGGCGGTTTCTTTCTGTTGCACTATCCCTGGGGTCACCCCCGGCTGCCGTTAGCAGTTACTCTGTCTCTGTGAAGCCCGGACTTTCCTCAGGCAGCCCTTGCGGGCTGTCCCGCCGCCGTATGTTCCACTCGTTTTCTAAAAGAGTATAGCATACTTCCGCCCTGTTGGCAAGGCATTTTATAAAAGCAGCCGCAAAATCAGCAGGGCCGTCACGCCGGGCAATCCCAAAACGCCCGCGCAGAACGCCGTAAAGCGATTCAGCGGCAGCGCAATGCCGGTCACCGGCTCCAACAGGCCCAGCAGGGCCAGCGCGCCCAGACCGCAGACGGCCCCTGCCAGCAGACTGCGCATTCCGTGCCGCTGGTGGGCGGCACAGCGCAGTACGGCGATGGCGCACACAGCTGCGAGCAGACAGGGCCAATATTCGGTCATGGCTCCTCCCCTTCCGCCCGCAGTGTGCGAAGCAGCGCCCGGCAGCGGCACATCAGCGCGGCATGCTGGTAGGTCAGCTGGTCAATATAAAATGGGTCCTGCGCCTCCGTGAAAGCGCGCTCGTTCGAGCGCAGTGCCTGCAAGGTCGTTTCCAGCTCGGCCCTGGCGGCGCGGCGCTCACGCTCCTGCCTGGAAATGCGTCTGAACATAACTCCTCCGTCACAACAGAATGCAGATCAGCCCGTCGCAGCCCTCGTTGATGATACGCTCAAGCGTCTGCTGCAGGCGGCTGCGTGCCTCCTGCGGCATGTGCAGCAGCTTTGCCTGCACGCCCTCGCTGACCAGCTCGTTCAGGCTCTTGCCGAAAATATTCGTGCTCCACAGCTTGCCGGGGTCGGTCTCAAAGTCTGCCAGCAGGCTTTTGATGAGCTCCTCCCCCTGCTGCTCACTGCCGACGGTGGGTGAAAGCTCGGTGTGGATGTTGGCGCGCATGATGTGCAGGCTGGGGGCGCTGGCCGACAGGCGCACGCCGTACTGCCCGCCCTGCCTGACGATTTCGGGTTCTTCCAATGTCAATTCATCAATGCCCGGCATGACGATGCCGTAGCCCGTGGCCTCGACCTGGTCAAGGGCGGATTTGATCTTGTCATAGGCGCGCTTGGCCCGGGCCAGGTTGACGACGCATGGCAAAAGGCTTGCCTCGTCCACGATGTCCAGCCCGGTCTGTTCACCGAGGATCTTATAGAAAATATCCGGGGCGACGGCAGCGGTGATGCTGACACTGCCGCTGGCCAAATCCATGCCGGTCAGGCTGGCGGCGGTGATGTATTCACACCCCAGCTGAGGGCGCTTGCCTGCAAGGTCGGCCATCCGGTGCACCGAGGCAGCAAAATCCAGCATGGACGTGTAGACCGCGCTTTGCAGCCAGTGCCCGCTTTCGAGCATCGTGACCCAGGCGGGCATCTGCACGGCGATCTCACGGATCGGGAACTCGTACAAAAGCGTTTGCAGCAGCTTGTCGAGGGTCTCGACGGTCATCGTTGTGCAGTTCAGCGGAAGAACCGCGTGGCCGTAGGTCTCGGCCAGCTCGGCGGCAAGGCGCTGTGCATCGTCGTTGTCCGGCTCGGCGCAGTTCAGCAGGATGATATACGGCTTGCCGATGCCGTCCAGTTCTGCGATGATACGGCGCTCGGCGTCGAGATACGCCTCCCGCGGCAGGTCGGCAACAGAGCCGTCCGTCGTTACGACGAGGCCCACCGTGGCGTGCTCCCGGATGACGCAGCGGGTGCCGGTTTCGGCGGCCAGGTCAAACGGGACCTCGTGGTCGAACCAGGGACTCTTGACCAGGCGCGGAGCCTCGTTTTCCTCATGGCCGAGCGCGCCGTCCACCATGTAGCCGACGCAGTCGATGAGCCGCGCCTTGAAGCTGCCGCCGCCCGAAAGCTCGAGTTTGACGGCTTTCTCGGGGATGAACTTCGGCTCCGTTGTCATGATGGTGCGCCCGGCGGCGGATTGGGGCAGCTCGTCATGGGCGCGGGCACGACGGGCCTCGTTCTTGATGCGCGGCAGCAGCATCAGCTCGGCAAACCGCTTTATAAAGGTGCTTTTGCCGCTGCGCACCGGGCCGACGACGCCGAGATAGATGTCCCCGCCGGTGCGCTGTGCAATGTTTTGGTAGATTTGATCCTGTGTCACGGATGTGTCCCTCCTTTACAGCGCTGCGGGGATCAGCAGACAGGCGGTGTCCGTCGTAAGCTCCTGCGGCGGGTCACCGTTGGTGTCCAGATGGTTGGCGGCGGCCAGGTCACGGGCGCGGGCATGGTAGCGCCTGGCAATGTCAAAGATGCGCTCCCCCTGCCGGGCGTAGTAAATATAGAGGGCCGGGCCGTCACTGTCGTCGTATTCCTCGCCCAGCTCCACGCCGCAGAGCGCGTCAAAGCTCTGCGCCTGGAACAGGGCGCCGCTGATCTCAATCTCTAAATCGACCCGCAGCCGTGCACCGTTTTTGCTGCTGGCGACCCGCGCGACGGAGGCCCCGACACTTGGCCACGCACCGTCAGTGCTGCCGAGCCAGAGGCCGTCAGGCTGCCAGGTAAACGCCTTGTCGTAGCAGGTCAGCTCACCGCGGGCATCGCTGATGAACACATGCGCAGTCCCCTTGCCCAGTAGTTTTAAATGTGTTTCAGCCTTGTTGCCGTCAGCCTGTGCGGCGCACAGGGCACCCAGCGTTACAAAGCAGCCGAGAACAGTGCCCTCGGCGTCGGGCAGGTCGTCGTCAAGCGTGACCGGGATACGCCCGGTCAAATCCGCGGTTTTCTGCAAAAGGCGGCAGACCGTCTGCACGGTCTGGGTCTTACAGAGCGTGGAGTAGGCGTCGGCCACGACGGTGTGCTGCACGCTGCGCCAGACCTCGACGCGCAGCTTCCAGGTCACCGAGAGGGACGCTTCCCCTGCGCCGTCGACTGCGCTCAGTGTGCAGGCCAGCACCTCGCCGCGCACAAGGGCTGTGTCGTCCTCGGTCACGCCGGGCAGCTCCAGCGTCTGCTGCACGGCAAGATCCTTGCTGCGCACGGTCAGCTCGCCGGTGTCGGTGTTCTGGCTGCATATTTGAATTTGCAGCGTCCCCTGCACACTGACCTGCCCGGTGGCCGGCGCTGCGCTGCCGGCGGCAAAGCTGCCGGTGATGTCCAGCACGCTTTCCCCGGTGCCGGGCAGCGCAGCAGCGGTCTCGGCAGTCAACGTTTTTTCCTCGGTCACGGCGCATTGCAGGCCCTGCATCGTGCGGGTGTACTGCTCAATGCCGCAGTCGGCCAGTGCGGTCAGCAGCTCGGACTCCCGCCGCACGGCCACTGCGGCGCAGAGGATGTACGCGCCGCGCAGGTCGATGCGGTGCTCACTGACGGCGCGGCAGTTGCAGTATTCCGGCTCGCCCCAGACCTGGGCCGGGCCATCGGCGTACTGCCCGGCGGGCAGCTCGACCAGTTTTTCAAAGGCAAATTTCTGCTCGGTGCGCAAAAGGCGCGTGCCGGGCTCCTCGCTCTGGTAATAGACGGTGCAGCGCAGATAGCCCTCGCTCTGCCAGCGCCCGCCGGACACACGGTTCTGCAGCACAACGGGCGTGATCAGGCACTTGACGATCTTGAATACGGCGGGCAGGTAGTCGGGAATCAGGATCTCCGTTTCCACGGGAAGCTCCAGCCGTGTTTCCCAGCGTCCGCCGTAGGATGCGATGGTGTCTTTGAACACCTTGAGTTCCATATTGCTTGCCCCTTTCCGGTTATGTTCTGGGGCATTATATGCGGCAGGGCAAAAAAATAGCCCCTGCCCGGAACAGGCAGGGGAAAAAATTTGGATTCAGACCTTGAAGGCTGCGCGTAAGATCCAACGGAAGGCGCGCGGGCAGCGAACTACGACCACATGCATGGCATACACCTCACTTTCCGTGTTTGTGTACGCCATACTATGCCGGGCAGTGCTGCGGTGTTACGCATCGTCGCGGGTCAGCACAACGAGACCGCAGCCGCCGGAGCATTGCAGCTGTGCGGTGTCCGCGATAAACTCATTGCTGACGCCGAGCGGATAGTCCGCGGTCAGCACGGCGTTTTCCAGCGGGTAGAACGCGCCGCGGATGCAGACGCCGGTCAGCCGACCCTCCATCGGGAAAAGGGAGAGATACTTCCAGTCCCTGCGCTGCAAAAAAAGCTCGCGGCCCGGCACAAGATACCGCAGTTCGCTGCGCTCGTTGGCCAGCAGGACGTTCACGCCGTTTTTGGCAAGATACAGTCCGGTGGCAAGGTTGGCCAGCGTGTGCTCCAGCCGTGCCCCGCCCAGAGCACCCAGCAGGGTGATCTCGTCATAGCCGTGCTCCAGCAGCCAATGGGCGGCGTACTGGGTATCGGTATCGTCCTTCACATGGGGCAGCACAATGGTCTCGTGCTCGGTTTTGGGCTGCGGGGCGGAGTCAAAGTCACCGACGATGAGGTCGGGACGCAGGTCAAGCCGTTCGGCATTGCGGTAGCCCGCGTCGCAGGCCACAACAAAATCACCGGGCTGCACATAGCGGCACAGTGCGGTGGAAACCGGCACGGCGGAAAGAATCACGGCACGCCTGCTCATTTCTCCCACTCCTTCCGTGCGCTGGCTTCCTCATACATGGCAAGGTAGCTTGCATAGCGCGTTTTGCTGATGGTCCCGGCCTCGACAGCCTCACGCACAGCACAACCGGTCTCACTGCGGTGGGAGCAGCCCGTAAAGCGGCACTGCCCGAAATAGGGTCCGAACTCCGGGAAAGTGTGCTGCAGATCATCCTTCGGGATGCGGCAGAGCTTCTGCGCCTCCAGGCTGGCAAAGCCCGGCGTATCAGCCAGACGCCCTCCGCAAATCTCAAAAATTTCGACCTCGCGGGTCGTGTGCCGCCCGCGGCCCAGCTTTTGGCTGATCTGCCCGGTCTCGCGGTGCAGCGCGGGGGCCAGCGTGTTGAGCAGCGTCGATTTACCGACGCCGGAGTTGCCGCAGAAGGCGCAGAGATGCCCTTCAATATAGCCCTTGACCTCGTCAAGGCCCTCGCCGGTCTCGTAGTTCAGCTGCACCAGCGGGATGCCGCTGCCCGCGTAGGCGGTGCGCAGCATATCGGCAGCAGCCAAATCAGATTTTGTCACAACAAGCACGGGCTGCACATCCTTGTAGATGGCAGCGGCGGCCAGCTGGTCCAGCACCAACGTACTGGGTACGGGCTGGGTCGTGCTGGTAACGATGAACAGAATATCCAGATTGGCAATCGGCGGACGGATAAAGACGTTTTTGCGCGGTAAAATCTCAGCAATCATTGTGCCGTCGTCGGACAGGGTGACGTTGTCTCCCGCCACCGGCGTGATGCCGCGCTTGCGGAAGATGCCGCGCGCCTTGCACTCGACGATGCCGTCCGGCGTCTTTACATAGTAGAAGCCGCCGATGCCTTTTGTAATATACGCCATGACTTCCCCCACATCAGGCAATGGGGTTGCCCTGTGCGTCGCACCGCTGGCCGTTCTCATTCCACATGGTACCGTCGGTCAGCTGATGAATCTGGTGACTGCCGTCAGCACTCGGCCACCAGCTCTCCTGCACGGTGATGGAACCGTCCTCGTTCACAGTGGGTTCGACTGGTTCGGGAGTAGCGACGACCTCGGGCACGCCGGTGGACACCACGAGTGTGATGACGCTCGACTTACGGACCGTGGAACCGGCATCGGGGCTCTGGCTCAGTACCGTGCCCGCGGGCTGTTCGCTGGCCTGCTCGATTGTGCGGATGGACAGGTTCAGCCCCTTGACCTCATTGCGGGCTTCCTCAATGGTCTTGCCGGTCAGGCTCGGGACCTGGCTCTCCTTGCTGACCTCGGAGCGGCTGACGTACAGGATGACCGTGGAGTCGCCCTCGACGGTCTCCCCGGCGGCGGGCTGGGTGTAGACGACAGCGCCGTTGGCCACGGAGTTGTCGGACATGGGCTTCTTGGTCACGCGCAGACCCATATCCTTCAGGGTCTGCTCGGCATCCTCGGCCACCATGTTCTTCGTCTCGGGGATCGTGACGTACTGGGTGCCCAGGCTGACGGTCAGCACGATGCGCTGCTTTTCCTTGACGGTACGCCCGGCCTTGGGGGTCTGGCGGATGATCGTGCCCGCGGGTTCACTGGAATACTCCTCCGGAAATTCGGCGCGCAGCAGGTTGTTGTAGTCGGTGGCGAGGAACTCGTCCTTTGTCATGCCCACAAAGCTGATGACCTGCACATCGGCACGGTTAGAGAACAGCAGGTTGCTGGAATTGGTGAAGATCAGATAGATCAGGATGGCAGCGCCGATGACAAACGCCACGGCCATGCCGAAGAAGATCGGCAGCAGGGAAAAGCCCTTTGATGCCTTTTTCTTCTTCTTTTGGGCAGATTTGCTGCGGCCCGGGTTCGAGGTGCCGACACGACGGGCGTCACCCGTGTGGATGCTGGTAGATTTCGGGCTGGGCTTTGTGTTGCTTACCACGCGGTTGATGTTCCTTTCCGGGTTGTCCTCGGCACTGCGGTACTCATACGCAAACTGGATGGACGGGTTGCGCTTGAATTCCTCGATAGCGGCCAGCATCTCCTGGGCGCTCTGGTAGCGCTTGTCGGGGTCCTTTTCCATGGCTTTCTCGGTAATCTGGCGCAGTCCTGCCGGGGTCTGGGGTGCGATTTCGGCCAGCGGCTTCGGCTTCTCCGAAATCTGCATGATGGCGATGGACACTGCACCGTCGCCGTCAAACGGCAGGCGGCCCGACAGCATCTCGTACAGCATGACGCCGACAGAGTAGATGTCGGTGCGGGCGTCGGTACGCTCACCCTTGGCCTGCTCAGGGCTGATGTAGTGCACCGAGCCGATGGCCTTGTCGCTGACGGTCTGGCTCTGTGCGCGGGAGAAGCGTGCGATGCCGAAGTCCATCATCTTGATGGAGCCATCTGCCAGCAGCATAATGTTCTGCGGCTTGACGTCGCGGTGAATGATGCCCTTGGAGTGGGCGTGCTGCAGAGCACTCAAAATCTGGGTGGCAAAGTGCACGGTCTCCTTCCAGGTCAGGGCACCGCCGCGCTGCTTGAGATATTCCTTTAAAGTGATGCCGTCCACATATTCCATGACGATGTATTGCAATTTGTCGGTGACAGAGACGTCATAGACCTTGACGATGTTGGGATGGCTCAGAATGGAGATCGCCTTCGACTCGTTCTTGAAGCGGCGGACCAGTTCCTCATTGTCCAGAAATTCGTCTTTTAATACCTTGACGGCAATCTGGTTGCCCGTTTTTAAATCAGTGCCGCGGTAGACATTGGCCATGCCGCCGACACCTACGAGACTTTCAATTGAGTAGCGGCCATCCAGCCGTTTGCCGATCAGATTATCCATTGTTGACCTCCGTAGCTTCCACGCCCATGAGCAGGACCGTAATGTTATCCTGACCGCCCGCCTGCAGGGCGCGGTCTACCAAAATGCTGGTTGCATCAAAAAAAGGAACCTCGCGCAGTACCTGCGCAATGTCATCGTCCGCGACCATGTTCGTCAGGCCGTCGGTGCACAGCAGCAGGATGTCCCCCTCCTCGATTTCGCAGCGGTTGTACTCCGGCACAATGTTGGCCGAGACGCCGAGCGCGCGGGTGATGAGGTTCTTCTGCGGGTGGACGGCAGCCTGCTCCCGCGTGATCTGGCCGCTGTCGACGAGCTGCTGCACCATCGAGTGGTCGCGGGTGATCTGCCGCAGCCCGCCTGCGTGGAACAGGTAGGCGCGGGAATCCCCGGCGTGCACCACATGGGCCATGCCGCGGCTGGCATAAGCGCAGACGCCGGTGGTACCCATGCCCTGCATCTCGGGATCAGAGGTGGACTTTTCATACACGGCGCGGTTCGTGATGTCGAACCCGCGCATGAGGAAAGTCTTTTCCATGCCAGGCTGCAGGGCCTTCATGTGGCGGGCAAAATACTGCTGCATGGTGTCGGTGGCAATGCGTGCAGCAATGCGCCCGCCGTTGACACCGCCCATGCCGTCGCAGACGATGCCCCAGGCGGTGCCGCCTGCCAGCTGCTGCGCACAGTAGTTGTCCTGGTTTTCCTGCCGGCAGCTGCCGATGTCCGTGATCGCGGCAATCTTCATTCGGGTTGGTTCCTTTCCGCTGCTCCGTTGCGGAGCAAGACTCATTTTCCCTGCGCGTCCTCGCGGCGCAGCTGGCCGCAGGCGGCGCTGATGTCGGTACCCAGACGGCGGCGCACCGTGGCGTTGACGCCCAGTGCCTCCAGCTCCTTCTGGAAGCGGTGCACATTGGCATCGTCGGTGGCAGAATAGGGGCTGCCGTCCACGGGGTTGATGGGAATCAGGTTGACGTGCGCGCCCATGCCCTTGATGAGGTTGGCGAGCTTCTGCGCCATCTCACTGCTGTCATTGACACCGCGCACCATCGAATACTCAAAGCTGATGCGGCGGCCCGTCTCCTTCTGGTAGCGGCGGCAGGCCGGAATCAGCTGCTCCAGCGGGAACGCATCGTTGACCGGCATCATGCCGGAACGGGTCTTATTGTCCGGCGCATGGAGCGAGACAGACAGTGTTAGCTGCAGATGGCGCTTCGCCAGCTCGTCGATCTTGGGCACAAGGCCGCAGGTCGACAGGCTGATGTTGCGCATACCGATGTTGACGCCCTCCGGGCAGGAGATGATCTCCAGAAAGTCCATCACATTATTAAAATTGTGCAGCGGCTCACCGATGCCCATCAAAACAATGTGGGAGACGCGCTCGCCGGTGTCCTTCTGTGCGGTGTAAATTTCCGCCGCGATCTCCCCCGCCGTCAGGTCGCGCACGCGGCCCGCCTGGGTGGAGGCGCAGAACCGGCAGCCCATCGCGCAGCCCACCTGGGTGGACACACAGACGGTATTGCCGTATTTGTAGCGCATGAGCACGGTCTCGATGCAGTTGCCGTCGGCCAGCTGCAAAAGATACTTGACCGTACCGTCCCTGGACTGCTGGCGGCGGCGGATGACGGGGGCTGCAATCGTGCACTGCTCCTCCAGCTGGGCCAACAGCGCCTTGGGCTGGTCGGTCATCTGGGAGAACTCCGTCACAAGCTTCTGGTGCAGCCATTTAAAAATCTGCTTGGCGCGGAATTTTGGCTGACCCAGTCCCACGATGTAGGCTGTCAGCGCGTCCAGCGTCAGGTCGGAAATGCAGATTCTTTCGCCCATGCGGGGTCACCTCCTTTTATAAGAACGAGTTTACAGTCAGTTTCGTTCCAGGATGGCGGCAAAAAAACCGTCCGTCCCGGTTCTGTGGGGCAAAAACAGCGTGCCCAGCGGCGTGATGTCCGCCCCCGGCAGCGCCGTCTTTGGCAGTACAACGTGAAAATCAGGATTGGCGGAGAGGAATTTCTCCACCTGGGCCTGATTCTCCTTATCATTCACTGTACAGGTAGAATACACCAAACGGCCATTTTCGGCAAGTGAATCTGCACCGTTTTGCAGGATTTTTTGCTGGGCAGCGAGCAGATTCTCTATCCCGTCCAAATCCTTGTAACGAATGTCCGGCTTTTTGGCGATAACGCCCAAACCCGAGCAGGGCACATCGCAGAGCACACGGTCAAATGTTGGCCAGTCGGAATTGTGCTGTGTGGCGTCATTTTCAACCGCTACGGCACAGGTGATGCCGCAGCGGTCAAACGCCTGCTGCAAAAGCGGCACGCGGGCGGGAACAAACTCGCCGCTGACAAGCTGCCCTTTGTCCTGCATGGCCTCGGCCAACGTCAGGCTTTTGCCGCCCGGCGCGGCGCAGGCATCGAGCACGCGCATCCCCGGACGGACACCGGCGGCAAGCGCTGCGCAGTGCGCGGCCGCGTCCTGCACATAAAACCAGCCGTCGGCAAAGGCGCGCGCAGCCGCAAGGTTTCCGCCGCGGCACAGCAGCGCATCCGGCAGCCTGTCTGCCGGAAAACGAACCGATGGCGAGCCGCTCAAACCCGGCACAGCCGTCTACAAATTCAATGCCTCGGAGGGGTATCACCACGTCGGATTGTATATTGGCAAGGGCGTAGTCATCGAAGCCAAAGGCACGGCGTATGGCGTGGTCAAGTCGAAAATCGGCAGCGGGTGGACGCACTGGGGCGAACTGAAAGGCGTGGATTACGCCGAGAAAGGAGAACAAATTGCAATGAGTGAAACGAAATTGGCGGTCGTGACGACGGCCTCCGGCAGCCTGAACATGCGAAAAACGGCGAGCAAGTCCGCCGAAGTGATTGCGAAAATCCCGCAGGGCGCGACCGTAACTGTTCTTATGGAAGCGGATGAGTGGTGGCGCGTGCAGTACAAAAACAGCACCGGCTGGTGCGCGGCGGTGTGGCGTTTGACCTGTCGGCCAAGAGCGCGGCCGTGGGCGAAACGCCGCTTCCGCTGACCCGGTCGGAATATGCCATCTGCGAATATCTGGCGCTCTACGCCGGGCAGACCTTTACCAAAGAGCAAATTTACGAAGCGGTTTTTGGCATTGACGGCACAGCGGATGACACCGCCGTGACACAGCACATCAAAAATATCCGGGCAAAGCTGCGGGCGGCGG
>OLRO01001683.1_pt1 | contig 12042 bp, 10 predicted proteins | sample 1673131 | NCBI WGS metagenome assembly OLRO01 (sample SAMEA3136757, study PRJEB25190) | human gut metagenome | biome: human gut; feature: human-associated habitat; material: faeces | place: Austria | collected 2013 | reverse complement strand
CAATTTCTGTCGCATAGGTCGTCAGAAATGATTTTTAATGAGGTTGCATTTTCAGTAGTTTTGCCTATGGCAAAACTACTCTGTGTGCGTCGAATGTCTTTCCGGTACGCCATCAAGCAACCAAAAATAAAGTAGACAAAACCATAACAGTTTTGTCTACAATTTGAAGGGACTGCGTGCAGTCCCTTATTTGCTTTTTTATTATAAATATGATATTCTAATAAAAAAATTGAATGGAGAAAGTTATGAACATACAGATATTTGGAAAATCGAAGTGTTTTGATACGAAAAAGGCGGAGAGATATTTTAAGGAGAGAAAAATAAAATATCAGTTAATCAATATGACCGAAAAGGGTATGAGCAAGGGTGAATACAACAGTGTCAAGCAAGCGGTCGGCGGATATGAAAACTTAATTGACGAAAAGGCAAAGGACAAAGACACTCTTATGCTTATAAAATATCTTGCCGACGAGGCGAAAGAGGACAAACTGCTTGAAAACCCTCAACTATTCAAAACGCCTATTGTCAGAAACGGCAGACAGGCAACTGTCGGCTACAAACCGGAGGTATGGAAAACATGGGAATAAAGCGAGTTCCGACGTATTTCAATGAATTTGTCTGTATCGGCGGTGCGTGTGAAGATAACTGCTGTATCGGCTGGGAAGTCGATATTGACGATGAGAGTCTTGAAGTTTACAAATCGGTCAGCGGTGCATTTGGTGACAGGCTACGCCGTTATATGAATGACGAAAATAGTTTCACGCTTAAAAACAATCGTTGTCCATTTTTGAACGACAAAAATTTATGCGATATTTTTATAAACATCGGCGAGGACAAGCTCTGCACCGTTTGTACGGAATATCCGCGATTTACCGAAATATACGGCAGTTTAACTGAAAAAGGTCTTGGAATGTCGTGCGAAAGTGCGGCGGAATTTATCTTTAAAAGCGACAAGACTGTAAGTTTTGAAACGGAAAAGTTTGACTATGAAGAAGAATGTGACGAAGATTTTTTGAGGGTACTTTTGAATGTGCGTGAAAATATTTTTGACGTGCTAAAAAATCGAAAAATAAGCATATCGGACAGGGTTAAAACGATTTTAAATTATGCGTATGATGTGCAGGACAAAATCAATAACAACAACGTTGACAAAATACCTCAAAGTGTGGATAACTATGATTTTTCGCAAAGCGAAAAGTGTATAAATGACATAAAAGAGTGTGTCAAGCTATGTTTAAGCCTTGAAATTATGGAGGACAGCTGGACGGGTGTAATTGAAAACACGCTCGGAATTTTTGACAATTACGATAATTTGAGCGGTGAGTTTGATTTATACATAAGCGGACGCGAATACGAATATGAAAATTTGCTTGTGTACTTCATATACCGATATTTGCTGAAAGCGGTGTTTGACTGTGACGTGCTGACAAAGGTGCGTTTTGCGGCGGTGTCGTATGTGATTATACGTCAGCTTGATATTGCACGTTGGCTTAGAAACGGAAAGGAATTTTCGCTTAAAGACAGAATAAAAAATTGTGTGTTGTATTCAAAGGAGGTTGAGCATTGTCAGGATAATATTGATTTCTTTGACGAGGAATTTTTGTTCAACCCAATCTTTGAACACAACAGATTTTTGAATTTAATTTAAGTTTTTTCGATTTTGTATTGCAAAATATAATAATTGACGAAAAAGAGCCGAGCGTTTTTGTTGCCGGTTTACTTCCGTTTTCTTCTCCGATATGTCTGCCTGTTAAAACGGTACAACCCATTGAACAGCCGATTACAAAGCTTGTAATAATTCTGCATAAGCTGACTGCCTATGTTTACGGCTGAAATCAACGACGTGCTGTTATACGCACCGACAACGGTATTACGGTATTATTATATATTCCTTATTCGGTTTTGCCAACGCCTTTTGTAAAATCGGTCAAACTTGACACATTATAAGTAAAATGCTATAATTAAAATAGATTACTATATACAAAATACGGTGTTTTCAGTATGGAGGAAATTATGACGCATTTGAATTCTGCGGTAAAATTACTTGACAGAGCCGCTGAAAAGTTTAACGATAAAATTGCAATATCAGATGAATGGAGCGAAATTAGTTTCAGTGAATTGCAGAGAAAGGGAAAGGCTGTCGGAACGGCACTTGCAAAGACAACTCCGCAAGGATATATGCCTGCACCTGTTATGGTGTATTTGAAGAAAAGCATATCGTGCTTGGTTTGTTTTATGGGTGCGATGTACAGTGCAAATCCGTATGTGCCTACCGCTTACGATATGCCTGCGAACAGAATACAGAAAATTGTTGACTCACTTCAAGGCAGAGGTCATATAATCACAGATGCACAGGGTATGGAAACTTTAAAGACTATGAACATACCCGAGTCAATGAGTATTCATATATATGAGGAAATCGTTGAGACCGAAACGGACGGGGAGCTTATTGAAAAAACACTTAATTCGGTAATTGATACAGATCCGATTTATATAATGTTCACATCTGGTTCGACAGGTGCACCGAAAGGCGTTACAGTGCCGCACAGAGGCGTTATAGATTATGCAATTTGGGTTGCAAAGACATTTAATATCAATGAAAATTCTATACTTGGAAATCAAGCACCGTTCTATTTTGATAATTCGATATTTGATATATACAGCTGTCTTTTGACAGGTGCAAAAATGGTGATAATTCCTGAGACATTGTTTATGTTCCCTGTAAAGTTGCCAGAATTTGTGCGTGATAATGATATTACGACAATATTCTGGGTACCGACCGTTATGATAAGCGTTGCAAACGGCGGTGTGCTTGAAAATGCCGATTTGAGTGCATTAAAACTGATATTGTTTGCAGGCGAAGTAATGCCGAATACTCAGCTTAATATATGGAGAAAATATTTGCCCGAATGTATGTATGTAAATATGTACGGTCCGACAGAGGCAACGGATATTGCAACGTATTATATCGTTGACAGAGAATATGAAAATCACGAAACTTTACCGATAGGTAAGGTTTGCAGAAATATGCGTGCATTGATTTTGAACGATGATGATAAGCAATGTGCTGTCGGTGAACAAGGTGAACTTTGCATAAGCGGTACGGGTATTGCACTCGGATATTGGAATTCACCGGAGATTACGGCAAAGGCATTTGTTCAAAATCCGCTTAATACGAAATATCACGACAGAATTTACCGTACAGGCGACCTTGTTTATGAAAATGAAGAAGGCAATATAATTTTCATAGGCAGAAAGGACAGCCAAATTAAATTGAGAGGTAACAGAATTGAACTCGGTGACCTTGAAAGTGCGGCGGCGGCTATTGAGAATGTCGCAAGTGCATGCGCATTGTTTGACGCGGATAAACAGGAGATTGTATTGTTTATCGAAACAACAGCAGAAATTGTCGCAAGAAAGTTTAAGATGGAGCTTAAAAAATATGTTCCGGCATATATGGTACCGGGCAAAATCGTAACTATGGAAAAGTTCCCTCACACACCGAGCGGAAAGATAGACAGAGTCGGTTTAAGAAAAACTTATATAAATTAAAAGGAGATAATTAAAATGGAAGAAATCAAAGAAAAACTAAGAGCATTCATACAGGAGAAATTTGAAATTGATGATGATCCTGATTTTACAGATGATGTACATTTGTTCAACGAAGGTTTTGTCGATTCATTCGGCGCGGTTGAAATAATCCATTTTATCGAACAGACATACAACATCGAAATCACACAAAAGGATATAACACTTTATCCGATGAACACAATCGAAGAAATAGCTGAGGTTGTCGAAAATAAATTATCATAATCAGAAAGGTAACGGATAAATGTGGTATCTTCAGACAGATGTACTTTTAAGACTTTTTATAGCCTGCGGTGCAATGATACTGATTTCAGGACTTTCAAGGCTGATTTTCAAAAAAGATTTCGGACCTAAAGTTCTTGTATTTGCAAGTATAGCAGTTATAGCATATGTTTCGTGGCAGCTTGCCATAGCGATTGTATGCTATACACTTATAACATTTATTTTCGCACGAATACTGAAACCGCTGAAAAAAACACGGCGGTTTTTCTTCGTACTGTTCAGTATTTTGTGTACAGTGCCGTTTTTCTACGGACGAATGACGGAGTTTTTCCCGCAGTTGCCTGTAATAATTACATTTGTGGGAATAGCGTATCATATGCTAAAAGCGGTTGACGTTATGTACTTCGTGTACTATACGGATATGGATATTCCGTTTTTGACGTATGTGAATTATATGTTGTTTTTCCCGACGTTTACGGCAGGTCCGATTTTCAGATACAGAGATTTTCAAAAGGTATATAATAAACCCGTACCGCTAACGACAGACAGATTTATAACTTGCGTAAAGCGATTTATAAAGGGTATGTTTAAGAAAATGGTTGTACTTTACTTTGTAAGCACATTCTTTAACTTCCTTGTCGCAAGCGAAAAACATTGGTATGTAAGCCTTGCGATAGTGGTTTTCAGCTATCTGTTCCTGTTCTTCGACTTGTCGGGTTACAGTGATATGGCGATAGCCGTAGGCTCGGTTATGGGATATACAGTGCCCGAAAACTTCAGAAAGCCTTGGGCGGCGGCATCATTTACGCAGTTCTGGCGTAACTGGCACATAACTCTTTCCGATTGGGTCAGAGAACATATTTTTGTTGTATTAAACGGAAAAAAACTCGGAAAACTTGCTTCAGCCGGAATGGGCTTTCTTGTAATGTACGTTATGGAAATGTGGCACGGTTTTACTTGGGTGTACGTTATCGGCGGTATTTATAACGGTTTGTGTCTTGGTCTTGAAAACCTTTTGGGACTTACAAAGGCGGAAAAACGTAAGATGAAAAAGCCTGTCTATATTGCAAGATGTATTATAGTAAATATGCTTTTTGCATTTAATACATTGATGTTTACCGTAACACCTGCACAGTTTTTTGAGATACTTAAAGGATTTATAAGAATATGAAAAAGATTGTAACAATAATTGCGATTGTACTTGCAATAGCGGTCGGTGATTTGGCATTGACTTATAACAATTTCATAGTGAACAGTGATTATTTTGTGAAAAACGATTTTGAAATAACGCAGTATAAACACCCCGAAAAAGTTTGGGATAAGGTGTTTTTCGGAAACAGCGTTGTTATTTCGGCATATATGGAGGACGAGAGCAGTAAAGGATATGTCAATCTCGGTCTTGACTACGGTGTTGTTACCGACTTGTGGGAAATGATTGAGAAGAAGCATATAAATATCGGCTCTGAACTTGTTATCGGACTGAATTATTTAACGTTGTATGACGAGTTTGAAACCAATCCGACATATATATGGCATAAAAAGCTGTATGAGCCGTATGCGTATTTTGAGCGTGACAGATTTTATCCTATGATAACAGACGGCTTTGATAAGCTGTTAAACGGCGAAAGTCCTTTGCCGTATAAATATCTTCCGCAGGAAAAGCATATTTATCATGGCGCAATGTCGGATAAAATGCTTGAAAAGACTATGGAAAATTATCAAGACGAATTTTTCAATCTTCCGACGGAGAAGTTTTCAAAGAATGTGGCCGCACTTGAGAAGATTATAAATTACTGTAATGATAATAATATAAGGGTTAGAGCGGTTTGGATGCCGTGGAATACGAAACTTGAACAGCCTGAATTGTTGGGTGAAGTCAAGGCTATGGCAAACGAAGTATTTGATAAGTATAACGTGGAAGTGCTTGATATGGAAACTGCTTTGTCACCCGAATGTTTTTACGATACGGGACATTTGAATTATGACGTAGGGTCGGCTATATTTACACAAAAAATAGACGAGTGGCTGTAGAAAAATCGCCCACAGCACTACTTTTTGCTTGGGCTGGTCGCAGACTGATAGTCTGCTGCTCGCCCATGCAACCGGGGGCAGTACATATGTACAGCACCGCAAGTTGGCTGTGAACAATTTTTGGAAGGATCTTTATATGAAACAAAAATTAAAAACAATAGGAACATTTTTAATATACCTTGCAATGTTCATTTTAATATGTATATTCTTTACCGGTCACGGTACATTTATATATGAGGCATTTTAAAAGGAGAAAGTTTATGAAAAAACTTATACCAATATTTCTTGCAGTGCTTTGTCTTACGGCGTGCGGAAATGAACAGGTAAAAAATCCCGATACATTGTCTACAGCGGTAATTTCGTCCTCGGACAGTGTTACGGCAAAAAACACTTTAAACAGTTTAAATGAATCAACCGTTGCAACATTGACCGCCGATAAAATCGACGCGTCAAACATCGGTGATTTGTCGGATTATGATGTTTTGTACATTGATAAAAGCGTTGTTGAAACAGGCGGTTTTAATGCAAGTGCAGTTGAGGAATATGTATCAAACGGCGGAAGTGTTTTCCTTGACAATGATGTGTATAACGTATTTGATAAGGACTTTATCGGTGCGGAGGACTTTGTAACGATTGATTCTTGTCCGGTTGATATGATTTATCCCGAGAACAGCGATAAAGGAAGAAAATTCAGTCGCTTTTGTCTGATTTTTCGATGTTGTACAGAAATTATGCCGATTATAATGATGTGCTTGTAAATCAAAATTACGGAGTCGGCGTTGTTCCGTCAACAGCGGAATGTATTGCGTCAAAGGATAATGTGGGAATTTATACGGTAAATCAGTACGGAAACGGTTATGTGTTCTTCACCAATCCGCTTTTACCAAATTCATTTTCCGTAAACAATCTTTCTCCCGATGATACCGGCGAATACCTTTCAGCAACAACGGTCGGTGCAAATAAATTGCTCAGAGATTATTTTGCGGAATTTGTTTCGCTTAAAAATTACGGATATGCCGTTGAACACGTTTTGGGCAGCTTTGCAAAGCCTGTTGCCTCGTGGGAGCTTCACTATGAGGATATTACGGGTATAGATAACGGCTCGGCGGAAATTTTTGAGGAAATGTGTGAAAGATACGGTCAAGTACCGTCATTCACGCTTGCAAGAAATCCGTATATTTGGTTCAGACGTGCCGAAAGTGTGACGTATGCACTGAATAATAACGGTCAATTTGCAATGGATCCGTATGAAAATGCGTATTCATCGGGAACGCACTTTGTAACCGCAAAGGAATGGCTGTCACTTGATTATGACGATAACACAATCAGCTATTTTGAGGACAGCCACGATTATATAAAACGTGCTTATCCGTGTCCGACGGACTTTAACGGTGACGGCAAGATGGACTTGATTTGCGGAAGTGCGGACGGAAAACTGTACTATTTCGAGGGTACGGGAATGAAATCGAATTACGAACTTGACGTTGCGACTATGTTTACCGATATGGACGGAAATCAAATTTCGGTCGGTGCATATTCATCACCTACAACTGCCGATATTGATAATGACGGTGTTGATGAAATAATTACAGGTGATGAAAACGGAAGTATCCATTGCTTTAAAAGATCTGACGGTATGGTGCTTGACGATCAAGGCATCATTCTTGAAACAGGACTTACCGACGCAATGCCGTCAATCGATGATTTGAACGGTGACGGCGTGCTTGATATGGCGGTCGGCTCACGAAACGGCGAAATGAGAATATATTACGGCGATATGGGTGAGTACAGTGTTTTGTTTAATGCTTACGAAACCGTTGATACAGGTCAAAGTTGGTGTTCGCCTTGTATAGCCGACGCAGACGGTGACGGCGTGAATGAGCTTTACGCAGGTACGTTTGAGGGATATATCGCGAAGTTTGAAAATAATGTTTTTAACGGTTATATTGAAGGCAATGAAAGCAATTATAAGGGTAATAATAATCTGAAATTCGGTGCGAACAGTGTACCGCGATTTTATGATATTGACGGTGACGGCAACAAAGATTTGGTTGTCGGCTCACTTGAATACGGTATGGCTGTGCCTATAGACAGCGATTATTTTCCGTATCGTGAAAAATTGCAGAAACAGCTTGACGGCTTTAAGGACAGAGGAATCTATGTCGGTGTACACGCACTTTCAAATGAATATGCCGACAGTACGCATGACCAAAGGGAGCTTGAATATCAGAAAAATGCGTTTGAGTCATACGGACTTCCATGGATAGGCAGTGGTGTAAATCAGCATACATGGAGAACAAGTAAAATCGGTTATGACACGCATTTTGATAATATGAGCGGTTATGACGGAACATACAAGAGTCAGTTTGATGCGGGACTTTATTGGAACAGCGGTTCGCAGACTCCGAACAGTATCGCTGTACCGGAAGTAAGCGCGGAAAATTCAATTCTTGTTCCGTTCTATCTCGATAACGGTCAGCTTATGCTTCAACCGTCAAATACACCGAACGGAAACAGCGAATTTTCGGCGATTTCCGCAAAGTATGAAGTGCCTATTCTTTTCTACAATCACTGCGATTACGTTTACCGTGAGCAAGACAGCGAGGAGGAGAAGATTAAAAAGGTTGATACGCTTGTAGATGATTACGGCTATAATTTCGTACAGGAAAATCAGCTTGCAAAGATGACTGCGGCGGCATATAACAGCAGGGTCAGTGCAAAGTGGGATAATGATACTTTGTATTTGTCGGCGGCGGCAAAAAATGAGGATATTCCGCTGTATGATAAGAATTATCAAAATTCTACCGGCGTAAAAGTGATTTTTGCCGACGGTGTTACGGTTGATGAATTTAATATAGACGCAAGTGTTGCATATAAAAAAGATAACTGCATTTATACGTCACTTGATAAAGGCGTAAAGATTTCAAAGAACGGTGAAAATAAAGATATAAATATCACTTCGGTGAATGTACCTGCAAAAATTTCAAAGAATGATAATGGTGCAACGATTAAATTCTGTGACGGCGGTATGATGACTGTTGAAGTTGCCGGTAATGCGCGTACAACGTCAAAAGGCTGGGAAACAACTCAACAAGAGGGTAAAACACTGTTTAGAAAATACGGAAAAGCAGAAACTTTGAAAATAACAAAATAAAAAAGTGCCAAAAGGCACTTTTTTTATATGATTTTTAAAAATTAAGTCATTTTTACTGTCCCCAAACATTTCTTAAATGCTCGGCGTACATATCTTGTATTTCTTTAATTTCGCCAAGTCCCGTAAGGTCACACTCGACATTGAAACCGTTATTTTCAAATTCTTCTTTCCATTCGACAGCCATATCATTTTTCGCGTGGTCGCCGCATACAAGCATAAACGGGAGTAGTGTTACATTCTTTATATCGGTTTTCATTGCGTGGGAGATGACTGTTTCAAGGTCGGGAAAACCCTCAACAGTACCGACAAATACGTTGTTCATATCGGCATTTTTAAAGTGATAATCAAGGGCAGGGTAGGCGGCATTCGCAAAATGGTCGCTGCCGTGTCCCATAAAAACGTAAAGTCTGTTTTTGTCGGTAAGTCTGTGTTTGAAAATATCAACAATGTTGTAATAGTCACTCGTTTCGGTAACAAGCGGACGAGAAATTCTGATTTTCATTTTGTCGTTAAATTTCTCAATCATTCTGCAAGCTTTGTCGTATTCAATACCGCACATAATGTGAGTAGGGACACAAAAAATATCTGTGTAACCGCTTTTATATAATTTTTCAAGTGCTTCATCTACAGTATCAATTTCTATTCCGTCACGTTCACGTAGCTTTTTAATAATCATACCGCTTGTAAATGCACGGAAAACATCTGTTTTAAATTCATATTTAAGCTTTTTTTCGACAGCACCGATTGTTTTTTCAAGCGTATCGCGGTGGCTTGTGCCAAAGCTTATGACAAGTATTGCAGTTTTCATATTTTCTCCTTTATTTTCTGTTCATATAATTCTAAACTTTCTTTTGCAATTTCGAGCATTTCATCGGAAACCATAAAATTTAATATTTCTTTTTTAGTGTCCCTGCTTTCGCTTATTAAAATACTTCTGTATTTCTCTATTATAGGTAAAATGCTTGCGTAAAATTCTAAATCGTTTGATTTAATTTGGCTGATTTTTTTCGCAAGTGCCGGTGATTTGCCGTTTGTCGAAACAGAAATCGTTATGTCATCGTAGTTTTTTGATGACGGTAATATAAAATCGGAATGCTCTGTGTCATCAGATAGGGACACTAAAATGTTGCGCTTTTTTGCGTCATTGTAAATCGTTTGATTTACTTCTTTGTTGTCTGTTGCGGCTATGACAAGAAAAGAATTTTCTATGTCACTTGAGGAATATTCTTTTTCAAGTCGTTTGACGTTTGGAAATCCGTCTTTAAAAACAGGACTTACTGCAGTTACGTCTGCACCGTATTTTAAAAGCGTTTTAACCTTTCTTTCCGCAACATTTCCACCGCCTGCAACGGTACATTTTCTTCCGCGTATATTCAGCATTATCGGAAACATCAGTTTTCCTCCAACCACTTTGCAGCCTCGACCGCGTAGTAGGTTATAAGCATTTTTGCACCGGCACGTTTCATTGCGGTAAGGCTTTCAAGGACGATTGACTTTTCATCAATCCAACCGTTTTGTGCGGCGGCTTTAATCATTGAGTATTCACCGCTTACATGATATATTGCAAGAGGGACACTAAAAGTATCGCTGACCGTTTTTGCAATGTCAAGATACGGCATACCGGGTTTCACCATGATTATGTCCGCACCTTCGTCAATGTCAAGCTGTGTTTCGATAATTGCCTCTTTTTTATTTCTGAAATCCATTTGATAACTTTTTCTGTCCCCAAATGATGGAGCACTGTCAGCTGCGTCGCGGAACGGTCCGTAAAATGATGATGAATATTTGACGCTGTATGCCATTATAAGTACGTCCTCAAAGCGGTTTTCGTCAAGTGCCTGACGTATTGCACCTACTCGTCCGTCCATCATATCCGACGGTGCAACAATATCCGCACCTGCTTTTGCACAAGCCACCGACGCTTTTGCTAAAAGCGGTAAAGTCTTGTCGTTGACGATACAGTCGTGTTCAATAACACCGCAGTGACCATGCGAAGTGTACTCGCAAAGACAAATATCGGCAATTACGATTAAATCGGGATACAGTTCTTTTGTAAGGCGGATTGCACGTTGAACAATGCCAAATTCATTGTATGCCTCACTGCCGAATTCATCTTTTGTTTTCGGAATACCGAAGTAAAGCACCGCACCGACACCTGCCGAAACCACTTCATCAAGTGCGGACGGCAGGTCGGTAAGCGAGTATCGCTTGATGTTCGGCATTGACGGAATATCTTCTGTTTCGCCGTCAATTATGAACATCGGATATATTAAGTCTGTTTTGTCAATCGAAGTTTCGTGTACAAGGTCGCGAATTTGTTTTGTCACACGAAGTCGTCTTGGTCGTCTGATCATTTAGTGTCCCTCCTGATACAGTCGATAATGCTTTCTGCGGTTGCATTGTCGGCTGTTTTATAAATTTTAAGCCCGCATTTTTCGGCGGATTTTGTTGTTTCGTTTCCTATTGAAATCAGCTTTACATTTGATGTGTCTGCCATTTCGGAAAATGCCTTTGCGGCGGAACCGCTTGATAATATGACATAGTCAGTATCGTTTAGACATAAATTCAAAAGTTCCTGTTTTGAGTTGTCGGTTTCTGTTCTGTAAAGGTGCATATCGGTGAAATTAACATTATTTTCACTTAAAATATTCGGTATGGTGCTTACACCGTTTTCGGCTCGAATTAAAAGAATATTGTCGTTTTTACTGCACTTTTCGCACATTAGGCGAGCAAGCTCAAGTCCCGAATGAATTTGAGGAACCATGTCGGCATATATGCCGTAACTTTCAAGTGCGTCGGCTGTTTTTTTCCCGACAACAGCGAATTTAGTGTCCCTTAAAGTGCGTATATCGGTTTTTGATTTTTGTAAATATTCAAAAAATATTTTAACACCGTTTGCACTTGTAAATACTATATGTGAAAAGTGTGCTATATCCGCTTTTGAAAACAAGTCGAAATTAATCGGAACTGTTTTGATTAAAGGAAGCTCCGTTATGTCAAAATCGGTCGCCGCATTTTTTATGCTTTTGTTCATTAACGGTGTTGCG
>OLRO01001679.1_pt1 | contig 12075 bp, 9 predicted proteins | sample 1673131 | NCBI WGS metagenome assembly OLRO01 (sample SAMEA3136757, study PRJEB25190) | human gut metagenome | biome: human gut; feature: human-associated habitat; material: faeces | place: Austria | collected 2013 | reverse complement strand
GGTTTGTAGGGGTGGAGCATCGATCAGACCCGATAGAGCTCCGCCCTCCGGTCGCGAAAGACATTGATGGAGCTCCGGATTCCATCCAGCATCTCCAGTTCACAATCCGCGGCCAAAATCTGCTCGTCCTGCCCGTCGGCGGCGAGCAGCTCCCCCCACGGATCAATGATTGCGGACGCACCGCCGTAATGTGTCTCGCCCGCGTCGCCGCAGGAATTGCAGCAGATGACGAACGCCTGATTCTCAATCGCCCGCGCGACCGTCAGCGCCCGCAGATGTCCGATGCGCGCCGCTGGCCACTGGCTCACGACGAAGAGCATGTCCATCCCCTGCACGGCGAGTGTCCGCGTCAGCTCCGGGAAGCGGATGTCATAGCAGATTACAAGGCCGCAGTCGTGTCCGTCGAGCCGGAAGCGGCAGAGATGATCGCCAGGCGTGAAATACGCATGCTCGCCCATCGGCGTAAACAGGTGCGTCTTATCATACTCTGCGACGCAGTTCCCCGCGCGGTCAAAGACGCACGCCGTGTTATAGACCTTTCCGCCGCGCACATTCGCGACGCTGCCCGCCACAAGATTCACGCCAAGCTCCGCAGCTAGCCCGCCGAGTTCGCGTTTCACCCGCGCGCAGTCCCGCTCGGCCAGCTCGGAAAGACGCTCTTTCGGGAAAAACCCGGTGTTCCATGTTTCCGGCAGGACAACCACGTCCGGTCCGCTCGCCATCGCTTCGCGGATGAACCGCTTCGCTTTCGCGAAGTTCTCCTCCGGCTGCGCGAAGAGCATGTCCATCTGGATGCAGGTGGCCTTCATCCGGCGAACTCCTTCCCAGCCTGAAGCGCCTGCATGTTGAGGTCGAAAAGGTCGGCCTTGCGCGCCGGGATGACCTTGTGCAGCGCGTCCGCGAGGCTCTCCTCCCGGACACACCCGGTCTTCGAGATCAGCGCGCCAAGCAGGATCATGTTGGCAAGCGTCGGCATTCCCATGTCCATTGCCATCTTCGTGGCCGGGACATAATAAGCCTCCACATCCGTGCGCGTAACCTTGCGGGCGATGAGCGTGGAGTCGAGGAAAATTTTCCCGCCCGGCTGCACGGCGTTTTCATATTTATCGAGCGAAGGGTTGTTCATAACCATGAGCACGTTCGGCGTGTTTACGATCGGCGAGCCGACCGGGGCGTCCGACAGAATGACGTTGCAGTTCGCCGTGCCGCCGCGCATCTCCGGGCCATAGGACGGCAGCCAGCTGAGCTCCCGCCCTTCGATGAGGCCCGCGTAGGCCAGAACCTTTCCGGAGAACAGCAATCCCTGTCCGCCGAAGCCCGCAATCACGATTTGATGATCTGCCATCTCTCAGCCCTCCTTGTCTCGGTAGACACCCAGCGGATAGTACGGGATCATCTTCTCGTCGATCCACTCCAGCGCCTTCTGCGGCGTCAGGCCCCAGTTCGTCGGACAGGCCGACAGCACCTCGATCAGTGAGAAGCCCTTGCCCTCCACCTGATAACGGAACGCCTTTTCGATCGCTTTTTTTGCGTTTTTCACGTTTTTCACATTGTTCACGGTCACGCGCTCGAGATACGCCGGGGCCTCCAGCGTCGCGAGCATCTCGCAGATCCGGATTGGCCAGCCGCAGGTGTTAACGTCGCGTCCATAGGGCGACGTCTGTGTGATCTGGCCGGGCAGAGAGGTCGGGGCCATCTGGCCGCCCGTCATGCCATAAATCGCGTTGTTGACAAAGATGACCGTGATATTTTCGCCGCGCGCCGCGGCGGAGACGGTCTCGCAGAGGCCGATGGACGCGAGGTCGCCGTCGCCCTGATAGGTGAAGACGATGTTGTCCGGCAGCGACCGCTTCACACCCGTCGCGACTGCGGGCGCACGTCCATGCGATGCCTCGACCATGTCACAGGTAAAGTAGTCATAGGCCAGTACGGAACAGCCGACCGGCGCAATGCCGATCGTCCGGCCCTCGATGCCGAGCGTGTCGATCGCCTCGGCGACGAGCCGATGGATGATGCCATGCGTGCAGCCGGGGCAGTAGTGGAATACAGCGTCGGTCAGCGCCTTCGGTTTTTCAAATACAACAGCCATCAGTCGTTCCCTCCTTCGTTTGCCTTACGGATCGCGTCCAGCACCTCATCCGGCGACGGGATCATGCCGCCCACGCGGAAGCAAAGGTCGACCGGCTTTTTGCACTCTACCGCCAGCTGCACATCCTCGCGCATCTGGCCCATGTTGAGCTCCACGCAAACGAACCGCTTCACCTGATCAGCGGCCTTGCGCAGCGGTGCCTTCGGGAACGGCCAGAGCGTGATCGGCCGGATCATGCCGGCCTTGATGCCCTGCTTGCGCGCTTCGACGATCGCGTTGCGCGACACGCGCGCGGTAATACCGCAGGACACGATGCAGACCTCGGCGTCCTCCATCATGAACGCTTCCCACATGCACTCATTCTTCTCAATCTCGGCGTATCGCTCGAAGCGCTCGATGTTCAGCCGCTCGAGCTCCGCCGGGCTGAGGTAGAGAGAGTTGACAACGTGATGCTTCCGCTGGCACTTCGTTCCAGTGACGGCCCAATCCTTTTCAGTTGTGTCCGGGTCACGCGCCTCCGGCAGCTGAACGGGCTCCATCATCTGACCCATCGTGCCGTCAGCCAGCAGCATTGCTGGCATCCGGTATTTTTCCGCAAGGTCAAACGCCTTTCCGGTCAGGTCGGCCATCTCCTGAACCGACGCCGGAGCCAGTACCAGCACATGGAAGTCGCCGTGGCCAGGTCCGCGCGTCGCGAGGAAGTAGTCGGACTGCGATGGCTGAATGCCGCCGAGGCCGGGCCCGCCGCGCTGCACATTGACAATGACTGCGGGCAGATCTGCGCCCGCCAGGTACGAAATGCCCTCGCACTTGAGCGCGATACCGGGGCTGGAGGACGAGGTCATCGCCCGCTTGCCCGTCGCGGCCACGCCGTAAACCATGTTGATGGCCGCGATCTCGCTCTCGGCCTGCAAAAACGTCCCGCCGATCTTCGGCATTTTCTTCGCCATATAGGCCGCGACCTCGGTCTGCGGCGTGATGGGATAGCCCAGATAGTGGCGGCACCCGGCGAGGATCGCGGCCTCCGCGATGGCCTCGTTGCCCTTCATCAATACTTTTTCCTGCATCTTCCCGCCCTCCTTACTTTTCTACCGTAATGACACAGTCGGGACACATCGTCGCGCAGAACGCACAGCCGACGCACTTGTCCGGCTCCGTCAGCTCCACGGGTGCATGTCCCTTTTGATTCAGCCGCGTCTTCGACAGCGCCAGCAATCCCTTCGGACAGGCGTTCACACACAGGCCGCAGCCCTTGCAGAGTTCTTCCTGAAATATCAGTTTTGCCATCTTATGCCTCCATTTATCGTAATTGGTAATATAGCTTCTGGATCTCCATCGGGAACAGGTTTGGAATGCTCCCACGCAGTGCGTCGCAGAGCCGTGCAGCGCAGCAGGTCATCTTGAGCGGCAGCCCTGCCCGCGCGGCGACCGCCTCCGCATAGGGCATGCTTGACAGCACATCCACCGCCGCCGTCGCCTGCCCGAGATTCGTATTGTTGACGACTGCCGTGAACGGCAGCCCACAGGCGGCCTCGATTTCCCGCAGCACAAGGATCGTATCCGCTACCGTCCTTGTCAGCGGCCGGGCCCGGTTGATGACGAACAGCATCTCATAATCACCCTCCGCCCGAATCTCCGGAACATAGCGCCCCAGTGCCAGCGCTCCGCGGTCGTCTCCGCCGATGTCCAGCACGCCGCATTCTCCCCGCTCCGCAATCAGCGCGTAGGTCTCCTTCGGCATGGCCGGAACATCGAGATTCGAATTTGCAAACGGTGAGACGATCAGTCCGATCCCCTCTTTTTTCAGATCTTCTTCTGAATCCTTCGTCCGAAAATAGGGATTTACAATGTCAAGATCGGCCACAGTCACGGCTTCGCCTTTTCGCCGGAGCCACCGCGCATAATTCAGCGCGATATTCGTCTTTCCACTGCCGTAATGTCCGGCAAAAAGAGTTAGGCGTTTGTGTGTCATGGCCGACTCCTCCTTCAGAGCTTGCTTCTGATGATTTTTCCGCTGGTGGTCTTTGGAAGCGCTTCGCGGAATTCCACAATACGGGGATATTTGTACGGCGCAGTATGCGTCTTGACATAGGTCTGAATTTCTTTTTTCAGCGCGTCCGTGCCCTCGGTGCCCTTGACCAGTACGATGCTGGCCTTGACGACCTGCCCGCGGATCTCATCCGGGGCGGCAGACACACCGCATTCGAGCACATACGGCAGCTCCATGATGACGTTTTCGATCTCGAACGGCCCGATGCGGTAGCCGGAGGACTTGATGACGTCGTCCGCGCGGCCGACATACCAGTAGAAGCCGTCCTCATCGCGCCAGGCGAGGTCGCCGGTGTGGTACCAGCCGTCGTGCCAGACGGCCTTCGTGCGCTCCTCGTCCTGATAGTAGCCGAGGAACAGGCCGCAGGGCAGATGATCGCCGCTCGTCTTGATGCAGATCTCGCCGTTGACGCCGTCGGCGACGGGGTTGCCGTCCGGGTCGACCAGGTCGATGCCGTAGCCGGGGATGGGCTTGCCCATGGAGCCGGGTTTCATGAGATTGCCGGTCAGGTTGCCGATGCCGAGCGTCATCTCGGTCTGGCCGTAGCCCTCGGCGATCTGCAGGCCGGTAGCTTTGCGGAACTGATAGAAGACCTCGGGGTTGAGCGCCTCGCCGGCCGTCGTCGCGTGCTGGATGGAGGAAAGATCGTACTGCGACAGATCCTGCTTGATGAGCATGCGGTACATCGTGGGAGGCGCGCAGAACGTGGTGATGTGATACTTGGCGAACATGGGCAGGATCTTCGAGGCGTCGAAGCGGTCAAAGTCGTAGGTGAAGACCGCGCCTTCGCACAGCCACTGGCCGTAGAGCTTGCCCCAGAGCGCCTTGCCCCAGCCGGTCTCGGAGATCGTGAAGTGCAGGCCGTCGGGCTGGACCCAGTGCCAGTACTTGGCGGTCACAAAGTGGCCGAGCGCGTATTTGTAGCTGTGCATGGCGATCTTCGGATAGCCGGTCGTGCCGGAGGTGAAGAACATGAGCATGGGATCTTTGCCGCAGGGGGCGTCCGCCTCGCGGACATAGCGACGGGAGAAGAGCTTGTACTCGTCGTCAAAGCTGTGCCAGCCCTCGCGCGTGCCGTTGGCGATGATCTTCGTGACGGGCAGGCCCGTCTCCTCGAGCGCCAGATCGACCTGATGGGCGGTGTCGCCGTCGGCGGTACAGACGATGGCGCTCACGCCGGCCGCCTGGAAGCGGTAGGTAAAGTCGTGCGCAAGCAGCTGGTTGGTCGCCGGGATGGCGATGGCGCCGAGCTTGTGCAGGCCGAGGATGGCGAACCAGAACTGATAGTGCCGCTTCAGGACCAGCATGACGCGGTCGCCGCGCTTGATGCCGAGGGAGGTGAAGTAGTTGGCCGCCTGGCTCGAGCCGTCCTTCATGTCCTTGAAGGTGAAGCGGCGCTCGGTCATGTCGTTCGCCACGTGCAGCATGGCAAGCTTGTCCGGGCTCCTTCTGGCGATGCCGTCGACGATGTCGAAGGCAAAGTTGAATTCGTCCTCATGCGCAAAATGGAGCTCCTTGAGACTGCCGTCCTCGTTCTCCACCGGCTGGACGAAGTGCGAACACAGAAGCTGCTCGGGCTGGACCTCCTCGACGGCCCGGGGACGGACGACGATGGCCTGCTCCTCCTCCGTGCTCGCCATGATCATGGCGAGGAAGGTGCAGTCGGCGCCGTCGACGGCGATCATGCCGTGGGGCGTGGAGCTCTTGTAGAAGATGCTGTCGCCCTCGTGGAGCGTCTCCTCGTGGTCGCCGACGCGCACGCGCATCGAGCCCTTGAGCACGAGATCAAATTCCTGGCCGCCGTGGGTGGTGGTGTGGATGGGCTGATGCTGCAGCTCCTCGGAATACTGATAGGTGACCCAATAGGGCGTGGCCAGCTTCTGGCGGAACAGCGCTGCCATGTTGCGGATGGTGATGCCGTCTTCGGCGGCGGTGATGAGGCCGCAGCCCCTGCGCGTGACGCTGTAGCTCGAAAGCTTGGCTGACTGGCCCTCAAGAAGATCGGTCAACTCGAGGCCGAAGGCCAGCGAACACTTGTGCAGGAAGGTGAACGGCAGATCGACCGTGCCGGTCTCGTAGCTTCTGTATTCCGCTTCCGTCACGCCGGTCTTCTCAGCCATCTCCTTTTCGGTGAAGCCGGTGATGCGGCGCATCTCGCGGATACGGAGCGCGATCTCCATCAGGGGGCTTACGGCGGGGGTCGTTGTTGTCTGGGTCGTCATGGGGGATTCCTCCTTCAAAAATGAAAAACAAAAAGCTCGCCTCAAGAAACCTCTTGAGGCGAGCTGAAAATCAAGCCCGTGGTACCACTCAAATTGCGGCAAAATTCCTTGCCGCCGCTTCAGATCCCGACAGATCCTATCCCTTAACGCGGGCAAACGGAAGACGCCTACTTGCAAAACGCAATGTGTTCGAGCCTTCGACTCGGAAGCGATGGGCCTGTGGAGGTCCTGCTGCCGGTTTGCACCAACCACCGGCTCTCTGAAAGCAGTCTGTCCGACCGTCTTCGTCATCGTCTTTGCTGATTTGAACTTGCCCCATTTTTTTATCACAGACGCTGCCGTCTGTCAAGACCCTGTAAAAAATTTATCGATCCTGCGGTGATATCCCCCTCAAGCCGGGCCTGGTTTTATCGAATCTGCTCAGCCGTCTTCGCCGTGTCGATCCCGGCCGCGCCGTCGAGCCCCAGCTCGCGCGTGGCGTCCTCACGCATCTTGTACTTGAGGATCTTGCCGGCCGCGTTCATCGGGAAGGCGTCTGTGAAGCGGATGTATTTCGGGACCTTGTGGCGGGCGAGGCTGGCCTTGATATAGGCGAACATCTCGTCCTCCGTGACGCTGCCGGGCTCCTTGAGGATGATGCAGGCCATGGCCTCCTCGCCGTATTTCCTGTCCGGCACGCCGATGACCTGTACGTCCTTGACGGCCGGGTGGGTGTAGATGAATTCCTCGATCTCCTTGGGGTAGATGTTCTCGCCGCCGCGGATGATCATGTCCTTGAGCCGCCCGGTGATGCGGTAGCAGCCGTTTTCATCCCGGCAGGCCAGATCGCCGGAGTGCAGCCAGCCCTCCTTGTCGACGGCGGCGGCCGTGGCCTCGGGCATCTTGTAGTAGCCCTTCATGGTGTTGTAGCCGCGCGAGCAGAACTCGCCGTTGACGCCGTCCGGCACCTCCTCGCCGGTCTCGGGGTCGATGATCTTGCACTCGATGTGCGGGAAGGCGTAGCCGACCGTGTTGCACCGCAGATCGAGCGGGTCGCCGCAGGCGCTCATGGTGCTGCCGGGGGCGGATTCGGTCTGGCCGTAGACGCTGACGATGTCGGTCATGTGCATCTCGTCCGGTTGGGCGGCCCGGCGCATGAGCTCCGGCGGGCAGCCGGAACCGGCCATGATGCCGGTGCGCATGTAGGAAAAATCGGTCTTTTTGTAGTCCGGATGGTTGAACATGGCGATGAACATCGTCGGCACGCCGTTGAAGCAGGTGATGCGCTCCTGGTTGATGCAGGCGAGCGAGACCTTGGCCGAGAAATACGGCATCGGGCAGAGCGTCGCGCCGTGCGTCATGCAGGAGGTCATGGAGAGCACCATGCCGAAGCAGTGGAACATCGGCACCTGGATCATCATCCGGTCGGCCGTGGACAGATCCATCCGGTCGCCGATGCATTTGCCGTCGTTGACGACGTTGTAGTGCGTCAGCATGACGCCCTTCGGGAAGCCCGTCGTGCCGGAGGTGTACTGCATGTTGCACACGTCGTCCGGCCGCACGCCCGCGGCCATGCGCAGGATCTGTTCGCGCGGGACCAAGTTGGCCCGGTCCATCGCCTCGTCGAAGGTCAGGCAGCCCGGCATCCGGAAGCCGACGGTGATGACGCTGCGCAGGAACGGCAGCTTGCGGCAGTGCAGGGCGGAGCCGGGCTTTGCGTCGGCCAGCTCCGGGCAGAGGGTCTGGATGATCTCACGGTAGTTCGAGTCCAGACAGTGGTCGATCATGACGAGCGTATGCGTGTCGGACTGCCGCAGCAGATATTCCGCCTCGTGGATCTTATACGCCGTGTTGACCGTGACGAGCACGGCGCCGATCTTCGTCGCGGCCCAGAAGGTGATGAACCATGCGGGCACGTTCGTGGCCCAGATGGCGACCTTGCTGCCCCGGCGCACGCCGAGCGAGACGAGCGCGCGGGCAAAATCGTCCACGTCGTCGCGGAACTGCGCGTAGGTCCGCGTGTAGTCGAGTGTCGTGTATTTGAACGCGTACTGGTCCGGGAATTCCTCGACCATCCGGTCGAGCACCTGCGGGAAGGTCTCGGAGATGAGGCTGTCCTTCTTCCAGACGAACTTGCCGGTATGCGCGGCGTTGTCGTAAAGCGTCTTTTTCTTGCCGCGCGGGGAATCGAAGCGGTGCATGTAGTTGACGAAGTGCGGGAAGATGACCTCGGGGTCGGTCAGGTCCGGCATCCACTCCGGCTTCCACTCGAGGGAGATAAAGCCGTCATAGTCAATGGAGGACAGCGCCTGCATCATGCTGCCGACGGGCAGCGTGCCCTCACCGATGAGGTCATAGCTGCCGTCGTCGTCCGAGTCGCGCAGGTGAACGTGGCGGACGTAGGCGCCGAGGTTTTTGATGGTCGTGTCGGCGGATTCGCCGTGGTCCCGGTAGGGATGGTGCATGTCCCAGAGCGCGCCCAGCTGATCGCAGGCGAACGCGTCGAGCAGCGCGCGCAGCCGGGCCGTGTCGGAAAAGACGCCGCTGGTCTTGAGCAGGATCGTGATCCCCTGCGCCTCGGCGGCGGGGAGGAGCGCTTCGAGCGCGGCGGAGATCCGCGCGTCGTCATCGCGCCGTGCGGTCACGGAGACATACGGACACTGCACGTCGTGCGCCAGCTGCATGAGGGCGGTCACGGTCTCGGTGCAGTCCTCGCCCGCGATGTCGCAGGCGGTATCGAAGCACGGGATGCACAGGCCCTTCTGCCAGAGCTCCCGCGCCGTCGCTGCGGCGGTATAGCGGTGCAGCGGGCCGCCGCGGCCGGTCAGCTCCGGCGTTTTGTGGACGTTATAGAGCTCGACGCCGCCGAAGCGCATGGTCTCGGCCATCTGCACCTGCTGCTCCCAGGGGATCTGCTGCCAGCCGCGTGTGGAAAACGATACATTCATGTGCTGCTTCCTCCTCAGGCGTTCGCCGCTTCTTCGTAGACGATCTTGTTGATGGCGTTGAGATACGCGTGCACGGACGCGCCGATGATATCGGTCGAGATGCCGCGGCCGGAATAGAGCTTGCCGCCGCTGCGGAGCTTGACGACCGACTCGCCCATGGCCTCGCGGCCCTCGGTGACGGCCTGGATCTGAAAATCATCCAGCTCGTAATGGCGGCCGAGGATCGATTCGATGGCCAGGAAGGCCGCGTCGACCGGGCCGTCGCCCAGGCTCACGCCCGAGAGCGTCTGGCCGTTTTTCGTGAGCTTCATCTGCGCCGAAGCGCTGATGGTGTTGCCGGTGTTGATGACGTAGCTTTCAAGCCGGTACGTCGGCGGCACCTGCAGCGCGGCGGAGGCGATGATGGCGTCGAGCTCCTTCTCGCCCACGGTCTGCTTCTTCGCCGCGATGCGGCAGAAGGCCTCGTAGACCTTCGCCCCGTCCTCCTCCGAAAGATCGTAGCCGAGGGCGGCGGCCATCTTCATGACGGCCTCCTGCGTGTCATGCACGGTCAAAACTGCGCCGGAGGAGGTCTGCACGCCGTTGTCAAACGGCGAGAGCTGGCTGCGGCCCGTCTGACACATCCAGGCGATCTGTGACAGCAGGCGGTTCATCTGCGTGAACTGCAGCGTGCTGACGACGCTGAAGTCCTGGGCCTTGGCCGCCAGCAGCTTCGCCATGTGCGCGAGGTTCGCGGTGTCGACACAGTAGGCCGCGGTCTTGATCTCGCCGGCCCCGGCGGCGATGGCGCTCACGGCGCACGCGTCCGCCATCGACAGCGCGTCCGAGCAGCTTACGCCGAAGCGCACGTCCTTCGTCTGCGGCACGGCTTCGCAGATCCCGCGCACGAAGCTGCCGAACGCGTCCGGCAGCATGCTCCCCGCTGCGTCGCAGACGGTCACGCCGGCCGCACCGGCCGCGATCGCGGTCTGCAGCGCCTCAGCGAGGAAGGCGGGATCGGCGCGCGTGGCGTCGTCCGCGAGGAATTCCACGTCCTCACAGACCGCCCGCGCCGCCGCGACGGTCTCGCGGATCGCCTCGAGCATGGCGGCGGGCTTTTTGCCCGCGAGGTATTCCATCTGCACGGCACTGACCGGCGCGGGGACCTGGATGCGCGGGTGCTTCGCCTCTTTGAGCGCGGCCCAGACCAGCGAAACGCTCGCCGGGTCCAGCGCGACCGGCACGCACACGGCGCTCTCCTTCACCGCAGAGGCGACGGATTTGATGAGCAGACTGTCGATCTTCGGGTTTTCGACCGCGTGCAGCTCAATGACGCTCACGCCCAGCCGGTCGAGGAGCTTGGCAAGCTCGATCTTCTCGCGGAACGAGAGCGTATAGCCCGCGGCCTTGCCCGCCTGGCGGATCGTGGTATCTGTCACGGAAATGTGTTTCATCGTAGGTTCCTCCTTTTTTCGGAAAACAAAAAGCCCCTGAAGCCAACTGGCTTCAGGGACGAAATAGCTTCGCGGTACCACCCTGCTTATCCCCCGCCTCACGGCGGACGATCCCTCTCGGACTCTGACAAGTCCATGGCCTGTAACGCGGCCAGACGGGCATTGCTACTGATCAAGCGGCGTTCGCAATGCCTGCTCGGGAATCAGACTGCCGCCTGCGCATCGTTACCAGCTCGCACCAGCCGCCGGCTCTCTGAAACGTGCACTGCAGGGACAAATTTCCGTCATCGCATTTCGTGGTTATCAATACTTGCCGCCATTAAAGCACGATTCCCATCGCTTGTCAAGCACACAGTCCAAGATTCGACATTTTCACAAAACCATGCGTCCTCTCCGCACCGCGTCTTTGTGCAATCGGTGCTCTGCGCACCCTTCAACCCAGCCTCACCCAGCGTTCATGCTCCACGGCATCGGCGGTGGCGTGGGCCACGGCTGCCTCCAGAATAAGCAGGAAATATCACGCCTGCGCGTCGCGGTTGTCGTCAAAAATCGGCATTCCGAGCTGAAGATCGTCGAGCGACGACAGCGTCCGCCCCAGCAGTCCGTTCAAAATCACCGCCAGCTGCGCACGCGTCACCGCAGCGTCCCAGCGGCGCTGACTGGCACAATGGCCGCCAGCAGCAGTATGATCAGAAACAGGGAAGCGCAGACCTTTTTCATGGAACATTCCTCTTTGTATACCCCCCTATACTGCATCCTCAGGCCTAGGGTGTAAACCAGCAGACTTTTGAACGAAAGAGAAGTCCTTCCGGCTTCCTGGAAGGACTTCCTTTGCTCTGAGCGGTATTTCGTTGTTGTCCTTGTGCGTGTTCGCCTTTTGCGGCAGGGGCGGTTTTGTGTCTTCAGACCAGGAAAAATTCCAGAATCAGCACGATCGCGCAGCAGCCGACGGCGACCTGGAACAGGTTCGCGCCGAGCCACGCGGCCGCGATGCCCAGCACCAGCGCGGCAAGGCCCGCGATGGGGGAGCTCGTGGTGTGGAGGATGGACGGGAAGGTCATCACGGCCAGCGTCACGTAGGGGACGTAGAACAAAAACGAGCGCAGGAAGCGGTTGCGGATGGGCCTGCGGATGAGCGTCAGCGGCAGCTCGCGGATGAGGAACGATACCCCGGCGCAGACTGCGATATAGAGATAGATCTTAGTGTTCATGCCCTGCGGCCTCCTTTTCCTCCGGCTCGTCCTTCACCGGGAACAGCAGCGCCGCCCCGGCGGAGAGGACGACCGTCAAAAGGATGAGCTTCGTGCCCGAAGCGATCCCGGCAAAAATCGGCAGGCTCTCCAGCAGGAAGCTG
>OLRO01001672.1_pt1 | contig 12121 bp, 10 predicted proteins | sample 1673131 | NCBI WGS metagenome assembly OLRO01 (sample SAMEA3136757, study PRJEB25190) | human gut metagenome | biome: human gut; feature: human-associated habitat; material: faeces | place: Austria | collected 2013 | reverse complement strand
GATCAGTGGCGAAGAAACCTTACGAAAAGAGATACCGGGACTGGAAAGAGCCAGCTTCCGGGAAGGAAAGATTGAAGGAAAGATTGAAGGAAAAGTTGAGATTTTATATGAGGAACTTCATATGACTGTAGCGGAGATCGCGGAGAAATTAGTTATTTCAGAAGAGGAGGTGCAAAAAATTGTAGATGCCTCCAAGTAGTGTTTAATTAAAAATGTGGTTATAATAACGTAATAAAGAAAAAAGAATGGAGGAAAAAGCGATGAGTATGATCAAAAACATGGACAAGGCACAGGTAATGGTACTGAAAGAACAGGTGTCCTATCAGGCAGGACAGGTAGTCAGCAAGACGCTTGCACAGAACGATGCGCTTAGTGTAACATTGTTTGCCTTTGATAAGGACGAGGAGATTAGTACCCATGAATCCGGTGGAGATGCGTTTGTAACCTGTTTGGATGGAGTTGGAAAAATTACGATTGATGGTGTGGAATATGAGCTGCACGAAGGAGAGTCGATCGTAATGCCCGCAAAACATCCACATGCGGTATACGGCAAAGAGCAGTTTAAGATGTTGTTAGTAGTGGTATTTTAGTATTGTCTCAAGAGGATGGCAACGATTTAGACAAAATGCTCCCAAAAGATGGGAGCATTTTGTCTATTCCTGAAGATACTCTTCTAACGTAATTTTTTCACACATGATCTTTTTAGCGGCTTTTTTGCCAACATAGCGAAAATGCCAAGATTCGTACATATAGCCGGTAACTTTTTCTTTATGTTTTGGATAACGGAGAATAAAGCCGTAATCGGCACAGTGTTTGCGTAGCCATTGATTTTCCGGGGTTTGTGCCTGCCTGCTGTCAAGCTGCAGATGATCGGAAGCGGTGATATCCACGCACAGACCGGTTTCGTGTTCGCTATAATCGGCAGGTGCAACGCTTCGCAAAGCATCTTTCTTTGCGGAACGATAACTCATTCCGGCACGCTCATTTTTGCGGATTTCCTCGGAAAGGAGTATTGTTTGTTTTTGACGGGTACGATAACCGCTTACGACATTGATAGAATAATTAGGATTAGCGGCTTCACAGTCAAACCACATATCACGAAGATGCGGATATATCACTTTGGCAACCTGAATGCCATTTTTTAATGTTTTGAGTTGGACCGAGTAGCCCTTTGGTAATGCATGATCTTTGTTGACTAAGATCAGAGTTTGCTTGTGGTTGAGATTTGTGTGGTATTTATGGCTGCGCGTGGCCTGCGGATGATCTGTTCCCTGAAAATGATAAGCAGCGCCTTCCGTAGATCCGGCAGATGCGTGATCTTCCTTGATCACCAACAATATTCCTCCTCCTAAAATAGTAACCAGCACTAATAGTGCTGCAAATAATCCGATCAAATGACTTCTTTTATACCTCATCTTATAAATTCCTCCTTGCCTGATCCTGTTTTATACTCTTATTAAAACAAAAGATTGCATCCGATTTTGCAAGAAAAGGTATCTAAGTTGTATCATCACAAGTTCTGCGCATAATGGAGTTTCGAAGAAACTCCCAAGATGAGCACTGTGTGCTCATTATATCATCCTATCCCATTAACCATCGACCATCTGTGATGTGCCATTAGAAGTCATAAAATCTGAATAAAAGTTACCGAAAGAGAATGTGAGATAATTCTCAATACCCGCATAGTTTTGAGAGGTTATGATGGTAACCGGAATGTTGTATTTGTAAGATTTTATTGTAAAATAGTAGTGGGCTTCCTTATAGTCATCTTCACTGGAATACTGTGCGGAAACATCACGATTTATCGAAGCACCATAGTATTTTAGAAGACGCTTAGCGTAGCGGTCAATTTTTTCGGACAAAAGAGATTTTTTGCTTTCTCCCATAGGTGCTGCTTGATACTGCATTGGACTGTCGTTTCCTTGCAAAATGTGGGAGGCAGCCACGTGTCCCGTTAATGGGACTGCATTATACTGTGTCGGATCGGACTTTGTCAAAATCTCTTTTATAGGTATGTTTCCCATTGATACATAGTAGATTTTTTCCTGCTCTACATCAAAACGTAGAGAATAAGATTGCTTGTTAGATTCTTTCAAGAAAGAAAGTTCCCAAACACAGAAACTGTCCGTTTCCAAATAATTACGGATGGATAAATAAGTGGCGGATTGAAACATATTTTCCAGATCTTTCACCGTTAGATCGTCGGGAATAAGGTGAAAGGAGTAAAGTTTATGAAGTTGTTTTTGCAGTTTCTCAAAAAATGACTCATCATATTCCGTCAAAGTTTCTGCCTTTGCCGTTGTCAAAATTTCCGAGACAGCGATCGTTTCGGATGAAAAAATAGCGAGACGCTCTTTGTAAGACAGATTGACTTTGGTGGGTGTAGTCTGAGTGGAACCGTGTGAAACCGTAATGGTATTGGTCGTTTTTTGGTCAGTCAGGTGATTCGTGATCTCAGGAATGATTTCTGCAGTAATAAAAAATGCAGCCACCAGTAAAAAGGTTAATACAATTCGCAACTGTTTTTTCATATGCTACTCCTTTCCGGTTTGCGGGATGGTAATAGTGATCGTTGTACCGACATGAAGTTCACTTTCGATATGCCACTGCGCATGATGAAGGCGCAGGATCTCATAACAAAGCGACATACCAAGCCCGGCTCCACCCTCTTTGCGGGAGCGGGATTTATCTACCATATAAAAAGGTTTGGTGATTTTGTCGATTTCATCTGCAGGAATTCCTTTGCCGGTATCCTGTACGCTGATGCAGTAATAGTCATTGTCGGAATAACCAAGCACAGTGATCGTATCGCCAGACGAGGAAGCCTTTCTGGCGTTGTCGATCAGATTGATAAGCAGTGATAAGAGTAGATCTTTGTCGCCATATAGCGTTGCAGGAGCGAGATGCATTGATAACATCACGTCTTTGGCTGCAAGATTTTGTTTCATCATTGGAACGATTGCATCGGTAAGTTCTGACGATGAAACCGGTGCGAAGGTAAGCTCCTGCTGTTGCAGAACAAATAGATCCAACAGTTTGTATGACAAGGATTCCAAGCGTTTTCCCTGTGAAAAGATATAGTCTGCCGCCTGCCACTTTTCTTCCTGCGACAGATCCATCGTGCGTAATAACTCGGCATAGCCGATAATGGACGTGAGCGGCGTTTTTAATTCGTGTGCAAACGCCGCCGTAAATGCTTCTTGATTTTTGGCGTGCATGGATATCTCATCAATTTTTTCCTGCAGACTATCAGCCATGCGATTAAAATCAGCCGCCAGAGTAGCAATTTCATCCTGTCCATGAACTTGGACACGACTATTCAAATCGCCATCTGCGAAGCTGCGCGTGGAAGCCGAAAGGACACGCACGCGATATGTCAAAAAATATGACAAAGCCAGAGAAAGGATCATGCAGGACACCAATATGATAAACATGATATAGTGGTACATGCGAGTCATTTCCTGACGCTGCAAATAAATGTTATTGATATTTGTAACAGTTTCTACGTAATAACCTTTCAGATCGCTTGGTAATATCGTATAGCTTACGATACGTAAATAATACGTATCTTTATTTTTATATATTTCGCGTGCAGACTTGTTTTTACCTGCTTTAGCAAAGAGAACATCGTTGTTCTGCGGTTTTCCGGAGGAGTAAACAACGCTTCGCCGGTCATCATATATTGTGAAAAAATCGGAATCCCCTCCAAAACTTACCGCAAAGGATGAACAGATCTCTTTCATGGCATTTTTATGCTTGGTAAAATAGTCTGCGGGCATAGAGCCGACAATATTGCCTAGAGACATGCGGACCATTTCGTTTTTGCTGTTGCCGGACTCAATCTCTCGATGATAGGAAGCTCGAAAGGACGCAGAAATCATCCAGGTTCCGCAAATACTAAAAGCAGTTGCGATCAAGATAAAAAAACTGATAAAAATTTTCCAATAAAATTTCATATTGTTTTATGCTCCCTCCATGTTGACATTAAACCGTCACCTGTCATCCTGATGATCGTTTTACACTTCCGCAATGTCAACTTCAAGTTGCCACCTGTCTTGTAACTTTGCAGAAGAATTTTGATAATCGTTTTATATTCCCGCAATGTCAACTTCAAGTCGATACCCTACTTTATATACGGTTTTTATTTTATCTTCCCAGTGTAGTTTTTTGCGCAGCCGCTGTATATGGAGATCTACAGTACGACCGTCACCCATATATTCATTCTGCCAAATGTTCTCATAAATAGTTTCACGATATAATGCGATATTTTTATTGCGCACTAAGAAGAGAAGCAGCTCAAACTCCTTGAGTGTCAGCATGATCTGCTTCCCTTGTTTGGTTACGGTACGTGATGGAACGTCGATGACAGTATCAAAAATCGTGATCCTCTCCTCACTTTTGTGATAACGTCTCAGAACGGTTTCTACACGTGCTAACAATTCCATCATTTCAAATGGTTTTGTAATGTAGTCATCCGCTCCTGCCCTCAAACCTTTCACTTTGTCATCTAACGTGCCCATCGCCGTAATAAAAATGACCGGCATTTGTGTCGTCTTGATATAGTCAAGCAATTCATAGCCGTCAATGCCCGGCAGCATGATATCCAGCAAAATGAGGTCGTAACTGTTTTCTGCAATCAGGTCTGCAGCAGTTTCGCCATCAAATGCCTGTTCACATATGTAACCGGTTTTGCAGAGACTCATACGAATCAGATTCGAAATAGCCTCTTCATCTTCTACAATCAATATTTTAGTCATAGCTTTGTCCAATATCTGTCACGGTTATTATATACGGCCTGTCCCCTATCAGGCGTATTATAACCGGAAGTCCTCTCGTGCTTACACAGTTGTGTGTGGAAATTTCCATAACTTCAACACACGTTTACTATACCGACCTTATGTATCTAAAATGTATCATAAATCTGACAAATCATATGACCGGTGATTTCTTATTTGTTGTATTAGCATCTAGATAGCAGTATAACCTCTAAAGGATTATACTGTCAAAAGGAAAGATGGCAAAGTCCCTTTCATAAATGATAAACACCCTAATCTTTTAAAAATAAAATTAGAAAATGGTGTAACATTTCGATGACTCATCTGTTATATTGGTAGATAGCACGAAAAATCGCCATCTGTAGCAACGTGCGAGATGAGGAAAGGAGGGGGAGCTTGACAAAGTGGATAAACAGCTTTTAGAAAAGTTGTACGATGCATATTATCAGGAAATATATTTGTATGTATATGCATTGTGCAAAAATCATGAGTGGGCGGCGGATCTGACGCAGGAAACATTTCTGAAAGCACTGCTTTCGCTGGATCAAAGTCATACCAACATGCGGGCATGGTTATATACGGTGGCGCGCAACCTGTATTATAATGAGGTGTCCAAAAACAGACGAGTCATGTATGTGGACGAGTATGAGAACGAAGCGGAAGATAGGGCAAATATACCATTAGAAAATATTCTGTCGAAAGAAAGAAATCGCCTGTTGTATCATGCGATTGAGCATTTGCCGGAGCGGCAGCGAGAGATTGTTATGATGCAGTATTTTGGAGGCTTGGGACAAAAAGAAATTGCTAAGGTGCTTCACATGACACCGGAAAATGTAAGGGTGTCGGCACATCGTGCTAAGAAGCAGATGAAAAATTATATGGAGGGACAGGGTTATGAACTATAGGGAATTATTGCAAAAATATAAGGCAGGGGAATTGCCGGAAGAACAGCGCAAACAGGTACGCCAAGACATTGAGAAACAGGATGCGATCAGCGAGTATTTGTTTGATAATGAGGAGATGGAGTTTGAGGAACAGGTAGAACAGGACGGGGGTCAAACTACCGAAAGTACAGATGGAAGTGTGCCGAAAGACGGACAAAACGTCAATATTGTGGGTGCTGCGGTGCCAAAAGACGGACAGAGAACTAATGTTATTGGAGGCGCAGTGCCAAAAGGCGGACAGAGAACCAATGTTATTGGAGGCGCAGTGCCAAAAGACGGACAGGAGGCAGAGTTTACTAAGCTGATCAGGCGGGCAATACGCCGCACATTTATTAAGTATGGTGTTATTACCGGAGTGATCGTTATAGGAATTGTATGTTTCTTGGTGTTTGCGCTTCCAAAGATCCAGGATGCCATGTATTATGATCCAAATAAAATTGTCGGCACAGAAGAGGGAAATAAAACCAATCAATTGTCCTTGGACATGTCCGTGTATTCAGAGTTGTTTTTGCCGGAGAACTATCGCGATTCTGCGTCCGCAACAGGAAGCGGCTATGGCAATTATGACATCGTGATCAACCAGACGAGCTCCCACAATGGCATTTTTGAGTACGTGGGAGGAAGGATCACGAAAAATGATATGGTTCTGTATAATCCCAATATTGTACAAAAACCATTCTCAAATGTTTTTTATCCACCAAGCGAGATGACGACAGCCAGTGCGGCGACGCCGGAAGGGATTGCCGGAACGAAGAAAGAAGCATTTGATGAGCTGTCTAAGTTGGAGGATGAAAAAATGTACCATGCCTATGTCAGCTTGGATAAAGTATATTCATTTTCTGAATTCAAAGCATTGGCGGAAAAGAATGATCTTGAGCCGACCTGGTGCGCGATCAGTGTAAAAAATAAAGACCAAACGGAAAGCAAATATACAACGTACAATACAGGAAATATAGGATTTCGTATGTACACCAGTTGCAGCAGTCTTGCCTTTGACCAAAAAAAATATCCGCTGCTGACGGCATTTTCACTTGCTGAGCAGGAATCCGCCAAGAAAAATGTTTTGGAGGAAAAAGATGTTACCAAACACATGACAAGTATGTTACAATATTTGCAAGATAACGATGACATTGTGAAAATGATCGAGAACGATCAGGGCACTGGGAAAACGGATTATGCTTCGATGATTGATAGTATTCAGAAAGATGGTTTGTATATTTATGGATATTATGTGGAAGATATCGGTAAGGAACTGAAGAAGTTAAAAGATATTGGCAATGTATCATATGTGTACACGACCGAAATGAAATAATGAGCCTCAGTGTGCAATTATTAGAATATAAAGAGGTTGACTATGGAAAAAAGAGCACAGGGAATGTCATTACAGCAGAGAAAAGACGATTTACCGGAGATATTGCGGCGTTTTGAACAGGAAAATATGCAGAAAGTGGCAGCAGAGAAGAATCGCTGCCATTTCCATCTTATGGCACCGGTAGGATGGTTAAACGATCCTAATGGACTGTCCTATTTTGGGGACAGGTATCATGTGTTTTTTCAATATTCTCCGTTTGCAGTGAATGGCGGAATGAAACTGTGGGGACATTATACAAGCAAGGATTTAGTGCAGTATAAATATGAGGGAGCACCATTTTTGCCGGATGAAACCTATGATAAAGATGGTGTATTTTCCGGTTCAGCCATTGTATGGAAGGACAAGATGTATTTGTTTTATACCGGAAATGTGGAGGAAGAGGGAGATCATGATTATATCCATTCCGGCCGTGGAGCGAATGTGATCCGCGTGATATCTGAGGATGGGGAACACTTCTCTGCCAAACAATGTATTTTGACGAATGCGGATTATCCGGCAGAATGTACGAATCAGGTTCGCGATCCAAAGTTGTTTCAGATGGCTGACGGTACATTTCGAATGGTGTTAGGGGCATGGCTGCAGGATGATAAGGGAGCGGTGTTGCTTTATTCGTCAACAGATTTGGAGCATTTTACCTTTGAGCAGCTCTACACAACAGAAAAAGCTTTCGGATATATGTGGGAGTGCCCGGATATCTTTGTGTTGGATGGGCATCGCATTCTTGCAGTGTGCCCACAGGGGATTCCTTCCGAGGCGGAGCAATATCAGAATATTTATCAGTCCGGGTATTTTATCGAAACAGAAGAGACCCGGACTGTGAATGCGTCATTTAAGGGAACAGAAGAGACCCGGACTGTGGACGCGTCATTTAAGGGAACAAAAGAGACCCGGACTGTGAATCCGTCATTTATAGAGTGGGACATGGGATTTGATTTTTATGCGCCACAGACATTCGAAACACCAGTTGGAAGAAGAATATTGATTGGCTGGGCAGGTGTCCCAGATGCAGAATATAGCAGCAATCCTATGAATGAAGGGTGGCAGCATAGTCTGACAGTGCCGCGCGAGCTTCGCTATCATAATGGGAAAATTTATCAATTACCTATCCGTGAATTGGGACAGCTAAGGAAAAAAGAAATCTTGCCGGAAAAGGAATCATATGTACTGGATAATGGTTGCGGAGAGCTGATCTTTGACGGAATCGCCGGTTCATCGTCGGCTGCTATTTGTGTGCAGATCGGCACCGGATGCTCGTTATTCTATGAGAAAGGGCTTGTTACATTACAGTTTACTGATGATAGTGGTGCCGGGCGTGGTAAACGCGTGGCGAGGTGCGAGGCAGTTCATAAAATCCAGATTTTAATGGATGTTTCTATCTTAGAGATTTATATCAATGATGGTGAGATTGTGATGACCAGCCGTATCTTTTTTCCGGGGAAAGATGCAACGGTACGATTTTTGGGACAGGCTGAAATGATTCAGGCATGGCAGCTGTGATGATTGGATTTCTGCTCGATTTTCAGCAGATGTGGGAGATTCCGCTGAGGAGATATGTTGAAAATTTGGGAGAGATGTATTACACTGGAAATGTGTGCGATAGTGCATACTTCGCAACATAAAATTATATAGAAATGGGGATTAATATGAGTATTCGAATTGGAATTTTAGGCTATGGTAATCTGGGACGTGGTGTAGAGTGTGCAATCCGTCAGAATGATGACATGGAGCTGATTGCTGTTTTTACACGAAGAGACCCATCGCAGGTATCTATTTTGACCGATAGCGCAACTGTTTGTAAGGTTGATGAGATAACGGATTGGAAAGACAAAATTGACGTGATGATTTTGTGTGGTGGAAGTGCTACTGATCTGCCGGAGCAGACACCGAAGTATGCACAGTATTTTAATGTGATTGACAGCTTTGATACACATGCGCGTATTCCAGAGCATTTCGCTGACGTGGACAAGACAGCAGCGGATAGCAAACATGTTGCTGTGATTTCAGTTGGCTGGGATCCGGGAATGTTTTCGTTGAATCGCTTGTATGGAAATGCAATTCTTACAGAGGGTAAAGACTATACGTTTTGGGGCAAGGGTGTCAGCCAGGGACATTCTGATGCGATTCGCCGTATTGATGGCGTTAAAGATGCAAAGCAGTATACGATCCCGGTAGAAAGTGCATTAGAGGCAGTTCGTGCCGGGGAAAATCCTGAGCTCACAACGAGACAGAAACATACCCGAGAGTGTTTTGTAGTATTAGAAGATGGTGCAGATGCTGCGAAAGTTGAGCAGGAGATTAAGACAATGCCGAACTATTTCGCAGATTATGATACAACAGTGCACTTTATTAGCGAGGAAGAATTAAAGAAAAATCATAGTGGTATTCCTCATGGCGGTTTTGTATTGCGCAGTGGTGTGACCGGCTGGAATAAAGAAAATAAGCATCTCATTGAGTATAGCTTAAAATTAGATTCCAATCCGGAATTTACATCTAGTGTACTTGTTGCTTATGCTAGAGCTGCTTATCGCATGGCAGAGCAGGGACAGTTTGGTTGCAAGACAGTATTTGATATTCCACCGGCATACTTAAGCAGTATGAGTGGTGAAGAATTACGTGCGAAAATGCTGTAATTGTATAACAGACGCGAGTTGTTGGATTAGATACGCCGTGATAGATTGGGACAAGACGAGTCACCAATTGAATTATGATTCGTCGTGATTCGATGAGTCGTAGATGGAAATGTGAATTGTGGGACTGTACCAGTTGCAATTTCATTTCAAATGTGATATTATCAGACTTGCGCTGTGAAAAAGTGGGCGCAGGTCTGTTTTGCAACCTGTTATTGTTAGGAAACAGAGCAAAATTAATATGCGGATATGGCGGAATTGGCAGACGCGCTAGATTTAGGTTCTAGTGTCAACAGACGTGCAGGTTCAACTCCTGTTATCCGCATTACTAAAACAAGTCTCATGGAAGAATGATTCCATGAGACTTGTTTTTTGTATTCTAGAAGACTGTTTACCTCATATGATATAAAAATCTACCCTGCGAGCCCGAAACGCTGGGGCGGGGTAGAGAAATCAAGACAAAGATAGCTGAGAAATCTACCCTGCGAGCCCGAAACGCTGGAGCAGGGTAGAGAAATCAAGACAAAGATAGCTGAGAAATCTACCCTGCGAGTCTGAAACGCTGGGGCAGGGTAGAGAAATCAAGACAAAGATAGCTGAGAAATCTACCCTGCGAGCCCGAAATGTCGGGGCAGGGTAGAGAAATCAAGACAAAGATAGCTGAGAAATCTATCCTGCGAGCCCGAAACGCTGGAGCAGGGTAGATGTATAACATTTTAGATCCTTGCAGTAAGATATTTTTCGGCACTGATTGCTGCATTGGCGCCATCTGCCGCGGCTGTTATAATCTGGCGATTTTCTTTGCTGCGTACATCGCCTGCTGCAAAAAAATTGTCCAGGGATGTGCGTCCGTTTTCGTCAGCAACAATATATCCCTGTTCGTTTAATGGTACAATGCCTTGCAGTATATCTGTTGCGGGCTGTCTGCCAACGGCAACAAAAACGCCAGATACCGGAATATCAGATGTTTTAGAAAGTGTCTCGTTCGGAATATCAGATATTTTGTGAAGTGTCTCGTTCGGAATAGTAGAATTATTTGTTTCGACCTGCACAGCGAATACCCCCATTGCCTCTTCGCCGATGATCTTTGTTACTTTTGCAGGGGTGATAATGTGGACATTTTTTTTGCTTTTCAAGTTGGTCAGCGATTCTGTATTTGCACGGAATGAGTTTTGGCGATGAATTAAATAGACTTTGTGACAGAGATCGGATAAATATAATGCGTCGCCGACTGCTGTGTTGCCACCACCAATTACCGCCACATCTTTTCCTGTATAAAAAGTGCCATCACAGGTAGCACAGTACGAAACGCCTTTTCCGATAAGAGCTTCCTCGCCAAAAACATTTAAATGGCGATGGGAGGCACCTGCCGCATAGATCACGGTTTTACTTTGGATGCAAGATCCATCTTTGGCATATATTTTCCAGCATGCATCAGTTCGTTCTAACTTTATTGCTTCGCTTTCCTGAAATCTTACGCCGCATGCTTCTGCGTGTGTACGAAATTGCATTCCCAGTTCGAAACCGCGAATGGACGAAAATCCTAAATAATTATTAATGCAGTCAGCTTCTGCAATCTGTCCAACTCCGTGAGAAATTTTTTCGATAACAAGAACGTCTAAACCGGACCGCGAACCGTATATGGCAGCAGATAGCCCCGCCGGACCACTGCCAATAATTACTATATCTAACATAATTTGCCTCTCTATCACTTTCTTATATATTTTGCACAAAATATCCTTTATTTTAGGCATTAGTGCAATTCCTTATCTCCTTTGACAATAATTCCAATTTGAAAATCCTTTTCATTTTATACTTCTTCTGCTAAATTGTCAATTAATTTGAAAACCTTTTTCATTTTTAACAAAAAAGAGCCTCTACAAATTGCTGTAGAATGCCCTTTTACTCCGAATATATTTATGCCTCTTTCTGCCAATTATGCAACATAATAGTACACGTAATGTCCGTCATCTCTTGACCTTCTTACATATACCATATCTCCTTCTTTAATATTATTAAAATCAGTCTTTCTATTTACAATAACATAATCCTGAATCAAAGCTTCATCAGCCTCACAAATAATAAAAAATTTCTGTTGTCTAATAACCGTCAAATCATCAACATAAAGCTTTGTTTTCACTTTCAGTTTAATAATTTGAGTCTTTTTGCTCTTATATTCAAGTCGCTCTTTTATCTTTAATATTACATAAGATAACAAATTAAATCCAACAAAAATTATTGTCGCCACAATATATATCTTCTCATAATATCCCGGATTAGAATGTAACCATGGTGAAATCCTATGCGCAATTATTTGAAAAATAATCCCAATTATAACTAAAACGACAGATACTCCTAAAAACTTCAACCATGCTCTTCTATTTTTAACTTTATAGCCTCTTC
>OLRO01001666.1_pt1 | contig 12164 bp, 10 predicted proteins | sample 1673131 | NCBI WGS metagenome assembly OLRO01 (sample SAMEA3136757, study PRJEB25190) | human gut metagenome | biome: human gut; feature: human-associated habitat; material: faeces | place: Austria | collected 2013 | reverse complement strand
CTTGACAGCTACAGGTCATAATGCACAGTGGGTTCGAGTGGCTCAGTCCTTGTTTGCAACAACAACCGCAAGCGGAATTGTGATGTACGCACTCTTGATTATTTTGTTTACATTTTTCGTGTTTGTTTGCAACATTTTTACATTTCCATTGCTGTCTCTTACTATTGTAATTAAGTCATCATAAGAATACTGGTTCATTATTAAGGTTGCCTCATCGTTAGATATTTGTGTTGCAATGTTTTTAGCTTTGTCTATACACAAATCATTTATTATTGGATTTACTGCTCTTGTTATAATTACAAATGTAATTACCGCAATTACTATAATTGTAATAATAGAAATCGCGGTATATCTTCTGTTATTTCTTGGCATATTCTTGTAGCCTTTTCCTGTTGTGCAAAATCTTGGTCTTGAATAAATTTTACTTTCCATAGCTTTTCTCTATCTTGGAATAAACAGTTGCTCTCCTGGCATTATAACATCTGGATTTTCTATTCCATTTACCTTTACAATTTCATCAACCGTACTGCCAAATTTCTTTGCAATTTTCCACAATGTATCCCCAACTCTTGCATAATAAACTATAATACTAAAGCTTTCTCTATCCTTTTTTTCGCTCTCTGTTACGCTTTCTATTAAATTGATTGAACTCTCTTTTACTATATTTAGTCTAAAATTCAAGTCTACTTTGATGTCAATGGTACTGTCTGCCATAACCACAAAATCTTTTTTGGCAATTTCTATGCTCGTGTCTATTCTCATCTTTTGGGCAATACTATTTGAAGTTACTGTAAATTCAAATGGCTCTACAAGGTTTTTTATATTAATTCTAGTTGTTCCTTCTTGGCCGTATATGAATGTTAGGCTTATTTCGCCTTGATATATTATTTTTCCGTTTTCCATTTGGCTGCTTATTATTCTTGGCTTTACTTCTACATCATAAATTTTATTTTGTTTTACTTCATCTATTCTCTCTTGTTTTCTTAAATTAAATACTTCGCTAATTTCTTCCTTATCTTTTATAACTTTTATGGTTCTTTGTGTGTACTTTACATCCATTGTTCTACTATACATGTCTTGTATAATATTTATTTCCTGTTTCTTATATACTGCACAGAAAATCTCAAATTCTGCTTCCACATACACAGAATGTTCTTCTACGTTATTAGGCTTAATTATAATGTTCTTTAATTCATATGTTACATCACAAATACTATCTTCATTTATATCCTTCATATCTATAAATCCCATTACAGGAATCGTAGCCATAACAGAGTTTATTCTCCCATCATCTGTTAAATACATTATTTTAAATACTGAATCTGCTTTTGTTAAAATCTTGTTATAGCTTACCTTATTTTCTTTGTTTTCAAGCCTAATTTCTACCTTCATTATTTCAGATAAATTATCAACATTATCGATTGAAACTGTATCTTTTGCATATACTTTCGTGCTTCCATTACCAATTAACGAATTTATGTTTATCTTTTCATTTAATAATTGCATATCTTTTTTGTTTTCTATATTATCAACATACTCAACATTTTCATTAGAATATGCGGTTAAACTCATCTGGATATTTGCTTTTAAGCTAATCTTTCTTCCATTTATTATCTTGCATTCTAGCTCTGTTAAATCTGTTGTACATTCTAACTGCATACTACTTTTCAAATCTTTCATTTCTATATTTTTAGAAAAATCTATGTTTGCATTTATAGCTCTCATGCTGGAATTTTCATCATCTGCAATATACACAACATATGCATTAACTGTTCCCTCGATTCTTACTTTGCCGTCTTGTACCTCTTTTTTATGCAAACAAATATTGCCACTGCTAGAAATAATACTTAAAACGTCTGGAACAATCTCATCGCTTTCTATTGTAATCTTCTCATTCTTTTGCTCTATTATTTGATTTATACATAAATTATTCTTAGATAAATTTACAGCCATTTTCTCTCAATCCTTTCTGAGGCACAACTAATATTGTACCTGCTATCAATCTTAATTCATGTATATTACAAAGCAAAAAAAAAATTCCTTTTTTTCGGAATTTCTTTTAAAAATAAATTACCCTATATCGTAAGCTTTCCTTTTTTTCTTACATTGGCTTTCTGGTGGTATTATAGGACAGTACTCTTGTCCATCAAAAACTTGAAGCTCCACAGTTCTTGTTAGAATATCTGTGTATTGATAAGTTGCATTTTCTTGAGTTTCATCATATTTTACGATGAACATACAAGGATATGCCTTCTCAATTACGGCTTCTTTTTCAAATGGTTTATTTCTTCCAAGCGAACCTTTCACAATTATCTTTTGTCCAATCTTTTGACTAATATCAGTTTTAAGACTCGTAATGTCATTCGGATAAATCATGCTTATATCACCACTCCTTTAAGATAGCACGATTATACCATTTTTTACATAATTAGTCAAAATATACCAAAGTAGTTATAATTGCTGTAAGTAGCCATTTTAATATAGTTTGCGGAGTTTAATTGGCATTATTACATTTGTGTTACATTTGTGTTACTAGCATTTTTATGCTATCTCATGTGTTGGAAAAGAGTTAAATAGTTCTCTTTTTGCCCTGAGCACCTATTCCACTTACTCCATTTTCTCCGTCTCTTAATTCATTTTTAATATCATTTATTGTTACATATTTATTAAAATCTGTTGTTGCTATCTTGCCTGCAACAACTAATGGATCTTTAAAGTCTATCAGTATTCTAGCCGGAGATGATGCAAAGTTTGCTCCTGCTTCCATTATAGCTTCATAATAGCTCTGGCAAGCTCCTGCAAAAATAGCAAGTTTATTAGCTCCTTGCTCCCACATTCTGGCTCTTATAACCGTTTCCACAAAATATTTAGAATTTCTATAATTGTAAATATCATTAAAATTATAACCTTTCTTAATCATTCCATCATGTCCTGTCACAACCAAAATATCTGGATTATATTTGCCTAACAATCCCCAAATCATCTGTGGCTGTTTACTTTCTGGAATATTCTTAACAATTACATTTAATCCCATACTTTTATATACTTTTTGTGATTTTTCACTATACTTTCTATCACCATCTAAATGCAGAATTCTTCCATAATGTTGATAATACCTCTTAAACATATTATTCTGAACATTTACAAGATTCTTCTTACTTTTTTCTAACTCCTTTTCAAAGCTATCTAATAAATTTATTACCCTATTATTATCTATTAATTCTAAATCATCTAATGGGCTATCTGCCTCAATTCTTGTAACCAATCCCTTTAAAATTGCTATGTCTTGGTTTCTGCACTTTATTATATTACTTACTGTAAACACAATATCTTTGTTATATGATAATCTGCCTACAATATCACCTTTTCTAAATTTCATATTTTTCACATTCTTTCTACAATGTTACAAATTTGATTGGAAAAGAATTAAATTTTAGCAAGGAAAATGAATTTACAAGGCAAGGGCGCATACTCGCTGTATGTAACCGCGTTGCAAATGAAATTTGACGTAGCTAAAATTGTAATTATTTTTCAATCTTACCTATTTAATTATATGTAGAATAATGTAAAAAGTTGTCTTTCGCCCATTAGGGACGCCCCTTTTGGGGCGAAAAAGCTATAAACATATAACTATAATTTCATTTTTTTAATAAGGTCAAGTTTTCCCAAATGGCCATATATCAAATAAAATTATATTACTTGTTTTCTGAATAAATCTAATATATAGCAAATGTATGTCTTTTCTGTGTTTAGTCGGTAAAATCTAGTCTTGAATTTTTCCTCCGCCAACAACTACGTCTCCTATGTAGAATACAGCAGATTGGCCAGGTGTAATTCCTCGTTGTGGTTCTTTAAATATAACCTGTATATTTCCCGCTTCTGTCTGATTTATTATTGCTTCAGCCGGCTTGCTAGCATATCTTATTTTTACTGTTACGTCTAGAGTCCTTTCTATTTTATCCATAAGCAATAAGTTTACTTCGTTTACCTTCATTTCTTTTCTGTAAAGTTCTTGTTGCTCGCCAACTATTACTTCATTTCTTTCTTTGTTAAATCCTATTACAAATAGTGGAGCCTTATATGAAATGCCAAGTCCTTTTCTTTGTCCTATTGTATAATTGTAAAGTCCAGTATGTCTTCCTAAAATTTCGCCTTTTCTATTTACAATATTCCCTTCTTTAGGAACTATACTAGAATTTTGCTCTAAAAATTTTTTATAATTTCCGTCTGGAATAAAGCAGATATCCTCACTATCAGGCTTGCTTGCAACAGATAAATTATGCTCTTTTGCAATTTTTCTTACATCTTCTTTAGACTCGAAATTACCTAATGGGAATAATACTTTTCCAAGCAACTGTTTTGGCATATTATACAAAACATAGCTTTGATCCTTACTTAAATTTTTGGCTTTTCTTAAAACATACTTTCCATATTCGTCAGAATATTCCATTTTGGCATAGTGCCCTGTTGCAATATAATCGCAACCAAGCTCTTTCGCCTTTTCATACATTGCTCCAAACTTCATATATTTATTACATTCTATACATGGGTTTGGAGTTCTCTGGTTAGAATATTCATCTATAAAATTATTAATAACCTTGCACTGAAACTCTTCTTTTAAATTATATGTTATATGTGGTATTCCAATAGAATTGCATATTTGCTTAGCACCAACAATCGCATCAGTATTGCAACAAGTACCGCCAAATAGTTCTAAAGTTATTCCAATTACATCATATCCTTGCTCTTTTAATAGAATGGCAGAAACACTACTATCAACACCACCACTCATACCTAGTAAAACTTTTTTCATATTTTCATCCTTTCATAATATAATACCAACTTTAAAATCATTGCCAAATTTGCTTTTTGAGTAGTTCGAATGAGCTACTGCTAATAATACATACCGAAATTTTATAAAATAAAATTGTATTTTCTATAAGTTCGCCCCAAAAGGGGCGTCTCTATTGGGCGAGAATTGCATTTGCTACTTTTATTCCGTCTACTGCTGCAGACATTATTCCGCCTGCATATCCAGCACCTTCTCCACAAGGGTATATACCTTGCACACTTGCCATCTTTTGTTCATTCCTTTTTATCGTAACAGGAGATGAACTTCTTGTTTCTACTCCTGTCAATATTGCATCAGCACTTGCAAAACCTGCTATTTTCTTATCAAAATATATTAATCCTTCTTTTAAAGTTTTAGTCACAAAATCTGGTAAGATTTCTTGTAAATTTGCAAGAGTTACGCCTGGTTTATATGTTGGCTTAACTTCTCCTATAAAAGTAGATTTCTTATCATTTAAGAAGTCTGCTACTCTCTGTATTGGAGCATTGTAATTGCTTCCGCCAAGTTTGAATGCTTTTTCTTCAAGTTCTTGTTGAAAGTACATTCCTTCTAAAGGAGAATCTCCCTTAAAATCTTCTGGTGTAATATTTACCAAGACTGCACTGTTAGCATTTTCTCCATCTCTTGCAAATGTACTCATTCCATTTGTTACAATAGTACCTTCTTCACTAGAAGAAGCCATTACTGTTCCACCTGGACACATACAAAACGTATAGCACGATCTATCTTCTCCGTGGTATGCAAGCTTATATTCTGCAGGTGGTAACTTTAATTTAGGATTTTTCCCATATTGAGACTCATTTATCATCTGTTGCTTGTGCTCTATTCTAACACCAACAGAGAAATTCTTTTTCTCCATTTCTACATGTTTTTCATATAGCTTCTTGAACATATCTCTTGAACTATGACCTATTGCAAGAACTACTGTGCCAGTTTCAATTCTATCAATAGTTGTACTTTCCTGTATTCTACTAACTATAACAGATTTTACTTGATTATTCTCAATTTCAAAATCTACAGCTTTGGCACCAAACATAAATTCGCCACCATTGTTTTCTATATACTTTCTGATATTTGCAACTATTTTTACTAAATTATCTGTTCCAATGTGTGGCTTATTTATATACGAAATTTCTTCTGGTGCTCCAAACTTAACAAATGTATCTATTACATCTTTGCATAGCGAACCATGTAAATTTGTTGTAAGCTTTCCATCAGAAAAAGTTCCTGCTCCACCTTCGCCAAACTGCACATTCGAACAAGTGTTCAACATACGCTCTTTCAAAAATAATTCAACATCTTTCTGTCTTTCTTCTACAGTTTTACCTTGCTCTACAATTATCGGCTTAATTCCATTCTCGATAAGAGTAAGTGCACAAAATAACCCTGCGGGACCGGCTCCAATTATAACTGGTCTATTATAGGCTTTTAAAGCATTGTGCAATACTGTTTTCTGTTTTTGTTCTTGCTCAATTAAGCTAGCATTTTTGTTTTTCAATAACTTGCTAACTTTAAAATTTTCCTTCAAGAGAATAACAATAGAATAATTGTAAAAAATATCATTCTTATCCCTTGCATCAATCGACTTTTTTACAATTTTATAGTCTGTTACACTTTCCTGCGGAATATTAAATTTTGTATAGGCAATTTTTGCAACCTCATCATTCGATAAATCTTGCCTAATTTTTATATTTTCTAATCTAACAGTAAACATTTTCGTTCCTTTTCTAAAAATCTACCTATAATTATACTATTTTGAGCAGTTTACGTCAATCATATTGACAAAAAACTAGGTATGTTTACGGCATACCTAGTTTTTTTAGTAATCTTTGATTACTAACATCTCACTTTGAAATTCAGTTACTTGAACAAAAAGAATTTACAATTATAATTATACTATATTTTTAAATCTTTTCAATGTCTTTGGCAAAAATTTTATTATAATCGTTCGACATTTTTCTTACTATCTTATAAAAGCCCTCCTACATAGTCTGCACACTATATAGGGGGAATTAGGTTTTAGCTTTCAAAATCTTGTTAGCAGATTTCAAAGGTTGCCTTAGGCATTTGTGCTTGCATTCTTTCGATGAACTTTCTAACGGAATATTCGTACTCACTAGGATAGTACACAATGGTTACAATTCCTTCGAAACTGCTGCAAGCATCTTCATCAAAAACGCTTTCGCAATTATTTCCGAGGTCAGACAACAAATAGATGTGTACATCTTTAGGTGCTTCTTTCAGAGCGACATTGATTGCTTCAACAATATCAGTTGCACCTCCAATATCATAATCCAAGATACTCCTATTTTCAGAGAACTCTTCGCTTTTCTCTGCAAACACATACTTCTTGCCTTCAGAGACTTGTCCCTTTTGAAGCACATCTTCTTGAAATGCAGCCATACTACCAGAACAGTCTCCCAAGATATATGATTCGCGAGGAATCTCCATATCTTCGAGAATTGCATTGTTTAAGGTATTAGCAGTCTTAGCAACATCTTTTTCATCAGAAAGAGTCTCCAAATTTTCCAACATGTCTTCATCTACTTCAGTAGTACGATACATCGGGTCCTCATCAGGATCTGTTTCAGGTTCAAGAGTTGGCACGCTCTTTACCTTAGACCACTTGCCCCAATATTCCACATTTACTGTAGAAGTAGTGCTGAGTTTTTCAACCACATCAGAGAGATGCTTATCAACATCCTTTGACTCGAAATACGGAGTAAGCAATGTTATCTGAGTATTGTTTGCCTCTACTCTGTCTCTGCCCGTAGTGTTCCAACAGTCGCTGATGATGTATATGTTAACATAGCCGTCATCAATAGCTTTCTGCACTTCATCATAGAGTGCAGTCTTGCCATTTTTTCCAAACCGAACAATGTCAGCAGATGTGTTATTCAAGTACTCCGAGACAGTCGGCTCATAGCTAAAGTACCGCGACGAATAGGTCTCGTCAACCAATACAACTGTTGTTTTTGCCGCCGCACTTGCATTTATGCAAAATAACGCAAGTGTGGTCAGGCTTATTGCAAAAGCTAGCAATGCCTTTGCTATCGCTTTTTTTAGAGTCATATTGACTCTCCTTTCTTTTTCTACATACCACTTTGGTTACGTAGATTGCGTACTCTTGTGCAGAGAGTACTGGTGTATTGCCAACAAAATTTATTATACCATTTTGCATTAATTATGTCAATTTCTATCCTAGAGCAACATCCAAAAGCATCATTATTACAAAGCCAACCCCCACACTAACAGTCACTAAATTTGATTTTTTTTCAGCTTGTGCTTCAGGTATTAGCTCAGATGATACTACGTAAATCATTGCTCCTGCTGCAAATGATAGAAAATATGGTAAAATTGGCACCACAATCCTCGTTAATGCAATGGTTATTATTGCCCCAATTGGTTCTACTATTCCAGATAAAGTACCTCCTAAGAATGACTTAAATTTACTTTTTCCAGAGCTATGAAGTGGCATTGATATAATTGCCCCTTCTGGTATATTTTGTATCGCTATTCCAATAGCTAATGCAAATGCTTCTGCGAGTGTTATTCCTGTATTTTGTGAGAATAGTCCTGCAAACGCAACCCCGACCGCCATTCCTTCCGGAATGTTATGTAGTGTTACTGCAAGCATTAGCATTGTAGTACTCTTTACTTTTTCTTTGATGGTTAATTTTTCTTTATTCTTTATTACAATTTTTTCGTCATTTTCTTCTGCGTCTAATAAATTTTCGATATCATCACAAATAACACATTCGTTTTTCTTATTGTTTCTTTTTTCTATTTTTTCTGCCAGATTATTTACACCAATTAATGTTACAATTCCTATCATAAACCCAACAGAAGCGGGTAACCACGCAGGTTTTCCTTGAGTTTCTGCCATTTCTATTGCTGGAATTAGAAGTGACCATACAGAAGCGGCTATCATTACTCCTGCAGCAAATCCAAGTAATAATTTTTGTATTATCGGTTTAATTTCTTTCTTTAACAAAAATACTAAAGCAGAACCGTAGTGTTGTTCCTATAAAAGGTACTAATAAACCAATAGCAATTTGTGTCGTACTATTAATACTCACGTAAAGTTCCTCCTTGAAACCCTATTATTTTACCTATAAAACGTAATTTTATTAGGACTTCTCTTTTATATAATATGAACTTTACATAAGGTTGTGAATGATTTTTAATTAGCAATTCAGACCAATCCATATGATCCGCTAGGTTCATCCAGATCGTGTCCTTTCCTCCTTCGTAGGGTATGACGTGATAAAAGAGCACTGCTCGTTTCACTCGCTATTTATTTTTTATATATTATACTTTATTACTTTTGCATCTGCATTTTCTTCTATTCCAGTTGCTATTACTGTTACCATTATTGCATCGTGTATTCTTTCATCAACTATTGTACCGAAGATTATGTTTGCTTCTGGATCTAAGAATTCTTTTATGTATCCAACAGCTGTGCTTACTTCACTTAGGCCTAAGTCCATGCCACCTGTAACGTTTACGATTAAGCCTTTCGCACCTTTTACAGATGTTTCTAGAAGTGGGCTATCCATAGCAGTCATTGCAGCATCTAAAGCTCTTTGGTCGCCTTCAGCTACACCAACACCCATATGTGCAATTCCACTATCTTTCATTATTGTTTTTATATCTGCAAAATCTATATTTATAAATCCTGGTATTGTTATTAAGTCTGTTATACCTTGAACACCTTTTCTTAGAACACTATCAGCCTCTTGGAATGCTTGTATCATTGTTGTTCCCTTTGGCATTGCTTTTAATAAGTTGTTATTTTCTACAACTATAAGAGCATCAACATTTTTCTTCATTCTAACAATACCATCATCAGCATTTGCTTTTCTCTTTCTTCCTTCAAATAAGAATGGCTTTGTTACAATTCCTACTGTTAAAATTCCCATTGATTTTGCTATTTCACATACAACTGGGGCAGCACCTGTTCCAGTGCCTCCACCCATACCACATGTTACAAATACCATGTCTGTATTTGCTAATGCTTTCTTTATATTTTCTTCATCTTCTCTTGCAGCCATTTCTCCTAAAACAGGGTTAGCTCCAGCTCCTAAACCTTTTGTTGTACCTTTTCCAATATGCATAACAGTTGTAGCTTTATTTTGTGCTAAAGCCTGTTCTTCTGTATTTATCGCAATAAATTGTACATTACGTATTCCTTCATCTATCATTCTATTTACAGCGTTGTTTCCAGCACCACCAACACCAATTACTTTAATTCTTACTAAATCGTCTTCATTATCTTGTTCTGTGTATCTCATTTTTTACATCCTTGTTTATTATAAATTTAGGTTTCTGGGAGTGTCCTATAACCCATAAAGCTTGTCTACTTTTTGCTTCCTATATATTACTACTTTTTCGTCCAATTGGCAACAGTAAATTCAATAATTTATGTGACTATTTTGTAATTTTTTATACAATAATAAATATTATTATAAAATATCAGTTAGTTCTGTAAATTTACGAATAGTAGCCATTATATATTCATTCGAATTTATCTTTATATTGTTTCTATCATAGAATATCACGTTCATATTAGCATTTACAGCTCCAGATACATCTGTTTTTAAGCTATCTCCTACCATTACACATTCAGAAAATTCATATGGTCCTTTAGCAATTTCAAAGGCTTCTTTGTTAGGTTTCATCGGTATATTTTCTGTCATATATGTTCTTGAAAAATACTTATCTAACCCTAGCCTTTTTAATCTTTCATCTTGCGATTTTTTAAACCAATTTGAAAGAACAACTAAATCATATTTTTGTTTCAAATATTGCAATGTGTATACAACTTCATCATCAGCTTTTTCTGGTACGCACATTCCCAGATAACGTATCCATATATCAAAAAAGCTCTCTGGCAATTTATATCCTAATTCTTCTTCTATAGCATTCATCATAGATTCTTTTGTGTATGTAAAATTTGTACCGTCTTCATAGTTGTCTACAGCATGCTGAATTTTTGCTTTAGTCTCACTTGAATATGGTAAATTAAGCTCATTAAAAACATTTTTCAAGCAATCCCAGTATTCAGCCTTCCAATCTATTAATGTGTTGTCTATGTCAAAAATAATTCGTTTAATCATGGTTCCTCCTATAGTTTATAGTAATGCAAATATTATCATATTAAAGAGGAAATGTAAATTGTTTTTATAAATAAACTGATTTTAATTATTTAATATTTTGTTAATTTTCCTTCTAACAGTTTAAAATTACAACACAATTTTTTATAAAAATATGTAGTCTTGTTTTCCTTATCACTGTTAATAATATTATACAATTTTTTTGCTTTTTCTTTTATTCTTTTTTTATTTTCTGGTATATTAATGTAGTTATACTGCTTAACCAGTAACATACTATACAAGTTACGATAGTCTCTAAAATCTAACTGTTTAATAGCTTTTTCAGGAACAGGAATCATATCAGCAAATCTTATTAATCCAAGGTAATCTCTCTTATTTGCATTTCCATACATTTTAAAGAATGTCAAATTTTCTTTATATCCTTCATGCTGTTTCTTCGGCGAAAACATTGGAGAAAAATATGAAAAAACCCGGCGTAAGGCTGTTCTGCTTACGCCGGGTTATCGTCTTTCAGCAATAAGACTCCGACCATTAAGAGTGGAGATGAATTGCGTTCGTTATGTACGTATTTTTTTGAAGCTGATAGCAAAGAAAAGAGTTTCCGCAAATCCGGTGATCCCCCATGAGAAGATATAAAGAAGATACAGCGCGGATATCGTCTGGAAATGTGCGAACACCGTGTAGATCCAGATGATACGGAATACACAGGATCCCAGGATGACGATAACGGTGGGAGGGATACTTTTTCCGATGCCACGGGAAGCTGCGATACTGCTATCCATAAAACAGCTGAAAGCATAACAGAAGCCCATGATCCGGATCCTCTCCATGCCGGCATCGATGACTGCCGCGTCAGTGGCAAACAATGAAAGAAACTGATGACCAAAAACAAACAGCAACACACCCAGAAGGACACTGGCAAAGAAAGAGTAAAAAAGGCAGACAAAATAGCTTTTTAAAACTCTTTTTTTGTTTCTGGCACCGTAATTCTGACTCATGAAACTGGAACAGCCTGTATAAAAAGCATATAACACGTTAAAAATCAATGAATCCGCATTGGTGGCGGCTGCATTTCCGGAGACTGTAATAGTATTAAAGGAGTTAACCCCTGCCTGTACAAAAAGATTGGCAATGGCGAAAACTGCGCTCTGGATTCCGGCGGGAATACCGATCATCAGTACCCGGACCCCCGCATC
>OLRO01001664.1_pt1 | contig 12172 bp, 22 predicted proteins | sample 1673131 | NCBI WGS metagenome assembly OLRO01 (sample SAMEA3136757, study PRJEB25190) | human gut metagenome | biome: human gut; feature: human-associated habitat; material: faeces | place: Austria | collected 2013 | reverse complement strand
CCCGGCACAACGCCGGCCTCCTGCGGTTCCTGCCCGGATTTCCGGGGGTATTCTGATTTTTCCGTTCCAATACAAGCCTTGCGCGTTCACAGTTCATACCGTTCTCCGTCCTGCACCGTACAGAGCGTTGCGCGGTTCAGAAACGTCTGGCTCAGCGCTTCCCGTGCCACCGTCTGATTTGCGGCCCGTACCCGAACCGTTGTCCGTGTACCGTCTTCATTTTCCCGTGAAAATGTGTAGATCGCCGTTTTTGCAGTCTGCTGCCGGGCCTGCGCCGCAATCTCCGTCCGGTGCTGCTCTGCTTCCTGTTTCAGCTCGAACCATGCAGGCGGCTGTCCGTCGTCTTCGTCTCCGGGCTTCCAGCTTTCCGGAAGGCCCAAATACCCGGCATCGTGCAGCATATTGAGTGTGATCCGGAGCATTTCGCCTGCCTGCGCGTTGAAGGAGCCGTCCCATTCAAACCGTTTTTTGAAATCTGTCTTCCAGATAAAGTATTTCTTTTGCCCGCCGGTGTCCAGTCTGGCAACGGCGAGGTAATGCCATGGCATATGATTGAACGCGATGCAGACCGGCGTGGATTTCTTCAGCATATCATGTGTGACCAGCATCTGAAGCCTCCGTTTTCTCGAAGCCGTTCTCTGCGGTCAGAACTGGAGCCAGCCGTTCAAACAGCTGCGGCGTCACAAAATAGTCTCGCTCCGGAGTGTGAATGACCAGCCCGATCAGCTTGCGTGACTTGTGGTTCACCACAAGATCAGCGTGCCGCATACGCTGGTCGTCCGGTTCGCCGACGCCGATGCGCATACCACCCAGCAGCATCAGAACCAAACTTCGGAAAAGGCCAGTTGCCGGTTGGCCGGAATCGCCGCAGGCATAGTCCGTCTCGAAAAAGATTTGCAGGATCGGCTCATTCGTCCGCTTGATATGCCGCAGAAGCGCAATCGCAGGAAGCGCACTCATAAATGTGGTCCGGTCATGCAGCAGATATGGATAAATCGGAATGCCGCCGATCTTGACCGGCTGCTTTTTTATAGCAAGCTTCCGACTGCGGTGATGGGAGAACCTCCACATTACTGGACCCCCCATTTTTGAAAAAGTTCGCCGAGCGTGTTTCCGCATTCTGATGCACCCAGCCCGATTTTCTTGAGCAGCGCTTTGATATCATCTGGGACAGGCCCGTAAATCTTTCGCCCGTATGCGCCGTCATATGTGCCGTCATTCTCTGCCGTTGCAGGCGTGACCCCGTTCCGCCGGAGAAATGCGTCAATATCGCTCTCTGCGGCCTCCCGGTGTCTATACTGGACATTGTTGAACGGCGCATAGAGTTCGCTGGGAGCCAGGTTCTTCGCCTTGAGTTCGGCTGCCTTTTTTGCTTCTTCGACGGCCCAGTGAAATTCCGTCTCATTCGGGCAGAGGACATTGACCCACAAAATCGTATCAAGGCCGGGGAACTCGGGCTGCTCGATCATGAATGCCGGACTTGCACTGAGCGGGTAAGAGGTGCCGCCCTTGACAAAGTAGCCGCACATCGACGCGTTGCCGATGTAAGCGCAGGCCCGCGCCTTGTCTGCCTCGTCTTTCCATTTTTGCCATGTCGGGAAGCGCTTTGCATCCACATAAATCCGCATGACCTTCCCCGCAGAGATTCCGTCTTCTGCCACGTCAAAGTATGGCTCGTCACCGGATTTTCCCTTGAATTTGTCTCTCCAGAAGCTCAAACAATAGACTGATTCACCTGGTTTCCTCATTTACATTTTCCTTTCCGCCGCTTGCTGCGGCCTGCATTTGATCGAATTTTCGCAGCCAATAACGGTCACGGCTTTCTTTTTCCCGTTCCCGCATTTCCTGACTGCTTCGACGGCGTTTTCGCGCGTATTCGCGCATATACGCCGCACGGGCAGCCCGTATTTTTTCCGAATCGTTCAAGAAGCAATCCTCCCGTCAAAAAATGTTGCAGGGTGCGGCCAACAAAACATAAAGAAAAAGCGCCGGTTTGATACATCTCCGAAAGGAAATCGCACCAAACCAGCGCATATGCTTCTCTATTCTGCTGACCGCACCCCACCCTTTGTTAGCCGGTCTGGTCCGGCGCTGGGTGTGAGTGAAAGATTTGAAAAGGCGTTCCGCCTTATTTTTATTATACCACAAAGACAGTCAAAAGTAAATAATAAACATCAAACAAATTTTCGTATTTCATACTTGGTCCTTAAAGCTTGCCCTCTTTCCGCAGCTTCTCCTTCAGGATCGGAATGACAGCTTCGTAATATCGGAACGTTTTCACGATCTTTGTTGAATGCGCCGCTACATCCAACACCCATTCACCATATTCAGGCTGTTTCAGGTCATATTGGTTTGCGATCCGTCCGACGAGATTCGATGTGATCCCGATTTTCTTGCCGATTTCTCCCGCCGTACACAGATCATAGGGCGACTTCGGAGGAGGGATAATCTCGCTGCCGCAGATAAGCTTTGCAGCGCAGGCATTCAGCGTCTGCTCAAACGGCCCACCCTGATATTGCTGTGCCATCTCACGCAGCAGCTGCGCTTTCTGAAGCTTACAGTTTTCCATGCGAAGCATAATTTCCGCCTGCGCCGTGTCTGTCTGCTTTCGCATGGCATCGAAGGCACAAACATATCTGGCAGAAAACTGGACGCCCTTTTTTCCGGTCATTCGGCTTGCTATAAAATCACAACCCTTGCGTGTTAGAAGATAGCATGGAAGCGTTCGGCCTGTTGAATCTTTGTAGTTGGATTCGATGAAGAAATCACTCAGCCCAAAGTTGGGCTCAGTGGTATTCTTGAGAATTTCAGTGTATCCTCGAATGTCCCTGATAAGATGCCGATGATCCTTTCCAATCATTTCTGCGACTTCACGGCTGTCTATAACATCGACGTTGTTATGATTGATTACTTGTAATTCCTCCATTGCGTTTGCTCCTTTTCCTGCGTCCTCTGGTTTTTCTGGTTCATTCCGCAGCAAACCACTGCTGGATCTCTGCTGCGCCGATGTCAACAGCCTGAAATGCCCGCCTGATCCATGCGTAGCCCATGTCGGTCGTCGGCTGGCGCATGAGGGCATTGTAGAGTTCTAACGCACTGCCGCCGTAGCGCTTGGCCGCAAGGTGCCGGCAGAAGGCCATGCAGACATTGTTTCCCTTCGGCTTGTGATCCTCCCGCGCGGCGGCATACGCAAGACAGATCGCCTCGCAAGCCGTGATGCAGCCCTCCGGCCGCTGCTTTTCCCGGATCGTCAGCCACGTGCCTGTTTTGCTGCTGTTCTCCCGCAGAAGCTTCGCACTCAGAAAATCGGTCTGCCGCTCTGCCATCGCCGCCTCGCGGCTCACCAGCAGCACATCGGGCAACAGATAATTTGTCCCGCGCTCCTTGTTTACGGCCTCCAGCGTGAACTGTGCGCCGCCAAGCGCGTCATACAGGCTGAACGGCTCATCGGCCATTGTGGAATCGACGATGCCGTCAATGACGATATGCACCTGATATCCGCGCCCGTGCTTCTGATTCGCTTCGATATAAAGATGCGTGTCCTGGTTCATAAAATCCCTCCGTTTTTAATTTTGTGTGGGTTTCTGTTCTGATTTTGTTTCTACACCAAAAATGCTTTTTGTCCCAGAATCGAAAAAAGGGTTGAGGGGAATTTTCCCCTCAATCCGTGACAATCGACGTTTCTACATCCGGTTCCACAACGACCTTTCCGTCATGTACGTCCGGGTAGATCGTCTTTACACGATATTTCCCAATACCGGCGAGAATGGCCGGGTTGCCAAGATCGACTTTCGACGCGTATCCATCAATGCCAAGAATCCAGCCGTCAACGTTCTGGCTGTGCTCGAAAATTTCTTTGATCGTCATGTTTAAAACCTCCATCCTGATTTTCTGAACCGCCGGACAATGTCCAGCGCTTTGATCTTGTGTTCTTTTGTCGGGCCGTTCAGGGCTCTCGTTTCGGCCTTCTCCCGTTCTGCGTCCGTGCATCTGCGAAGCAGCAAATGCCGGAACAGCATCTCCGTCGATTCCTTCTTATTTTCCATGGTTGTTTCCCTCTCTATGTCAACTAGTCGAAAGTCCCCGTCGGAAAATCAGAGTCCGGATTGCACCCATGCGTTCCAGATGTCCGAAACCTCTTCACCGCGCTCCAGACGCTCCATGCAGAAGAGCATGAATTTTCCAAAGCGGTCAAGATCTTTGACCTCGTGCAGGATTTCCTTGAATTCTTTCAGTTCCTTGTTTTCCATATTATTCATCCTTTCTATTATGCGCTTGCCAGAAGGCGGGCGCGATTTCTGATGTGGTCAATGCGGCGCTGGACTGCCGATTTGCTCATACCCAGCGCGGCGGCGATTTCCCGGACCGTCAGACCCTCGGCCATGCGTCCGGCAATGCTGCGGTCTTCATCCGATTGCAGAAGCCGGGCGAGAAGATCCCGCTGCACGGCGTTTTCTTCCGGGTCTGGTGCGGGCAGAACATGAACGGCGTTCATATCAAAAAGATCCGTCATTTCGCCGTCTTCCATGGTCAGGCTGGCCGTGGCGCTGAAATAGCGCTTTTCTCTGCGGGCGATGGTATTTGCGGCCTGCGCACAGGCGCTGTACAAGATCAGGTTAAGCGGGCGCGGTTCGTCGGCCCGCTCGTTGCGTTCCAGCGCTGCGCCCATTCTGAGCCATGCTTCCGCCGCGACGGTCATTGCATCGTCCTGCGTCTGTATCCACTCCGCACCACACTTGCTGCCGCCCCTGCGGACTGTCCACGCCATTTTCTGCAAGGCGGTATATTGTTCCTCGTCGCTCATGCCGCGCCACGCAGCGCTGACGCTGGCGGCTGTTGTGATCTTCTCCATAGTCAATTTCTTTCCGGCTCACAAGCCTGTCCGATGTGCGGGCGGGAAGTCCCGCCCGCGTTCTTCTCTTACGCCACGATAAACCGGCGGCTTGTGGTGGACTTGGTGAAGCGCTCGGCCAATTCCGGCATGGCTTTCTTGAACGCCGTGCTGTCGAACCGGCTGCTCGTCACGGTCTTCCAGGTGATCTTGTAATCCGCGCCCGTCAGCGTGTCGGCGTCGATGGCGGCCATGTGCGCCTTGAGTGCATCCTGAATGCTCTCAATCTCAGCGGCCAGCTCGTCGGCCATATGGCGCAGCTCGCGAAGCTCGTTGACCTTGCTCTGAATTTCTGTGTTGCTCATCTGTAAAGCCCCTTTCCTTTTTCGGCGGGGCGTGGTATACTGTCCACGACCCCTTTTGTGGTTGCGTCCTGCTTCTGCTTCCTACGGCGTGCAGGGCGCTTTTTCTTTGCCTTGGGGAACTCCGGCGGCTGGGGGCTTTCAACTGATCTCGTGAGCCTTGCTGCACTTTGCTGATCCTTCCCAGCTCCTATAGGCGTTCTTGGTTTCCCTTCCGGTACTTTCGTCCGCCTTCTGCCGGTGCCTGAACTGTTTTCTTTTGTTCCCCTTGACTGTCTTAATTATAGCACTTAATTTGTGTGCTGTCTATCGACGAATTGCACATATTTTAGGTGCTATTTCTGTGAAGTTTTGCACTTGATATATGTGCTTTCTTGCGCTATAATATGGACAATGGGAAAGAGGCTCAACGCCAGATTGCCCGGATGATTTTCAAAAGGGGGCGCAGAATATGCCGGTAGGTTACAAGATTGACATTCTTGCGGCGCTGAAAGCGGCAGGGTATAGCTCGACACGGATTCGCAACGAAAAACTTATGGGGCAAGCGACACTCCAGCAGCTCCGACACGGAGAGCTTGTTTCGTGGATGAACATCGCGACGATCTGCAAGCTGCTGCAATGCCAGCCGGGAGACATACTGGAGTACACAGAAGAACCGGATACAAAAGCATAACACAACACAAAGCCCGCTCTCCAAATCAGGGGAGCGGGCATCTGTTTGTTTTGAGCCACTTGCAACTCGCAGCGCGGCGCGTTTGTATGGAGCAAGGATTCTCGCTATGCCTGGGTGCTTCCGACGCTCTGCGGGGCGCTGTGAGGCTCATAGTGGCGCTACGCCTGTTTTGCGTCGAGCAGGTGCTTGATCTGCTCTTTGATGTCTGTTTCCGCAGGTCTGCTCTTTTCAGAGCTGGGATCTGCTGCGTCATCTTCTGTGGCTGCTGCAAACAGAGCCTTCACCAGTATCCGTGCCGCCTTCATGCGTGCCGTGTCCATTTTCTGCTTGATGGTCATGTTTTAAGCTCCTTCCTTGGCTCCATGTGTGGAGCGGGTTTCTTCTCTCAAATATCGGTACACGATGGCTTTTACCGTGTCCGTCGTTGTGTGGGTGATTTTTGCAATCTCTTTCCATGAAAGAGCGCGAAAGAAGCGCAGCCGGAACACAAGGCGTGTTCGCGGATCGCGAATGCCCGCGATCCAGTCGGCGAGCTGCGCTTCCTTCGCGTCGCTCTTGGCTGTGATCTGCTCAATCTGGCTGTCGAGGTCAGCGATCTCAGCGGCAAAACCACCAACCTTGTCTGTGACACACCGCTTCCGTGTGGCATTCCGGTCAGCTTTGCCGTCGTGGACGTCGCTGCATCCATCAACTGCGCTTTTGCCGTGTTCAGCCACTCCAGTTCGGCTCGGAGATCAAACAGCACGTTCAGTTCTTCAATGGTCATTGCGGATGATTGAAAGCGGCTTTTAGGTGGCAACGTGCAATGTACTTTACGCGAGTTTCTGTAAAGCGCTTTCCAACAGCTCCAGCGATCTCGCACCACTGCAAACCGTGAATAAAGCGAAGACGTAAAATTGTCCGCGTCGTACCGTCCTCAATACCAGAAATCCACGCGGCGATTATTTCTTCACTTTCTGCGATCACAGCCTTTTCCTGCTCTATTTGAGCTTCCAGCTCTGCGATCTCTGTTGCAAATAACCCAGTACAATTTGCTGCTCCGCTTTTCAGTCCATCAAGTGTTCCTTCGTTTTTGGAAAGCTGCTGGAGCCTTTCGTAGTGTGAGTTAAGCGTTGAAATATCCACAAACATCCTCCTTTCAGAGAATTTCTATAGCTGAGAGCAGATAAAATCGTAACGAAATTACCGAGAATTTCATAGGGAAACTACAAACAATTTGGGGTCGTCGAGCCCGCAGCAGATAGGGGGTACACGTCGCAGTACCTTTTTCCCGCGCCCTCCAGCACGGAAAATCCCCATGTCGGCCGCACCTGCAAGTTTGATGATCGAAAGAGATTTCGATAGCATGAAATGCACAGGAGCGAGACGGATTGCCAGAGGGAAAGGGCTGTGAAGCCCTCCCATCAGCCCGTTTCAGATTCTTTCTCCGGCTGGCTATCCCATTCCTCGAAGATTGCGCTCAGCGCGGCTCCGGACGGCGTTCCATCCAGACCGGGGACAATTTCTTTTTTGGCGAGCGATAGACCGATTCTGACTTTCACGTCATCGGGGCTACCACAGCTGGGCGCTGTGAGGTCGATATGACCTACAGTTTTTTCGAAGATGCTGAAGCAGCGTTTTGCGTTTGCTCGTTCTGCAGCCCAAGTGTCCACTCCTGAAGGCAGCAGCCCTGTCAGCAAATTAACTGCTTCCTGAATTGCATCGGTGACATCCTTGCGATCATTGCCCATGCCGCCGCTTTTGATTGCCATGCGATCCCTCATGCGAGCAACTGCCGCATTGAAAAGATCTTTCGAGCCATACACCTTTGCGCCCTTGAACGCATCGGCGCGGGTAACGGCAGTCTGCTTCTTTTCTGCCAGCTTGTCAAGTTCTGCTGTCGCTGCCTGTTCTGCAGCGGCGTCGCCCTGCTGGATGGCTTTGACCAAGCGAGCCTGTGTCTGCTCCTGTTCGCGGGTCACAGCGTCAACTGCGGCGTTTGCCGCCGCTGCTCTGGCTTCGAGTTCTGCCGTTCTTGTAGACAGGTCCTGCTCAAAAGCATCGACAGCCTGATTGAATCGTTCTCCTGCGACTTCGTAAGGATCGCGCTGCGTGGAGAAATACTCTGCTGCCAAGCCGGTCAGTTCCTGCGTGAGAGAACTGATGCGGGAAACGTATTCTGCGCGTGTCATTGTATATACCTTCCTTTCGTCAACCTACGGTGATTCCAAACAAAGCGTAAAACTGCGCATCGCAGTCCAGCGTGATCGAGGTAATATTCCCGTGCATGCCGCCCGATCCGTCCTGCGTATAGGACTTGTATTCAAAGCGATAAAGACCATCCGAGCCTTTTTCACTTTCGCGCAGCTTGCGGCTCAATGTGTCGTGATTGCTGGTCTGCACCGTAACTGCTGTTGCGCGGTCAACGCACAGAAGAATCGTCGCGATGCGTGGACGTCTAATCAAGTCAAGAATGTTCTGTCCCGCTCGGACAGGGTGGAGAATCTGACCGCTGCCAGATTCGGGGAAACGATTTTCAAAATACATGATTTGTCCTCCTCATTTGTCGTGGTTGGTGGTCGTATGTTGTTTTGCAGTTTCGCGCTCGCCTCCTATCTCGGATAACCTGCCAGCATGTCCGATGCACTCTGACGCATATGTTCCCATTGATCTTCTGGCGGCACAGCATAATCGCCTCCAAGAGCAGACGGCGGACGATTGGGCGCAGGAGCGGGATAGTCTGCCATGTGCGACGTGTTCCGTCCCCCCAGACCCCTGTCAGCTGTAGATGAGATTGGAGATGTAGTTGTGGTTGGAGTTGTGGCTGTAGTTGGAGCTGGAGCTGGAGTTGTAGTTGTAGTTGGATAGCATACGTCATCATCGATAATCGGTGATGAACTATGATTATCAGTGTTTATCGCTGGTGAGCGTTCACTTTCGATGATCCACGCTTCCAGCTCAAGCGGAGTTTCACCCCGGCGCTTTGCTTCTCTGCAATAAACCGCCCATTGTTTTTTCTTCCGGACAAGATCGTACCGTTGGCTGTCACGGTCAACCAGCGATTTAACAAACGGCCAGACAGCCAGCGCAAACCCGCTCAAAGAAGGAATTTCACCATATTGTGCGTATTTCAAAATCGCAAGGAATAGTTGCCCAGCATCGTCTGGGCTCATTCCCTCTATGAGCGGGATAATGTCAAAATAGATCATCACGCCCGGCTTGTTGTCGGCATTATTGTTCATATGCTCCGTCCCCTCCAGCTTCGCGGTCAACCCACTTTTCCAGCAGGCGGCGGCTTACCAACGTTCGATTTCCGATCCGGAACGCGGGGAAGTCCGCTCGGTGCGTAAGCGCATAGACTTTTGGCAAGGAAAGACCAAGCAGCTGCGCTGCTTCCGCGACGGACAGTGTCAGCTTTTCACGAGTGTTCTCCATCCGTATCCCTCCCTGCAAGCTCATCAATCGCCCGAAGAATGAGCTGCTGCCGAGCCTCTGGCAACTCACGCCGCATCTGGCGGCAAAATGTTGAGTCGGCAACACCAATTTTCTCTGCGACTTCCCAAAGCCTAACGCCAGATTTCTTTGCTTTTTCTCGAATTGCTTCATTTGCCATAAAATCAACCCTTTCTTTTGAGTAAGTCATTGACGCTTCATCTGTGTTCTGCTATACTCATTATAGCAACAGCGGTAGCAATAGTCAATATCTGTTTCGTTCTTTTTGGATAAAGCGTACATATGAAGCAAAAGGAGAAAACGTAAATGGGCAATCAAGAAAGACTTCCTGTCTTGAGAACACGTATCGGTGAACTCATGGGCGCGCGGTCAATAACTGAATTTGCAAAAGAACTTCAAATTTCACGGCAGACGCTCGGCTTTTATCTCAACGGAGATAGAATCCCAGATTCCGAAACTCTTGCACAGATATGCCGTTGCTGTAACGTGTCTGCGGACTGGCTGCTTGGGTTGTCGGAAGATCCAAATGCTGTGATGGTTGCAGCGGATGAATTTGGTCTGTCAGAGGAAGCTGCGCGCCGCTTGCAAGCGCTCCGTGCTATAAGCCAGATACCTCCAGAAAAAGGACAGTATTCAAGGATAAATCTTTTGTCTGACCTGCTGGAAGATGAGGACTTTACAGGGTGGTTTCTCGCAAATTGCACACAATATGTCAAACGGAAGCAGAGAACGTCGTCCGAAGACTATGTTTTTACCACAGAATATGCAGCAATCATTTCCGAACTTGAAAAACACGGATTTGAAATAGCAACGTCAGAATCAGTTGCACAGCGTCTTTTCTCGGAAAATATTATTCCAAAGCTCAGAAATATGCTGGACAGACTTGCAAAGAAAAAATCTCTCTTAGATCCAGCTCATGTGGTTGATGTCCTGCACGAAGAACTTGCAAACGAAGCCGAGCCGGAGGCAGACTGATATGGCAAAACGGAACGCCGCTGGAGCGGGCAGCATACGAAAAAAGACCGTCCTTCGGGACGCTCGGGAATACACGTATTGGGAAGCGCGATTGACGGTCGGCGTTGATCCTGGCACCGGCAAGCAGATTCGCCGCAGCTTCTCCGGTAAGACGCAGAAAGAAGTCCGTGAGAAGATGCAGAGCGCAGCCGTGGCGGTCAACGATTCGACCTATCAGGAGCCGACGAAGCTGACCGTGTCCGACTGGCTCGACGTCTGGCTCGCCGAATACGCGGTCGATCTGAAGCCGCTGACCCGCTCGACCTACAAGAACAAGGTGGAAAGCACGATCAAGCCCACGCTCGGCGCTGTCAAGCTGCAGGCACTCAAAGCACCACAGATCCAGAAAATGCTTAACGACCTCCAGCGCGGCACGAGCGGGCGCAAGCCGCTTTCTGCAAAGACTGTCAAAGATATTTACGGCATTCTGCACCGGGCGCTGGGACAGGCTGTGAAGCTGGGAATGCTCCACTCCAATCCGACGAATGTCTGCGATTTACCAAAGGCACACCGAAAAGAAATCAAGCCGATGGAGCAGGCGGAGATCTCAAGATTTCTGCAAGCAATCCAAGGGACGAAGTATGGGCTGGTGTACCAAATCACCCTGTTCACCGGATTGCGGGAGGGGGAAGTGTTGGGGCTGACGTGGGATTGTATTGATTTTCAGCACAATGCGATCTACATCAATAAGCAGCTCCAGAAAACGAAAAAGGTGGGCGGTACTTACTGCCTGGCCCCGACAAAGAACAGCCGTAACCGCACGATCCTGACCGCACCATCCGTCATGGCTCTGCTGCGAAAGCAAAAAAGCCAGCAGGCGCAAATGCGTCTGTTGGCAGGAGAAGCGTGGAACAATTCGTGGAATTTGGTGTTTACCAATGAGCTGGGTGGTCATTTGTGCCATTGTACAGTCTATAAAAAGTTTAAGGCGATTGTAAGCGAGATTGGTATGCCGGAGGAGCGGTTTCATGATTTGCGGCACAGCTTTGCCGTGGCCTCCATTGAGAGCGGCGATGACATCAAGACAGTGCAATCCAATCTGGGCCATGCCACCGCCAGCTTTACCTTGGATGTGTATGGTCATGTATCGCAAAAAATGCGGCAGCAATCCGCTGACCGCATGGAGGAATTTATTCAGAAAGTCTCCGGTTGAAACGATTGCCGCAAATGCTCTTTGAAATCTATAAAGGGTCAAAATAAGGGTCAAAGGGCATGACAAAACCCTGTAACCGTTGAGATTACAGGGTTTTGTGTGGCGGAGAAGGAGGGATTCGAACCCTCGAGACCCTTTAGGAGCCTACATGATTTCCAATCATGCGCCCTCGACCAACTAGGCGACTTCTCCATAGCTGTGTCCAGTACATTCCGCTGATTTACTTTTTGCTGTCTCAAACAGACAGCGTTGTTATTATATCAGAAATATTTAAAAAGTCAAGACCTTTTCTACGAAAAAAATGTGCATTAGGAAAAGCGAAGCGCGGAGGAAATTCCTCCGCGCTTCCTTCATCGCATATCGGTAATGATATTGTCCACGGCGTGATCCACGGCGATACCCAACTTTTGAATACTCTTTCCAACCTGTGTTTTCATGGGATCCCGTCCGTAGGGCGACATCATGCCCATTGCGGCGCCAGTCAGCAAGCCGGTGCCCATGCCGATCCAAAACCCGGCACAACCTTTCATTCTCAGTCACTCCTTTTCCGGCACGGCAATAGTATGCCCGCGCGGGAGCAGAACATGATGGAACTTTCTTCTATTTTTCAATGACGCCGCCGCCGACAACGTTCTCCCCATCGTAAAGCACGGCGAACTGTCCCGGCGTCACGGCCCGCTGCGCCTCCCGAAACCTGAGACACACCC
>OLRO01001662.1_pt1 | contig 12174 bp, 10 predicted proteins | sample 1673131 | NCBI WGS metagenome assembly OLRO01 (sample SAMEA3136757, study PRJEB25190) | human gut metagenome | biome: human gut; feature: human-associated habitat; material: faeces | place: Austria | collected 2013 | reverse complement strand
GTATGTGATCCACAAAGAAGTTGCCATATCGCAGGTGTTTCAGGACAACATGACATATGATGATCTGTTTTATATGGGGCGCTTTGATTTTGTTGTGTACGAAAAACAGGGAAAAAAGGAACTGCCGGTTCTGGCAATCGAACTTGACGGGAAAGAGCATTTTGAGGATGCGGTGGTGCAGGAGCGCGACCGGAAGAAAAATGCCATCTGTCAGGCACACAATATGGAGATTATACGGGTGGAAAATTCTTATGCCAGAAGGTATAATCATATTAAGGGAATTCTGATGGATTATTTTTCGAGGGTGCATTAAAAGAAAAATGCATTTTTTGTTATGAAAATATAGCAAATCCCAAAAATCAGTGCTAAAATATACACAATTCATCCGTGCAGAAATGCGGCCTTCGGGCTTTCACATGACACTTTTTTCGATAGCGTAGGCTTAGCGGTGTTATCATGTTGAAGCGGATGAATTTTTATGTTTACAGAAAAGGGAAACGTGTCAGTAAGGAGAAACTGGTGAAAAAACAAAAAGGAATGATCATCACTGCGGCCGTGTTACTTGCAGCCGCCGCAGTCGTAACCGGAAGCCGTCTGATCCGGCATCCGGAAAAATCAAACACAAAAAAGTCTGAGGTTGCGGATCAGGAGAACAGTGAAAAAGAACAGGATCACAGGACTTCAGGGACAGAACTGAGTGAGAAAAAACAAAACATGAACAAAAGTATCACAGAGGAAGCGTTCTATATTTCCAAAATCCCGGACGATATTTTTGAGAAGATGCAGGGAAAATCATACAAGGCAGACTGTACCGTACCGCGGGAAGATCTCCGCTATCTTCATGTGCTCCACATGGGGTTTGACGGTCAGACAAAAGAGGGAGAACTTGTGGTAAATAAAGCCATTGCAGAGGATGTCCTTGCCATTTTCAGGCAGTTGTATGAGGCAGAATATCCCATTGAAAAAGTCCGGCTGGTGGATGAATACGATGCGGATGATGAGGCATCCATGAGCGATAACAATTCCTCTGCGTTTAATTTCCGTTTCATTTCCCACACGACAAAAATCTCAAAACACGGTCTGGGCATGGCAGTTGATATCAATACGCTTTATAACCCATATGTAAAAACCGTCAACGGAAAGCTGTCGATTGAGCCTGCAAACGCAGAAGCATATGTTGACCGGAGTGGGGATTTTCCGCACAAGATCGATCACAATGATCTGTGTTACAAGCTTTTTACCCGATATGGATTTACCTGGGGTGGGGATTGGACACATTCGAAGGATTACCAGCATTTTGAAAAAGACTGATGGAAAGTTGTAGGGACATATAGAGAAAAAGATATAATGTATGTCCCACTGTAAAGGAGTGGTGAGACATATAGAGAAAAAGATATAATGTATGTCCCACTGTAAAGGAGTGGTGGGACATATAGAGAAAAAGATATAATGTATGTCCTGTTGTAAAGGAGAGATGGGACATAAGAGAATAGATATTTCACATATGTCCCATGCGGACAATATGGGGGGACATAAAAGAATACATTTCCTATATATGTCCCATAAGAGCAAATGGAGAGGTCAACCAGCATTGGTGCAATTGTGCAATTGGTGCCTGACACCATAAACTTCGTGAGCTTTCGCCGAAGGCGAAGGAAGCGCTCGAAGCCTATAAGGCAGTCAGTTGATTGGTAAATTTTAATATGCTCCATTTGGACGTGAGAGAGTGTTAAGAATCTCATGTGTTCCAAGTGGAGCTTTTTTATGGTTATTTTTATTTATATGTTGTAAAATGAAATAAATATAAAAATTTTGTATTATTTTAACCCCCTTTTTTATTTTGATTCGTCTATATAATATCAGAGATAAAAGAGAGGTTAGAAATATGGAGAAAAGTTGGATGTTAGTTGATGAAAAGGTTATTCAAGATGCAATAAACAAAGAAGAGAATGCTATAAATTTAATTTATGAACAAACGATAAATTCGGCATATTTTGTTGCACAAACCCATGCGTGTAATATTTCGTATATAAATGATATTTTGCAGGATTCTTATATTCGGGTGTTTGAACACTTGGATACACTACATGATTATACCAAATTGCAATCATGGATTAATGCTATCGTGCGAAATAAGGCATTGGATTATAATCGAAAATGTAAAGAATGGACATTTTCAGATTTAATATCAGACGGGGATGAAGAATGGGATACAGAGGATGAAAACGGTAAATTTATTCCTGAAAAAGAAGTTGACTATGTAGAAACACGAAAAATTATGATGCAGATTATTAGCGCGTTACCATCAGATCAACGTATTTGTGTGTATATGCGGTATTATGATCAACTTTCGGTAAATGAAATTGCGCAAGAACTTCAGTGTAATTCAGAAACAGTGAAAAGCCGAATTCGATACGCTAAAAAGAAGTTAAAAGAAAGCGTGCTTGAATTAGAGAAGCAGGGAACAAAGCTATATGCGATTCCGATTATTCCTTGTTTGTGCTGGATTTTTCAGGAGGAAGCAAAAGCATCGGTTTGCCCAAAGGAGGTAGCTATAGCGGTAAATAGGAACATCAGATATTGGGCGCATGAAAATATGATAGCTTCAACTACGGGAAAAGTGACATTGGCTGGAAGTAATATGGTCAAACCAATTGCAATTGGTTTATCTGTTGCTTTGGTGACCACTTCTCTCGGATATTTTGGAACTTCCGCATTTATTAGTAATAAACTCGGAAAGCGAGAATCTTTGCATGTGGCTCAATCAATGAACTCCGAAAGCGAAGGTGGAATAGAACAAAGTAGCGAGGAGTTTGAAAATAACGATGATATGCAATATGAGTTTTTCGCAGATGACATTGCATGGAAACGTTATTCGGATGCACTGTCGAATTTATTTTATGCAAATACATTTCCTGATAAAAAAGATACAGACAGTTGGCATGAAAAAATTGATGGCATGGATCCAGATAGTATAGAGTATCGATTTAGTATCCAGGATATTGATGGAGATGGTGAAGATGAATTAATGATTTACGCATATGGTGGCTATATGGCAGCGACTTTTGATGCAGTCTATAAATATGATAGTTCTGCAGATGGACTAAACAAAATGCTGGGGTTTGGAAACGAGGGCGATTTATATGAGAATGGAAGTATTGTAAGCAACGACCACGGAGCACAAACAATTTATTATTATGATAAAGAGGCACAACAATATTATGATAAAGGAACTTTTTACTTAACGGAGGCCGTGGATGAATTAGAAACATATGATTTGAATGGAAACGGTGAAATTTGTATAAAAGGCGATACAACATATTGCGATGATTCTGAATTTGATGAGATAATGGAAAAATATGCAGAAGGGGCTGTTGTAGAGAGCTTTGAAGAAATGCCGATATTGACGCATGAAACTATAGTTGATGTTGCAAAAACAGCAAGTGATAGAATTTTAGAGAGATATAAAGTCATAGCAGATGAAGAAAATGATTGGGGAATTTTGCTATTGCAACCGTATAATTGGAATTTTACGGAAGTAAGAGCTTCGTTAACGAAAGATCTAGTGGCTAACGGAATGGAATATAAGATGTTAGATGGAGAGTTTGGAAAGATGGAGGATCCTTATACGTATGGGGCTGAATACGAACTCTATGATAAAAATGAAAAAATTATCAAAGCAGAAATTGTAGATGGCGGAGGGATTACATTTTATAGACCGATAGATGGTGTGAGCGTATTTGGAAGCAAGGTTGGAGACCAAGAAGAAAAACTCTTGCATAATATGAAGGCGTTGGGCTTGTATAAAGTTAAGGAAGGCGTTTATTATTCGGGGGAATCAGAATACAATTGTGCTATTGAATATAGTGTTGATGAGAATGGTAAAATAAGCAAAATTGATTTACGTCCATATTGTAAATTCGCAGAATAAAAGCATAAGGAGTAGAGTTTATGTATTGTAGAAGATGTGGAAGACCGGTTAAAGATAATGAATTGTTCTGCAAAAATTGTGGCACAAAATTAAGAGATGAAACCGAATTACATATGATGCCTGAACGTACCAAGAAAAAAAGGAAAGGGGGTTACATAGTTGTATCAGCGTTACTTGGATTACTGTTAGGTGTTGTGGCTGCGATTGGAGTAAAGTGGAAAGATTTAAAATCACCACACGAAGTTGACTCTCAGATTATGACGAGTGAGAAACATATAAATTCGACACAGGATTTGCAGATGGAATCATCAATTGGAACCGAAACAACTGAGACAAAGTTAGAGGTGTTGAATACCGAAAATTCAGAGATGCCAGCAATTTCGATGGAAAATATTCAGCGGGTTTCAGCTAGTTCTTATTTGAAGGAAAAGAGTATTCAGCATATACCGGAACGGTTAATCGATCAAGATACAACAACTGCTTGGGTGGAAGGTGTTTCTGGAACTGGTGAGGGCGAATTTGTTTGCTTTGAGCTTGATGGTAGCTATACAATTAATGGAATAAAGATTTGGAATGGTTATCAGAAGAGTGAAGATTTATATTACAAGAATGCACGACCACAAAAACTAGAAGTGGAGTTCTCTGATGGAACATCAGAACGTCTTAAGTTACAAGATAATGTAGATGGGAGCCAAACGTTCTATTTTGATGGAAGAATTACATCATATGTAAAAATATCAATTCTTTCTACATACAAAGGAAGCAAATATGAGGATACTGTAATGTCAGAAATTGAGTTGTTTTAAAATGAAGGAGAAACAAGATATGAAAAAACGAAATATTATAAGGGGATTTCTTGTACTTGTAATGGTAGTAATGACAGGCTTTTTTATTAATCTAGAAATAACAAAAGCAGATGAGAAAAACACAGAAAATTATCATTTAATACCTTGGGATGATGGACAATCTGGTACATATTGGATGGATGGATATTTATATTGGATCGATATGAAAAAGAAAAAAATATCTAGGTATTCGGATGAAGAAATGACAAAAGAGGAAGTTCTGGTTGAGGCAGATAAGGGAACATGTATCGGCGAGTGCGGACTACTTTATGATGACATTATTTATTATGTACTTATAGATAATAAAACGCATGCAGGAAATTTGTATTCGTATAATTTGAAATCGAGAGAAAGCAATAAATTAGGAGCTGCAAGGGAATTGCAGAGACTAGAGGTACTAGTGGATGGAAAGATTTATGGATGTGGATATACGAAAACTGGAAATCCAGAGGTGTTTTTGTATGATTTAAAGGGAAAAAAGTTAAAACAGATATGCAAGAATGGTTATTTTGGACAGATTGTTGGAAAATACATTGCAATTCAGACAATTTCATCATCAGGAAAGTCTGGAATGACATTGTATAGAAAGTCTGATGGTCAGAAAATAAAAACGATTACTAGTAATTGCAGTTATTATGAGTTCATAGATAACACGTTTTATTATGTGGAACCGATTGCAGAATTTAAGTATAAGATAAAGTCTTATAACATCGAAAAAAAGAAGACGATCACATATGGAACCATAAAGGCAAATGAGTTTGGGGCAATCACTTCAAAGTATTTGTATTATAGCAATGGACCGATGATTGGAGAATGCAAATATTACAAGTATAGTTTTGCAAAGAAAAAAAGTATAAGGATTACAGAAGAAGCGTTTCAATATTAAATAAAATCAAGTATAATTATTAAAGGTTAAAGGAGGAAAAAGTTATGAAGAAAATAATTGGTAAGATTGTAAATTGGATATTGGTATGTGGTTTGCTGATAACAATGATTCCTGTTGTTACCAAAGCAGATTCAACATATACGAGAATAATGCCAGGGTACACATCTGATTTAGCAACAACAATTCCAGTTGATGGTACAGACTACGTTGCTACATTTGAATCTGGAGATATTGAAAATATGTATTTTTCTTTTGAAGTGCCGGAATCATCTGATAATTTTTATTCTATTTATTACAAGAATTTGTCGGTGGATTGTAGAACTTCATTTACGATAGAATCATCCGTAGGGGAGGTTATACATGAGTGCTCATATCTTAGGGCGTCGGATGGTTGTTATTATAATAAAAAATTGCCTTCAGGTACATATATTTTAAAAGTTCATCAAGGCAATTCAAAAAAAGGAAATATAAAAATTAATGTTTCTTCTCGAAAAGATGATGTTGGGGATTCTTGGGAAAGTGCCAAAAAAATAGTGGAAGGAAAGACTTTGCAGGGGTCATTAGATGGGGCATATGATAATGATTACTATAAATTTGTTGTTCCTGAAAATGGTACGTATGAGATTTATGCAAAAAATCTTTCTATAGCAAGTAAAACATATTTTGGCGTCTATTCTTCATCTGAAGAGTTGATGGGGGATCGAACATATATAGGGAAAAATGAGGATGGATACATTCATCTAAAATGTACTAAGGGCGACGTATATTATTTAAGATATTGTTATCAATATTCTGATTATCAGGAAAGCGATTTTGGTAATTATAAAATATATGTAAAGAATATAAAACCTAGTAAAATAAAGCGCATAAATGTAAAAAATACTAAATCTAAAGAGGTAAAGATTTCTTGGAGTAAAATTTCTGATGCAAGCGGATACGAGGTGCAGACCGCAACAGATAAAAAGTTTACAAATAGTAAAACGTTTGATGAGTCAGATGCAAATATAAAATTGTATTCTCGATCGAAAGGGACTTTTTATGTAAGGATTCGTGCATATAAGACTATTGACGGAACGACATATTATGGAAATTATTCTTCAATTAAGAAAATCAAGTTTAAATAGGGAGTATCATAGCTCCTCTTGAATAGATAATAGTTAACCTTTTGAGTAGGAGAGGCTATGTGTGAAACGGTAAGCGAAGCGATAAAGGATGAAATTAAAAAGATTCTAGTGTTTTCCATGTGGAATGTTGTGCATGCATTTAAAACGTAATCCTGAGCCAAAAGGTGGGACATAAGAGCAAACGGAAAATTTTCCCTTGACATATCTGTACAGGGGAATATAATAATCATCGAAAAGAAAATATTGTTCACCGAAATTCGTTGACGAGAACAGCATCGTATCTTATCGTTATTTTCAGAGAGCCTGTGGGTGGTGCGAACAGGTAGTAGCCGGATATGGATGATCCTCTCTAAGAAGCGGGCTGAAAGCAGACAACTGTGAGTAAACTTTGCCGGTTTCCTCCGTTATGGGATAGCATATGTTGGTATGTGAAGTGTCACAGAGTTTTTCTGTGGAATCAGGGTGGTAACGCGGATTTTATTCGTCCCTTTCCAGAGTAGTATCTGGGAAGGGACTTTTTTAATGTCTGAATTCGTTTTTCAGTGAACAGACCAAGGAGGAAAAGTTTATGAAAGCACTACAAAAACTCAGCAAATGGTTATCGGACTACACATCAATTGTGGTAATTGCAATTGCGGTAGTAACATTTATCGTTCCGGGAATGATGGGATGGGTAAACCATCAGTTATTTACCGATCCGGTTTCCAATAAGTTTACAAGTCAGTCGATCATCATCGGTATTATTATGTTCAGTATGGGTCTGACACTGACAACGCAGGATTTTAAGATTCTGGCACAGAGACCATTCGATATCTGTGTTGGTGCACTGGCACAGTATCTGATTATGCCGTTTCTGGCATTCGCACTGACGAAAGTGCTGCATCTTCCTGCCGGCATTGCACTGGGACTCATTCTGGTAGGTTGTTGTCCGGGTGGCGTGTCATCCAATATCATGTCGTATCTCTGTGGTGGAGATGTGGCATTTTCCGTGGGAATGACAACCGTATCCACGATCCTTTCCCCGATCATGACACCACTTATGGTTTCTCTTCTGGCAAGCGGAACCAATATTTCCATCAAGGCACTGCCAATGCTTGTTTCCATTGTGGAAACGGTTATTCTTCCGGTAGCACTGGGCTTCCTTTTAAACTATCTGCTGGGGAAAAAGAAAATGTTCAGTGAGTTACAGAAAATTATGCCGGGTGTGGCAGTACTGGGGCTGGCGTGTGTTGTCGGTGGTGTGGTATCTTCCCAGGGCGCGAAGTTCTTCCAGTCCGGAGCTGTAATCTTTGTAGCTGTTTTTCTTCACAATGGACTTGGTTATCTGCTTGGTTATGGAGCAGGAAAACTTGTTGGCATGAATACCGCCAAAAAGAGAACCATTGCCATCGAAGTTGGCATGCAGAATGCGGGACTGGCAACAAACCTTGCCACAACGACCGCACAGTTTTCCGCAACACCGGAGTCTGCGATCATCTGCGCAGTTTCCTGCACCTGGCATTCTATTTCCGGAACACTGCTTGCCGGCATGTTTGCAGCTTATGATAAACACAAACAGAAAAATGCATAAGTTTTTCTATTGACATAGACATGGGAATGATGTAACATAACGGTGTTATCTAACATAACAACGTTATGTTGCATTTTTATTTACAGGGAGCGTACCATGGCAGGAAAGAAAATACATGACAGCGAGACGAAGATACACCTGATCCAATGTGCCAAAAAAGAATTTATGGAGAAAGGGTTTGCGGGGGCATCCCTCCGAGGAATCTGCCAGAAGGCGGGTGTGACCACAGGGGCACTGTATTTTTTCTTTCAGGACAAGGACGATCTGTTCTGTGAGGTGGTAGGAAATTTTATGGATCGGCTCAATGAAATTCTGCGGGAGCATTTTTCTTTTGAAGTCAGGGAGATGGAGAGCGGCAAGGCAAAAGAGCATGATGACAGCAGCGATTTTGAAGCAGTCGCACAGGTTGTCCATGAACTGTACACCTACCGGGATGAAGTGCTTTTAGTGCTGACAAAAGCGCAGGGATCAAGCATGGAACATATGCCGGACCGGTTGGTCGACCAGATGGATGAGCACAATGCATTTATCTGTGAAGCGATGTGCAAAGCTTACCATGTGCCGATGGTGGAACAAAGCGTTGTACACTGGATGTCCCATTCACAGATCGATATGTTTATATTTATGGTAACGCACATTGATGACGAGGAAGAAGCACTGCGGTTTGCGGAAAAAGGTGTAAAATATCTGCTGGCAGGCTGGTACGGACTCGTCAGACCGTAGGCTGTCCGCATGTTTTGACGGAAGGTCGGGAAAAGAATTACAGATCGTCCGCGTTTGGACAAAAGGTTTAGAAAAGAAGCACAGGTCTTTCGCTTTTTGCGGGAGACCTAAAAAAAGAACCAGAGGTTAGATGAAACTAATATTAGTATGAAAGGTAAAACCAAAAAGAAAGGGAGTTTCTATGTCAGAGGAAGAAAAGAAGTTTTTGGAAATTGTAGATTTAAAGAAAGGATTCGGAATCGGACAGACGCGTCAGGAAGTACTCCGCGGCATGAATTTTTCCGTTGCAAAAGGGGAGTTCTGTGTGCTGTTAGGACCATCCGGTTCCGGAAAATCCACACTGCTCAATATCATCGGAGGCATTGATAACGCCGATTCCGGTTACATCAATATCAACGGCGATAAGTTAGAGGATATGAGTGAGAAAAAACTGACACAGTACCGCAGAAAACATCTCGGCTATGTATTCCAGATGTATAATCTGATCGGCAATTTAAATGTAAAAGAAAATATTGAAGTGGGGGCATATCTGTCGGATAACGCCCTTGATATTGATGATCTGTTACATACGCTCGGACTTTACGAGCACCGCTACAAACTGCCGAACCAGTTGTCCGGAGGCCAGCAGCAGCGTGTTTCCATCGGCCGTGCAATTGTAAAAAATCCGGATATTCTGCTCTGCGATGAGCCGACGGGAGCGCTTGACTACAATACCTCCAAGGAGATCTTAAAGCTGATTGAGGAGGTCAACAAAAAATACGGAAATACCATCATTATGGTTACACATAACGAGGCGATCAAAAATATGGCAGACCATGTGATCAAGCTCCGTGACGGTGCGGTGCGCCACAACGACATCAATACAAACAAGGTATCCGCGGAAGATCTGGAATGGTAAGGGGGCTGCTATGAAAAAAATCAAAAATCCCCTGATCAGGAGAATACCGAAAGAACTGATCGGGGACTGGAAAAAATATCTGGTTGTATTCCTGTTTCTTGTGCTCACGATCGGCTTTGTGTCCGGTATGTATGTGGCAAACGAGAGTATGATTACTTCGGCAAACGAAGGCGTGACAAAATACAAACAGGAAGACGGTCATTTTGAGTTAAAAAAACAGGCAGATGCCACCTTGCTTTCGGCAATTGAGACCGGTGAAAAAGCGGATTTTAAAGCAACAAAGACAACATTGTATGAAAACTTTTTCCGAAATGAGGAAGAAGATTATAATAACGATGGGAAAAAGGATGGAACGATCCGCGTATTTGCAAAGACAAAGGATATCAATCTGGCATGTATGCTGCAGGGAAGTTTTCCACAGAAGGCGGATGAAATTGCCATTGACCGTATGCACGCCGACAACGTCGGAATAAAGGTGGGAGATACCGTCACAGTTTCCGGAGAGACTTATAAAGTTGTGGGACTGCTTGCGTATGTCAATTACTCCACCTTACATGAAAAGACCACAGATCTGATGTTTGATGCACTGAAATTTGATGTGGCAATGGTGACACAGGACGGTTTCGACCGGCTGCACAAGAGTATTCACTATACTTATGCATGGAAATATGAAACGGAGCCTGCGGATGAGGCCGGGGAAAAAACACGCTCTGATAATTTTATGCGTGCATTGCTCACACAGGTGGTTGTTGCGGACAATGAGCTCGAAGATTACACACCGAAATATGGAAATCCGGCGATCAATTTTGCAACCGATGATATGGGATCGGACAAAGCCATGGGCGGTGTGCTGCTGGATATCCTTGTGGTAATCATCGCATTTATCTTTGCCGTGACGATCAGCAATACGATTGCAAAAGAGTCCTCCGAGATCGGAACACTGCGCGCGTCCGGTTACACGAAAAGAGAGCTGGTGCGGCACTATCTGTCCATGCCGGTTATTGTAACACTGCTGGCTGCGATTGTCGGAAATATACTCGGCTATACGGTGTTTAAAAATATTGTTGTGTCGATGTATTACAACAGTTACAGTCTGCCAACGTATTACACGATCTGGAATCCGGATGCATTCTTTAAGACTACGGTGGTTCCGGTGATCCTGATGCTGGTTGTCAACCTGATTGTGATCGTGCGCATGATGCAGCATACACCACTGCAGTTTTTACGTCATGATTTAAAAAAGGCAAAGAACAAAAAAGCCATGCGTCTGCCGAGATGGAGCTTTTTAAGCCGTTTCCGTCTGCGTATCATGTTCCAGAATGTTGCAAACTATCTGATCTTGTTTGTCGGTATTTTCTTTATCATGATCATGCTTGCGATGGCGGTCGGTATGCCGGATACGCTCGATTATTACAAGAGCAATACGGATGGCATGATGTTTGCAAAATACCAGTATGTGCTCAAATCCTATGAGGATGACGATAATAAACTGATTACGACAGAAAATAAAGATGCGGAGAAGTTTGACATGACCTCACTCGTAAAAAAGAGTGATGTGCTTGATGAGGAGATCTCGGTATATGGAATCGCGGACAACAGCAACTATGTAAAGATCAAAAAGTTAAGTTCGCTCAAGAAAAATGAAGTTTATATTTCCACTTCGTTTGCTGACAAGTATGGACTTACCGTTGGCGATACCGTATCGCTGGATGAAAAGTATGAAAACAAATCTTACAAGTTTAAAGTTGCGGGATTTTATGACAAGTCCCAAAGTCTTGCGCTCTTTATGTCGATTGACAATTACGGAAAAGTATTTGAACTGAAGGAAAATGAATTCAGCGGATTCTTATCCGACAGTAAAATTACCGATATTGATGAGGATAACATTGCAACAACCATTACAATCCATGATATTACAAAAATGGCAGATCAGCTGGATCATTCCATGGGTTCTTATATGACATATTTTCAGGTACTGTGTATCCTTCTGGCAGCCGTTATGATCTATCTTCTGACAAAGCTGATCATTGAAAAGAATGAGAATGCAATTTCCATGACAAAAATCCTTGGGTACGAAAACAAAGAGATCGCGAGTCTGTATCTGCTTTCGACGAGTATTGTGGTTGTAATCGCGGATCTCATCAGTGTGATTCTTGGAACACTTGTTATGGCCGCGGCATGGCGGATGATGCTCTTT
>OLRO01001660.1_pt1 | contig 12181 bp, 16 predicted proteins | sample 1673131 | NCBI WGS metagenome assembly OLRO01 (sample SAMEA3136757, study PRJEB25190) | human gut metagenome | biome: human gut; feature: human-associated habitat; material: faeces | place: Austria | collected 2013 | reverse complement strand
TAATGAGATGTTGGCTATTATAAATTGCAATTCTGAAGGTGAAAAATAAATTATCATTTCTCATTGTATTTCATAGAATGGAGCGATATTTTATTTAATTTTGTAAATTGAAGAATTGTAATTAAAAATATAATAGAGATGAATACACGAGGCTCCGAATGGAGAAAATGGGATTTGCATGTGCATACTCCTGCATCATTATGTTCTGAATATGGAGGAGATAACGACGAAATATGGGAACAATTTATTCAAAGAATAGAAAATCTGCCATCTGATATTAAAGTATTAGGTATTAATGATTACCTGTTTTTAGATGGGTATGAGAAAGTACTTAAATATAAAAAAGATGGACGAATTCCTAACATAGAATTACTATTACCTGTTATAGAATTTAGGCTTAAGGAATTTGTAGGAAGTAAGGAACTTGGTCGAATTAATTATCACATTATATTTGCTGATGAAAGCTTGTTAAGCCCACAAGATATACAATACCATTTTTTACAAGGACTTCGTAGTAAAGCAAATCTTTCAGCTGACATTCCAAATGGATGTACATGGGGAGGTATAATTACGAGAGATACATTAATAGATTTAGGCAAACATATTAGTGCTTCCATACCTAAAGAAAAAAGAAAAGGAGATCTTAGTCCATTAGAAATAGGTTTTAATAACTTAAATTTCGAGTTGTCAAAGATAGAAAACCTATTAGGCGAAGGAAGTGACCCCAACAAATATCTAGAAGGCAAATATTTTAAAGCAATAGGAAAAGCTGAATGGGAGGATTTCCGTTGGGATGGTTCTATATCAGATAAAAAGACAATTATAAATAATGCGCATTTTGTTTTTACAGCTTCTCCGACTGTAGAACAAGCTAATAAAGGAAAAGACTCACTAATAACGCAAAATGTAAATGGGAGATTATTACATTGTAGTGATGCTCATAAATTTGCCCAAGACACAAATAAAACATCTCCTAAGGAGTTGGGGCACTGTTATACTTGGATAAAATCAGATACAACTTTTGAAGGATTAAAACAAACTATATTTGAGCCAGAACGTATAAAAATACATAGTAGTAAGCCTGAAGATAAGGAAAAATACCGAGTAATAGATTCTATAAAATTATCGTCTGACACTTTTTGGAATCAAACAATTCATTTGAATCCTAATTTAAATGTAATTATAGGAGGACGCTCAACTGGTAAATCGACATTGCTAAAAAGTATTGCTTTGGTAACTAATCCTAATAATACAGAATTGGATTCGCTAGAATGTGACTTTGTGAAAGAACATTTAGATAACGTTGAAGTTTTATGGGCTGACGGTGCAAATACACCTCGTGATATAGACTTCTTCCGTCAAAACTATATGCATGAGATTGCAAAAGATAAAGAACAAACTGATAATTTGATACTACGTATTTTAAAAGATAAATCCATTTACTCTATTTGGCAAGATTATCAAATATTCTGTTCAAATAATAAAGCTGAAATACAATCTTTAATAAATAAGGTTTTTGATACAAAAAAACAGATAAATAATAAGTTAATAGATTTGAAAGAAAAAGGTGATAAAGAAGGTATTAGTAAAGAAATCAATGATTTAAATCAAAAAATATCAAGTATAAAATCGCAACTCGATATTTCACCAGAAGAGATGAAATTGTATGAGGATATTATGAAACTTATTACAGATAATGCGAATAAGATAAAAACTGTAAATTGTTATATGGAGGAATTGAATAAGCTAAAAGTTTTCCCTTTTATAAACTCTTCATTTGATACTCAATTAGTTTCTTTATCATCTTATCTAAAAGTGGCTCTTAAGATAAAAATTCAAGATTGCCAACATGACTGTCTTGAAAATATAAAAAGTGAGATAGATAAATACATTAAAGAGTTATTACAAGATGTGTACAGTTTAAACTCTTCTATTGAAATATCTGTTTTATATTTTCTTCTATAAATTCGATTACACTTATTAATAAGTATTTTTATGACCCATTTTTTGAATTTATTTGGATCTTTTAATCTTTTTATTGATTTATATGTTTCTATCATAGTTTCTTGTATAGCATCTTCTATATCTGTTTCATTGGCAATTCTTGTTTTGGCAATTTTATATAAGTCATCTTTTATATATAATATCATCTTTGTAAATGCATCTTCATCTCCAGCTTGTGCCATTAATATCAATTCGTCCAATCTTTTCCTCCTTTCCATACTCTTTATTTAATGAAAATTATATACTACTACACTCATTTTACATATAATAAGAGTCCATAATTATAGTCTTATATTTCAAATTTTATATTTTTTCTTTAATTTTTTCTAAAAATAATTTAAGAACATTGCGCAAAATATTTTACTACCTAATCTTCTATTTTTTTGTTTTTAAATTGTGTTTATTTAAAATGTATATATCAGAATCTTTAATTATTATACTTTCTGGAGCACTCTCATAATCAAACATATTGTTTACCTCCAATTTTATTCATTATTCAAAAAATTCATCACTAAATCTATAATTACTTCTTTTTCCTTTGGATTCGATTCAGCAATTAATAAAGTAAGAGCCGTTAATGTATTATTATCAATTACTTGTTTACCGTTTTTATATAATATTCCGTAAAAATTTAGAAAATATATAAACAAAGTTGCTGCAATTCTTTTATTGCCATCTGCAAATACATGATTTTTTACTATTAAATATAAGAAATTTGCTCCTTTTTCTTCTATGCTCTTGTAAATATCTTGTCCGTGCAAAACTTTGATAAATATTTCCAATAATTGATTCTAAACCTTTATCTCTTTCAACAGCAAAAAGTGAACTTTCTTCATTGAATCTTAATTTATTAATTATATTTATACATTCTTGGTATTTAATTTTCCTATCGTCTATATTTCCTTCAATTTTCTTTAAAGTTCTATGATCATAATCATCTAATAAGTCTAATGCTTTTGAATATCCTCCAATTACCTTCAATATTTCTTTTGCATCATTTCCTTCTAGTCTTTCATCAATACGATTAGCAATATCTATTAATTTTATAGTTTTTTCCAAGTATTCTAATCTTTTTTGATTTACTGCATAACCTTTTAGCATATAATCTTTTAATACACTAGTAGCCCACTTTCTAAACAAAATACCATTTTGTGATTTTACACGATACCCAACAGAAATTATCATATCTAGATTATAATAATTAGTTGGTTTATCAGCAAATTCGGAATTTCCGAATTTAGTCATAGTTTCTTTTTCTATTAATTCACCTTCTTTATATACATTTTTAATATGCTCATTAATAGTAGATTTTGCTTTTCCAAACAATTTTGACATTTGCTCTTGTGTAAGCCACACAGTTTCATCTTTTAAGTTTACTTCTAATTTTACTCCTTGGTTTTCAAATAAAATAATTTCATTCTTTTTTTCGTCCATACGAACACATCCTTTATTATATAAAATTTAATTCTTAGTATATTTGTTAGTACTTATATATTACAATTTTTAGTATTTTTGAACTATTGTACATATTTTATAATAAGAACAAATATTTGTCTATACTTCACGGCAAAATTATTAATTATTTTTATTTGAAAGTGTCGCGGCATCAAAGTTTTGTGCAAAAAGGGATAGGAGTAAAATATAAAACCATACATATATGGTCCTACCCGCAGAATCTTGCAATTCCTTGCTATTACTAGCATTTAAGCTGTTTATTCTAACAACAAACTATATTACTTCCTTATAAAACTCTCTTAAATTTGATTCTGAAGCCTCATTATTTTTAATTATTCTTGGTTGGATTTTTTTCATTATTGTAACCACATATTTTAAAAAATTTATATAACTTTAGATTATTTTTATCAAAATTTCACAAATTAGAGCTCTTCCCCTTTCATTTTATTATTCCATGGAATAATAAAATTGATAAAACATTCTTTTTTATAATGGCTTTAACACCACATTCTATATCAGTTATCAAAAAAGGTATAATGTCAGTGAATGAAATATTAAATATACATGAATATGACCATTATTTAAAAATTTCTAAAGATGATCTTAATAAAATCAAATATGATAATGCATGGATATTGAACGATTCAAATTATGATGATTTATTTTTTAATTGATAAAACAGAGTTCTAATCATAAAACTCTGTTTCAATGTTTATTTTAAATTTTCAGTATTTAATTCTTTCAATTCTTCCAATACAAATTTTCCATCTTTCATTATTAGTATATCATCAAAATAAATTTCTCCACCACCAAATTCTTTTCTAAGAATTTTAACTATATCCCAATGAATTGCTGACCTATTTCCGTTATCACTTTCTTCTAGTGCCATTCCTGGAGTTAAATGAAAACTTCCATTTATTTTTTCATCAAACAATGTATCACACATTGTATTATCAACATATGGGTTTAGTCCAAATGCAAATTCTCCAATATATCTAGCTCCATCATCTGTATCAAGAATTTCATTTAGTTCTTTAGAGTTTTCCTTAGCTGTTGCTTTTACTATTTTTCCATTTATAAAATCAAATTTTATATCTTCAAATATAATATCATTATATTTTGTTTTAGTATTATAAGTAATGTAACCATTAACACTATTTTTTACTGGACATGTTGCAACTTCACCATCTGGTATATTAAATGTTCCATAATATTTTTCTGCAGGAATTCCATTTATACTAAATGTTAAATCAGTTCCAGGTGCTACAATATGCACTTTGTCAGTTTTATTCATTAATTCTTTCAAAGGTTCCATTGCAATCTTCATTTTATTATAATCAACATTACAAACATTGTAATAAAAGTCTTTAAATTCATTTAGTGTCATATTACTTTTTTTTGCAAAATATTCGTTTGGATATCTTAAAATACACCATTTTGTATGTTTAACTCTTTGTTCTAAATGTACTAAAGCAGTATAGTATTTGTTATATAATTCTAATTTTTCTTGAGATACACCATTTAAAGATTTATCTGATGTTGGTGCACTTATTCCTATATATGCTTGCATTTTTTTCATTATTTCATAATCTTTTTTTCCATATTCAATTATATCTTCCTTAGTTGCATTTATTAAAAAATTCCTTAAATCTTCGTAATTTATTATATTTAGATGTGGCTTTGCGTTTATTATTTTAGCTTGTTTTATAATTTCGTTTGCAAGCTCTAAGCCATCTTCTCCAATTACCTCTACTAATATATTTTCATTTTCATTTAAAGAAATAGAATTATATATAAGATTGTGTGTAAGTTTTTCATTTCTATTATCCATTGTTTATTCTCCAATCGTTTAATAAAATATTTAACTGAAAAAAGTATATCACTTTTATTTAAAATTATGCAATATATTATAAAGATTTTTTTCTACAAACGACATATACTAAATTGTATATGTTGTTATAAAAACATAATTCTCTTTTTATATGTATTCAATTATGTATAAAAACGTATTACATTTGGTTTATATTATCAAAGTTTTGTGCAATAAGAGATAGGAGCAAAATAATAAAACCCCTTTTAGAGTCCTACCTACAAGTTCTTGTAACTACTAGCCTTAACGGCTTTACTAGCTATTTATTAGCTATCGTTTGGTTGCATTTTTTTATAAAAAAATTAAAGATTAGACATTACATCTAATCTTTTTCTTCCCAATAAGACTCATCTGCTCCCCCTACAACTTCTCCTGTAGTAACATCAACAAAAATTGATTTTGCATTATATTTCTTTTCATTATTAGGATCTGGCTCACCTTTTTTATAATGAATATTTACTGTCCATACTTTTCTTGCTTTGTTTTCATTATTTTTTTATTTCCTTTTCTATTTTTTAATATTTTATATTATTGATCATATTATTACATATATAATGTATAATACGAATAAAATCTAGGTTATCACACTAATTTTCAATGACTTCTATTGATTTTATTTTTAATTCATCCAAAGGTGCATTTGAATTTTCATATTGTACTTTTACATTTTTTTCTCTTTGCAAATTTCCTATTATTTCAGTATCATCTGTTATATATGCTTTTATTGCAAATGGAAAATTATAACCAGTATCAGAATGAGTATCATCTTCTAAACTATATTTTAAATACACATATCCTTGTTCTATATACTCATCGCCAATAGTTACGACAGAAGAATATGCTCTTTTTCCTGTTAACGCATCTCTTTTCATTTGCTCATAGTCGTTTGATTTTAAAACAATAATTGAATTATCCTTAGTATCAAAATCATTCTCTCCTGTATCATAACCTTTTTTACTTAAATCCCCACTACAAATCAATATATCTCCCTCTTGTATATAGTTTGTATCATATTCCTTTAATGTAAAATAATCTAAACATTTTTGGTTTTTATTATTGATATTTGCTCTAGTATATTCCTTCATTTCCAAACCAAATTCTCCAAAATGTTGTCCATTAAATATATAAATATATCCATATATTGCCTATTAAAAAATTGGTAATAAAAATGGAATTTGAACTGAAACAAATGCTATTGTAAGAAATAGTATTAAAAATAAAGAACCTTCTGGATCACTACTCATTTCTATACTCCATAGTATAAAAAACATTATCGTTATACTTATTATGCTACAAATCAATGCCAAATGTCTATTTCTCATTATTTTATTTTTATTCTCAAGTTTTCGTTTATAAGGTTGTTGAATAAAATAAGTTATTACTCTAAAGCATAATGAAACTATTGCTAAAATTAATAAATTTTTTGCATAAGGTGCTTTTATAAATGGAATATTTATTCTATCAAAAAAGCCTAAATGTATAAGCCAAAGTTCAATTACACCTAATGATAATCCCCATACAATCATCAATATATCATATTTTTTACTTGTTTTATTTTTCATAATAAGACAATTCCTCACTTTCAAATTTTAATTAAATCTCAAATGTATTATATCACAAAATTCAAAAGATTAGTTAAAAAATAACTAATCTTCTGAATCTATACTTATTTTTTCTATTATAAAACTATTTTTCCTTTGTTAATTCAGCAATTACTTCATCTCCATTTTCTTTAAATAAATGTACTTTTAAGTTATCTGTCGCATCATAATTTGTTAAATTAAATGTATTATAATATCTTACGATTCCATCTTCTTTAACACTTATCATTCCATCTCCATCTGATCTACCTGCTGGATAAAATTTTCTTCCGTCAGATATTTCAACACATTCATTTTCATTATGAGCAATACCATTACAATTACTTAAATAAATTTTAAAGGCTGTATTTGAAACTCTAGCACTATCAAATTTATAACTTTCATCACTAATAGAAACTAATTTGTATTGAACTATATTAGATTTTGCCATTTTACTTGATACGTCTATTTCATAGCTCCATTCACCTTCATAAACTCTATATTTTTCTTTACCTTTTTCCCAATAGCTATTTCTTATTTTATTAAATGTTACTTTTAATTTTTGAGATGTAGGAAATTCTACTGGATTTCCTGTTGCTGTTAAATAATATTTAATTTCATTATCATTTATTTTTTGAGTTGTTTCACTATATGAGCCATTATAACTAGTATAATTGTCCCTTGCCTCTTGTTCTGTTTTATATAATGATGTCATTTCTTCTGTTTCAAGTTCTCTTGTTGCGAAAACTTTTTCATTTTTTTCATTTACTACTTTTAAATCCATTATATCTATTTTTCCATCATTTGCTAACATATCATGTAAACTATAACTATCATCAAATTTTATATTAAAATTTATATCAAAATTATCATTATCTATCAAAAATGCTTCTATACTTGTACTAATTCCATTTGCTTCTTTATATTCTGTATTTATATCACTATAATATCCATTTTCAATGGCAGTTTGAATACCATCACTACTATTTGCTCCAAATTTGTTAATTATTTGTGTTGTAGCAAATACAACTCCTGTCATTGAAAGAGTGATACATGCTGCTATTCCTATACCTTTTCCAATATTTAATTTTCTTTTATCCATAACTATATCCTCCTCTTTTACATTAGATATAGCTATTTTCATTTTTGTTTTTTCAAAAATCTTATTGTTATCCATCTATTTTCCCTCTTTTCTTATTTTATTTCTAATTCTGTATAGCCTTTGTTTTACACTAAATTCAGAAATCTTTTGTTCTTTAGCTATATCCTTTATTGATTTAAAAGAATAATAAAAATCTAAAAATATTGTTTTATCGATTTTCTTCATATTTTTCAGTTTTTCTTCTATTTTACTAATTTCTTCTACATTATCATCAAGAAGGTCAATTTTATCATAATTATATAAACTATTTTCATAATCAGAAATATTAAAGTTTATTTTGACTTTTCTTAAATATTCTTTTACTACATTTCTTGTTATTCCTGCAATATATGAACTTAAGTATTTATTAACATTTAGTTTGTTTTTATTCTTCCATAATATAAAAAATACTTCAGAAACTATTTCTTCTTTATCCTCATCATTCAAACTATTTCTTGCCATATTATCTATAATCGTAGCAGTATAAGATGAATATTCATTTATTATTTTTTCTAAATCAAGTTCATTATTTTTTATATAATACTTTATTTCTTTACAACTATTCAATTTAGATCTAAACTCCTTTTTATATTTTAAGATATCTTACATTTATATATTGATAAAATTACAGAAAAAGTAACACTTTTTTTAAATTTATCAAAAAAAGGAGGAATATTTTCCTCCTGCAATTCGCTATTTTATTTATATATTTAATTTCCATCGCTAGACATAAAATATGTAGCAATAGGTATTTCGTTATTAATAGTATTTTTGTCAAGTCTTATTTTTATAATATTTAAATCTGCATCTTTTAATTGTTCTATCTTATTCCTTCCACCTTTACGCTCTATTACTGTATTAGAATTTATTTCTACTTTCATTTCAAATTTTCCACCATCTACATTATAATCAGGTATTAAATCTTCAAAAGTTATAGTTAATATTGCTTTATTACTATTTATTATTTCTATATTCGTACCTATTGGAGAAACTGTTAAATAAGGCGAATCTTCTAATGTTAAGTTTTTAATCAATTCTTTTCTTAACTCTTCTCCCTTTATATTACTTAATATACTAATTGCCTTTGATTTTTTATATGTATATGTATCTATGTAATATCCAATTTTCATTTCATCATAATATACTTTTTCATTTGTTCTTCCATTTATAAAATTCAAAGAACTATTTACATCAATAGAATATTTTTTATTTCTTAACTTATCTTCAGTTTCATTTTTTGTTATAGAATATAACCAACTACTTTCATTTCTATTAGGCAATTTTTCTTTATCTATTAAGTATAATTTTTCAAATACTATTTGTACTACATCTTCTGCATCTTGTTTATTTTTCAATATACTATATGCAATGCTATATATCAATTTATTATAGTTATTATATAATTTTTCAAATGCTATCTTATTTCCATATTTAATTTCTATAAATAAGTCTTTTAATTCTCTTGCATTTATTTTTTCCATATTAATAGTCCTCTTCAATAATTACTTTTATAACATAATTGAATATATTTTATTAGGATTTATAAATCTACATTATCTCTCATTCCTATTATACTACTTATAAAACTTGATGCAAATATTATAACATTTAAAGCAATGTATATTATTGGATTTATTTTTCCTTTTTTCATTATGTATATATTTACCGGAATTAAAATAATTGCAAATATAAAAAATATAATTATTAATGTTATCTTCATATTAAAAATATCCCCAATTAAAAATGTTAAACAAACAAATAACATTGAACTTATAAAACCAACAATGCCATTATAGTCCTCCAAACTCCATATAAACCTCTCCCACCAATAAATATTTTTAATCTTCAATTATAAATGCCTGTTAAATAATCAGAGAACAGATATTATCTGTTCTCTGACAAAACTTAATCATTTTCTTTTAAAGTATATTGACTTATATCTGGCTCTATAAAAATAGAATCATCTACTTTATCAAATTCATATTTTCTTTCTGTAGTTCTATCTCCTTCTATTGTTTTTAAATACAATCCTGTATCTTTTTCTATATAGGTTTCAGCACCTTCAAAAGTTAGTGATAAAGATGATGGGAATCCTTTTATAATATAACATTCTTTTCCATTGTAGTTAGTAGATTTAACATTTGCAAAAATACTTCCTAAGAATGTTTGCCATTTATTATCTGTTTCTGTAAAGTTATAAATATTTACTCCCATAATTGTTCCACTATCTAATTGAGCTGTTTTGCTTTCTTTATTATCCCAGAATGTATCTGTTCTTTCTCCATTATTATACATTGATATTTTTGAAATTTCTCCATTTAGATTTCTTTCTAAAAATACGACCTCTTTCTTATCTTTTTTGTAATATTCCATAGTAACAACTGTTCCGTTGCTTTCTGTTGCAACAGATTTTGTATAATAATTTGTACTATTTGAATAGTTATCTATTTTATTTTGTAAATCACTTATAATTATTGTATTTCTTATAGTATGAATTGCTATAAAAATTAAGATAATTATTAAGATTATTCCTATGATTTTTATTATTCTTTTCTTTTTCATAATAATCACTCTCCTTTTCATTTGTGCAGCCTAACCATCTTGAGTTTCAACAACTTTTAGACCCTTGACTTTACGTCATAAACTTTCGTTTATTTTGCTTTTTTACTTAATTACTCACATTATAACATATTTTGTAAAAATTTTCAAATTTACCATCTACTTAACAAATGTGTTCTTATTATTTTGTAACGGAATCTTTTTTATTTTATATACAATAATAATTTCAATTATTATTTCTATAATCAAATAAAATAAATGTATTGGTATATCTGCTTTTATATTTCTAAAATAGTCAAAGATTTCACTATCTTCGTGATTATCTTCAAATTCTTCTTGAACTTGATCATTCATATTATAAATTTTTAAATAATACCCATCTGGAATCCCACCCCAGAATGTAACTTTTTTAATATCATAATTAATATCAAAATGTTCTTTGATTTCCTTTGCAATATATTCATTTTGATTTTCAATTCTTATTGTTTTATATTCTGCAATATAGTCTAAAAAAGTTAAAAAACTCGTATATAAATTTATTATCAAAAATATTAATATCAAAATTGTTAATATTATTTTCTTTTTCATTCTTTTCTCCTTACAATTTTAGTCAATATTACTTTTCTATTCTCAAAAATATGAGAGTTATAGCCTATTTATTGCTACTTTTTTGTACATCAACTATTGCACCTTTTTCATCATAAGTTTTAGTTTCTATAACATTTCCACTATTGTCATAATAGTATATTACAGAATTAGTTTGTGGATTTTTATGATATTCTCTATATAATGGTTGTCCATAATCATTATAATCATAAAATTCTTCTATATATTCTTTCGTTTTTTTATAAGCAAAAGTATTATAAAATTCATAATAAATAACTGTCTTTCTTGATCTATTGCTATATGATTCTATCCCTAAATATTGTTTTCCATCAATTTCTTTTATTTTTGTACTCTTAAATATCCTAAAATGCCAATCATTATTTATCATAAAAATAATTGCACCTACTAAAAAAGAAATAAAAATTATAATTAATAGTAAAATTTTTTTCTTAATCATTTTTTTCCTCCACAACTTAATATGTTAAATACTTTTTTTCTATAACCATCATTGAAACTTCTTCTTTTTTTTCTTCAATTTTATCATTTACAATTTTACTTTTAAATAAATTATCAGGATTATATTTTTCTCGCAATTTCTGTTCTTCCATTAAATCATTTTTACAATATAAATCTAATAATTCTTTTTTCTTTTTTTCATCCTTACACCAGTAATTATAATTTAATACTGCTAATATTTCTAATGTATGATGATTTAGATTTTGTTCTTGCAAAGGTATATTTGCAACTATTTTTTTAGTATAATCATTTGATTTTTTATTTTTGAACATTTCTCTTAATTGCTTTGGTATTTCCATAATATATTTTGTATCCATTAAACTTAGAATGGAATCTACTTCAGCATACTTTATAATTAATGTATTTTAATACAATTTTAGGTTTTATAACTTTAGTATATTTTTGTACTAAACCAAATATACTCGGAGCAGTAATTGGCATAATTTGGCT